>Ga0210398_10001052_pt1 | contig 29672 bp, 22 predicted proteins | sample IncBWC4OmetaG_FD_161047 | JGI IMG/M metagenome (GOLD analysis project Ga0210398, IMG submission 161047) | Forest soil microbial communities from Barre Woods Harvard Forest LTER site, Petersham, Massachusetts, United States - Inc-BW-C-4-O | ecosystem: Environmental > Terrestrial > Soil >... | reverse complement strand
GCTTCCCAGTAAATGGAAAAACACATGCCGGTTGTACATCTCCTGTCCCTCCGGCACCTCGCTCTTGTTCGGATACCGCGTGTAATAAAAACCCGAATTGTCGTGCAGCCACGCAATACTCGCCGCCCGCGTGCGTTCAATCGTGTCGGGCAACAGCTTGCCGGTCTTGGTTTCAATAACGTGGAGCGTGCTCATCTCCGAGCCGCTGGGCGAAGTGCCGTAGGCCAGATACTCGCCGTTGTAAGAAGGATCGAACCAATCGAGCGCAATCGTTCCATCGGCTGCCATCTGATTCGCATCGACCAGCACCCGGTCTTTTCCGCCGTTTTTCAAATCGACTCCGCCCTCGCGCACATAGAGCACCGGCTGGTTCTGCATCCCGTCTCGCCGCGCATAGAAGTAATACTTGCCGCCAATCTGCGGCACGCCCACGCTGCCAATGCTCAACAGCTCAGTCAGCCGCTTATGAATCGCCTCCCGCCCCGGCAGCGGATCAAGCACCGCCCGCGTATAAGCCAGCTCCTCCGCAACCCACTTCTCAGTAGCCGGACTCGACCCATCCTCCAGCCATCGATAAGAATCGATGACCTTGGTCCCATGAAAATTCTCCTCTACGGGCCGCCGCTCGGCCTTGGGAGGCCCAGGCAAAGAAGAAGCCGAAGAAGCACCAGCAGTAGAAGAAGCAGCAGACGTCACGTCGTTCCCCTCCCGCGAAGATGAAGCTGAAGCCGAAGACAGCGAATCGTCGGCGGCATAAACAGTCATGGCCATAACCATCAAACCAGCAATCACCCAAATCACCCGCCCACCTCCAAACATAAGCCCTCCATCTCGAATCCGCGGCATCAAACTCACGACCAATTGCAGTCGCAAGACACCACCCACAAACTTAAGTTTCGCCGGAACAGCTAAGGTTACCAAAATGCAGGAATCCCTTCCGGCAACTAGGTCTAAGGACCGCGATGGGTCCTTCGTGACTCCTTCAGGAAACGCTGTCTGTGTTTTGGTGGCCTCAGGCGCTGCCGTTAGTCTTTTGTGACTGCTTAAGGAACGTTATGGTTTTTGATAACCGCCAAGGGATGCTATGATTTCAGTGTCCGTTTCGTGGACGGGACACTGCCACAGGACACTGCCACACTCCTCAGTAGCTCAATGGCAGAGCATTCGGCTGTTAACCGAAGGGTTGTAGGTTCGAGTCCTACCTGAGGAGCCATTTCTTTTCATCCCCCGCTGCACCGCGACATTTCCCGCCTCCGCCGATTTTGGTGATTTCTCGAAGGACCCTGCAGTAATTTCGAAGCTTCCAAGGAATCGCTTCTTGCGAAGTTCTCGAACGTCCAAACTAACGTCCAATTCGCATCGGCCAGCCAATAGTTCTTAGCCAGACTGTCGGTGTGATCCATGAAGCTGTGCAGCTTATTCTGTCTGCAATCCGGACAGGCTCGGTTTTTTGGCAGATCGAATCTGGCTTTGTTTTTCAACAGATCCTTATATCTGACAGATAGTTACGTGGAGCGCACTATTTCCGCGCCCCAACCATCAAGTCCAGAATCTGGACTGATTTTTGCAGATTTTGAACGGTCGCTCTCGCAAACTGAAGAAAACACAGCGCAGAACCGATTGGGCACCTTTGGCCTTTGACCTGCACAAATATCGCAAGGGTGAAGATTATGGACGAACAAGTACATCTTGATGGTCTGCTTCTTACCAAAGACAAAGAGGTAGTCTCGGTGATGAACCAGATCCTGTGCAGCTTTGCGATTGATACCCAAGTCTGCGGCGAAATTGACTCCGCGCTGGATGTGGTCAACCACCGTCACGTAGATGCGGTAATCGTCGACTGGGAAGGCGTGACCGATCCTACTCGCGTGGTGCGAGCGGCACGCAAATCGTCACCCAACAGCAACGCGACTATCGTGGCGATGGTCAATGCCGGCTCGGAAACTCACGCATTGCTGGTGGGCGCGAACTTTATGATTCTGAAGCCCGCCGACCTCGATCATGCCAATCGCTGCATGCGCGCGGCGTACGGAACCATGCTGCAGAATCGCCGCCGGGCGGCGCGCGTGTCAGTCGATCTACCAGTGATAGCGAGGGTGGTCGACGCGGGCGGCATCGAAGCCAGAATCAGCGACCTGAGCGTGGGCGGCATCGCCCTGCAGTGCAGACAGCCTCTGGAACTCAACCAGGAGGTCGTGGCCCAGTTTTGTTTGCCGGGATACCCCGATGTTGTTCATGTGACCGGCAAGGTAGTGAACGCGAACGCGTCCGGACGAGCTGGGCTGCGATTTTCCCATGTCGCTGAAGAGGATCTGCATTTTCTGGAGAATTGGTTGGGGATAGAGCTGGCTAAACTTGAAAAAGCCGAGATCCCCGTTTACGACCCCAAAGAACTCAGCAATTGAATTCCATTCTTTGACATTTGCGGTGTGACGCTTCTGGCAGCTTTATTTTTCAAGCGCCCAGAATCCTAGCCCTCAACCGCCTTTCATTTGCGTTTCGATGAGCCAGAACACCGCGATTATTGCGCCAACCCCCAGCGCCAGCACCAATAGCCACGCCCCCAGTTGATCTAACCGCTCTCCTATCTTTCTCTTTCTGCGGGGCGAAACGTGAGATGAACGACCACGCGACTGCATTCGAACACTCCCTTTGGCCTTTTCAAAGTCTGGAGCAAATCTGAGTGTGTCCTGTTTACTACTTTCATCTTGTTACGAAAGCCGAACAAAGGCTTCGGTTTCGCTTAAGCCAGAATTGCGTTGTATTCGTTCGATAAGCTGCTTTACCGGGGCTGGTCCTGCGTGGCTTCGGCGGAGATTTGATCGTCGCGCCGCGAGAAATCGAGTCAGTCGCTACTCGCGGTTGCCGCCTTGGTCCTGTGGTTGAGCACTTCCCGAACACGCTCGCCGAGGGCCGAGAGACGGAACGGCTTCTGTAGAAGAACATGCCTGGGATCGGTAATTTCCTGATCCGACAGAAGATTCTTAGAGTATCCCGACATAAATATCGTGCAGATCTGAGGGCGCGCTTCCGCAAGTTGCTGGGCGAGCGTGGTCCCGCTCATCTGCGGCATGACCAAATCCGTGACCAACAGGTCGATTGGCCGATCATACTTCTCCGCCATCTGCAGAGCCTCAGGTCCACCACCAGCCTTGAGGACGGTGTAGCCATTTTCAGCGAGGTATTCGGCGGCCGAGTTGCGCACTCCATCTTCGTCTTCTACCAGTAATATCGTGCCGGTGCCGGAAATCGAAGTTTGCCGGCTTTCTTCCCTGGGTTCAGCCTTTGCGGCCACTGACGGGAAAAATATTTTGAAAGTTGTCCCCAGGCCGGGCTCGCTGTGGACAACGATCTGCCCGCCGCTGTGCTTGACAATTCCGAATACTGTCGCCAGTCCCAGCCCTGTACCCTTACCCTGCTCCTTGGTCGTAAAGAATGGCTCGAAAATGTGAGATTTTGTTTCGGCATCCATGCCGCAACCGTTGTCGCTTACGGCCAGCATGACATATTGCCCGGTGTTGGAGCCGCCCGCCGAAATAGCAGAGGCACTCTCCAACAGGGCATTGGAAGTTTCCAGCACCAACCGCCCGCCATTTTGCATCGCGTCACGGGCGTTGATCACCAGATTCATGATCACTTGCTCCAATTGGCCCGGATCCGCTTTTACACATTCGGTACCCGCGCCTGGAATGAAGTTCACCTCGATGTTCTCGGGGATCAAACGCTGCAGCATCTTCAGTTGCTCAGCGATGATTGAGTTGAGGTCTACAATCTTGGGCGAGGAAACCTGTTTCCGGCTGAACGTGAGCAAGCCCTGGGTTAACGACGATCCGCGATCTGTCGCCTTCACAACTTCGTCGAGGTAGCTGCGCATCTTGCCGTCTGTCAGCTTTCGCGCGAGCAGTTCAGCGTAACTGCTGATTGCCATCAGAATATTGTTAAAGTCGTGAGCCACTCCTCCGGCGAGGCGCCCTATCGCCTCGATTTTCTGCATTTGCCGCAGCTGTTGTTCGAGCTCGCGATGCTGTGTAATGTCTTGAATCGTTCCCTCGAAGTGGTGGATATTGCCCTGATCACTCAGCACGACGCGCGCATTCTCGGAAACCCAGATGGTCTTCCCATCTTTGCGGTAAGCCTGGTATTCGAATTTGTGCACCGATCCATGAGCCTTCAGGGCTTTGACAAACTCGTCGCGCACTTCAGGATTCACATACCCTTGCGCTCGAATATCCTTTACGGCATCGATCAACTCCGCCTCGGAACCAAAGCCCATCATCCTTACTAACGCTGGATTGGCGGATATGTATTTGCCATCCGGAGTGGATTGGTAGATTCCTTCGACTGCATTTTCGTAGATGGTGCGATACTTTTGCTCGGCCCGCTGCAGTCCTTCCTGGGCCTGCCTCTGCTGCGTGATATCGATTAGAAATCCGACGATGCCTTTCACGTTGCGGCTCGCGTCGCGAATGGGGGCAGCAGAGAGATTTACCGTGACCCGAGAGCCGTCGCGTTTTTGACGCTGCATTTCGCGATTCGTAAGGATCTGGCCGGAAAGCAACTCTTTGTGCAGCTGGGTTGCATCCAGAAAAGCTTCTGGCGGGATGGTCGGATTCGGCTTGCCAACGACTTCCTCCTCGCTCCAGCCGAACAGCGCTTCAGCGGCGGGATTCCACATGGTGACGCGCCTCTCCGTATCGGCCGCGACAATCGGGATCGGCGATGCATAGATGCTGGTTTCGTTGGCTTTTCGGAGCGCCTCTTCCGCTCTTTTCTGTGCCGTGATGTCGCGGGCAATCACCGATCCGCCGACGATCGCACCTTCTGAATCAAGAACCGGGGAAATTGTGAGGGAAACGTCGATCAGCCTTCCGTTTTTTGCTTTCCGGACAGTTTCGAAGTTATGGATGGCCCTGCCAGCCCGCAACTCGTCGAGAATTTTATCGGTTTCGCGGGCGCGCTCGGGTGGGACAAGGATGGCAATGTTTTTGCCGATTACCTCACCCTTGGAATATCCGTAAATGGACTCGGCCCCCTTGTTCCAACTGGTAATCTCCCCGGAGAGGTCTTTACTGAAGATTGCGTCTCCAGAAGACTCGACGATGGCGGCCAAGCGCACCAACTCCTCCTCGGCCATGCGGCGGGCGGTGATGTCGCGAACATAAACGGCATAAGAGGCTTGTTTCTCGATTGTGACCTGCGTGATCGTAATCTCCGCAGGAAATTCCGTGCCATCAGCCCGGAGGCAGCGTGTTTCGCGCCGGTTGCCGACGACATCGATGTCGCCGCTCAGGGGTGTGAACAATTCGCGGCGAAGACGGCCGCGGAGGCTCGAGGGCAGGATGGTATCTACAATATCCTTGCCCAAGGCTTCCGATCTGGAGATGCGAAAGGTTCGTTCCGCGGCGGGATTGAAATCGGTGATGGTGACTTCATGGCTCGCGCAGATGATGCAGTCGAGAGCAAACTCCAGGAGGGCTTGACGCCTGACCTCGCTCGCTTGCAGCTCTCGCTGAATCTGCGAAAGCTCCAAAGAATCTGAATTAGATTTCATGGCGGCAATTCTGCAGGGCGGTCCCGCGAATTGAGCTTCTCTCCTGCAATTCCGGTGTGTTTTCCAGAGATCTTGACGGCGGTCGAGATTTATTCGCCTAACAAATCGTGGATCTTTTCTTTCAGTGCGCCAAGGCGAAAGGGCTTGCGCAAAACGGCACTCGTACCCCTGCCACCCAGTCTTGCAGTTGCCACTTCTTCGCCCGACATGTATAGGACCTTCAGCTCTGGATTCGCTTCCAGCAGCTTCGCGGCAACCTCGTGGCCGGTCATTTTCGGCATCACTATATCGGTCACCAGTACATCAAGAGTCGAGCGGTTTTGCTGGACCAACTGGATCGCTTCCTCGCCGGTCGTGGCTTGCAGAACTTTGAAGCCTTCCATTTTCAGAAGCTCCGCCGTCGGCACGCGGACTGCATCGTCATCTTCGACGATCAGGATCGTTCGCGCCACTGGCACGCTTCGAGGAACTCTGCGCTCGCGATGCTCTGGCCGATCCGGGTCGACAGCGGGAAAATAGATCTTGAAGCTACTGCCTTTTGCCGGATCGCTGGCAAAACGAACCATCCCGGCGGCCTCTTTTACAACGGCTTTAACTGCGGCAAGGGACAAGTTGACTCTGGCATCCTGGTTGACGTTCGTAGAGGGGCTGAGGTCTGAAGTCTCCGTCGGCCGTGCACCTGTGTCATCCACTGCAAACATTACATACTTGCCTGATGGCTCGCCTTCTGCCAATGAATCCCCGGTGAGTTCCACCGCTTTCGTGGCAAAGGTTAACCTGCCGCCTTTATCCATGGAGTTGCGAGCACTAATAGCAAGGCTCAGCGCTACCTGTTCGAGTTGGGCTGGATCCAAGTAGACATTTGGAATGTTCGGCTCCAGGCTATAAGTGAAAGAAATTCGCTCACCGAGTAACTGCTCTACCAGAGGACCTATTCCTTTGAGAAGCGAGTTCAGATCTACCGACTCACTTGAAGAGGGCAGGTTGCGGCTTACTCTCAACAGCTTTTGGACCAGTTCGGTCGCGCGGGCCGTATTGTTCAGCACCTGCTCAAGGCTGCGTCTCTCCGCGGGTGGCAGCTTTTTCAGTTCGAGCTCGGCATAGCTGGTGATTGCCATCATGGTGTTGTTGAACTGGTTGGCAATCGCCCTGGTAAGCTCGCCGATTACTTCTGTCTTTTGCGCAAGCAGCAGGGTGGTTAGATCATTGCGAGAGCGGGCATGGTTGCTGACAGATGTGCTGGTCTGAATGTCCGGCATGAATACCGCTTTCCCGATTGTATGATTCCGGTTTTGGGGCTAGTCCCATTACGATATCCAGATCGCATTCCACCTTCAAATTACGCTCGTAATGGCTTGAGCCAGCACGACCAATTACGTTGCCGGAGTAATTGGGAGCCTCGTAGTTATCTCCGTTTTCAGGTCGCTGTTCACTGTTTAGAATTGATGCCCGATTCCTGAACTTCCATGACTGGTTACCTGTAGTTACGGCACCTATTATCAATACGTTCGGGGAACCAGTATTTGGACGGCTGCGTGCCTAATAGCAGGCATGGCTAATAAAATCCTTATCATCGACGACGATGAGCAGTTGCGCAACGTCTGTCGCGATTTCCTCGCCGAAGGTGGATATGAAGTAGACTGCGCCGAAGAGTTGGAGGAGGCGCAGAGCTTGCTGACATTTATTCCATATTCGGTCGTTATTACCGACCTGCGGCTTAGCAAACTTGCATTCGGCGGGCTGGATGTAATCAGGCATATCCGGGAGCAGGCGTTGCGGGCGCGGGTGATTGTCCTCACGGCGTATGGGTGGCCGGATCTGAAGGCGGAAGCATCTGCGTCGGGGATCGACGCTTTCCTCCGGAAGCCGGCCAGGCTGAGCGAACTGGGTGCGGCCGTACATACACTGATAGGAGCAACGTCATGACGAAAAGCCTTCTGGAAACGATTTTGGATCCGAGCAAACTGTCGGTTCTGTTTCAGCCGATTTTTGAGGTGCAGAATGGAATCAAGCGGCTCGATAGCCTCGAGGCTTTGATTCGGGGTCCGCAAGGGACGAACTTCAATCGGGCCGACATTCTCTTCGATTACGTCCGGCGCAAGAAGGCGGAAGTGGCCGTCGACCACACCTGTTTCATGGCGGTGTGCGACGAGGTCATGCGGCTGCCGGCAGAGGTTCGAGTCAATGTGAATGTGCACGCCGCGACATTGGGCCAGAGTTGCGGTTTCGTCGAGTTTTTCCGGCGTTGCGCGAAAAAACGATCCCTCAAGCTGGAACGATTCACCATAGAAATTGTCGAGCATGCCCCCTCGTGCGATGCCTCGCAATTGACGACGACGATTCTTCAGTTGCGCGAACTCGGGATACGGATTGCCCTCGACGACGTTGGGTTGGGGCAGTCGAACTATCGCATGATGCTGGATTGCGATCCGGAGTATTTCAAACTGGATGGATATTTCGTGCGAAATCTCAACCGGGACCCTAAGCGGAGGGCGGTGGTCGCATCACTGGTGGCGCTGTCTGAAAGTCTCGAAAGCGCGGTGGTCGCGGAAGCGGTGGGCTCGCAAGAGGATTTGTCGCAAGTCGCGGAGTTGGGCGTGAACCTGGTGCAGGCCAATATCTTGTGCCCGGCGATGCCCCTGGCCGAGCTGCAGAAGCTTGGCTACGTGGATGCAACGCCTGACTTTGACGCTATGCCCGGATCGGATGCCGCATTCGGTAAGATGCAGAATTTCGACAGGCGCGATATGAGGTTCGCGGCCGCAGCGGGCCAGTCGTTCTATACCTAGAAACTACGACCCGGAGTGGGCTGCGAATTCTTTTCGCGACGTCTGAATCGCGAAGGTTTTCATCTTGCTGTACAGCGTGCTGCGGGTCACGCCCAGACGAGTAGCGGCACGGGCAACGTTGCCCTGTTCCGCGTCCAGAGTTTTTTGTATGTGCTGGCGTTGAACCTCAAGCAGGGTAAGCTCGGAGCCATTGTCGACCGCGATCGAATCTCTGAATTCCAGGTGCAGGTCCCGCGGGCGGATGGTCTCGCTGGTGGCCAGCAGAACTGCTCTTTCGATCACGTTCTTCAATTCGCGGATGTTCCCCGGCCACGAATAGCCGGAGAGGGACTCCATTGCCTGCTCGGAGATAGCCAGGTGCTGGCGCCCTAAATCGGCCGCACAGCGCTCGAAGAAATGCCGGGCGAGGATCGGAATGTCTTCGAGCCTCTCCCGCAGGGCGGGAACCTTAATTGTCACCGTGCTAACGCGAAAATATAAATCGCTGCGAAACTTCTTTTTCCGCACCAGTTCCGCCAGATTTTCATGGCTGGCGGCTATCAGTCGCACGTCGAGCTGGCGCTCCTGCACGTCACCCAGCCTTCGAAACCTTTTCTCCTCAAGGATTTTGAGCAGCTTGGGCTGGACCTGAAGATCCATATCTCCGATTTCATCGAGAAAGACGGTTCCGCGTTGTGCGACTTCCAGCAATCCTAATTTCCGTTGAACGGCTCCAGTAAAAGCACCCGCCTCGTGGCCGAACAATTCCGTTTCCAATAATTCCCGCCCCAGGCCGGCGCAATTCAGATCCACAAAAGGTTCATCAGCGCGGGTACTTTGATCGTGCAACCATTTCGCCAACACCCCTTTGCCAGAACCGGTTTCCCCGGCGATGAGGACGGGGCATTGGCTCAGAGCCAGGCGCTGGGCCTGTTCCGCCACTTCCCGAATTGCCTTACTGGCGCCCACGAACGGATCGACGCTTTCCCGTTTTTCCCGTGCCTTGCCGGCCAACTGTTTTTGCTGATTGCGTTGATTTTTCAACGCGCGTTCCAGGACCACCGCAATTGCCGACATTTCCACGGGCTTGGTGAGAAATTGCTCCGCCCCTTCTTTAATGGCCTGCACAGCCAACGCAACAGTGCCGTTCCCGGTGAGCAGAATCAGAGGAACGGATGGATGGGATTGCTTCAAGTGCGGCAAGAGATCGAGTGCGGTTCCGTCCGGAAGCGAATAGTCCAGAATTGCAGCGTCCGGATTCGACTCCCGAAAAGCCTCTCGAATGCTGGAGCAGTTTTCGGCGCCGGTCACTTCATAGTCAAGGGATTCGAGAAACTCGACCAGGGCGCCCCGAATTGCCCTGTCGTCTTCGCCTACGATAATCCGTTTTTTTGCCATGCTAGAAAGTTGGGTGCGAAACGACGGGTTTGTGAAACTCGATTGTGTGTGTTTCGCGACATTCTTAGAAATTGCAAATCTTCTACAACTTAAACCGCAAAGTAACTATGCGACAGATCACTTTAGTAATTGTGAAGCGCCTTTGGCATTACGTAACGGCGCAGTACCCTTTTTGCTGCAACTTGTGTAACTAGCTTAGATACATTGGATTATGACACTCTGTGAGAGCACCAATCCCAAACGAGGCGCATGTTTCAGAGATTAAAAGCAATCAACAGAAAAGCCACCTGGGTATTGCGCGGACAGTGGCAGTTCTATGGTTTGTGCCTGCTGTTGTCCGTCGCACCGCTGGCACTTTCAATTGGGGCAATCGAGCGAAGGTCGTGGTATGTCGCCACGATGTTCCTGCTGATCGATATCGGACTATGCCTTCTCGCCGGGTCGGTATATACGCGCTTTGAGACCGGCAACCGGTTTATCGAAATGTCGGTCGATATGTTTTGCATCATTGGATTTGACGGGTTTTTCAAGAACCTCAATCCGAGTTGGCAGAAGACACTGGGCTTCAGCACGGAAGAGCTCATGGCGAAGCCGCGGATTCACTTCATTCATCCAGACGACCGGCGCTCTACCGAATCGGAAATTGCCCGATTGCAGCAGGGTGAAGTCACCCTGGCCTTCGAAAATCGGTATCTGTGCAAGGATGGTTCGTACCGGTGGTTGTTGTGGAATGCGGTGTCCGCGCCCGCACAGGACGTGATCTACGCCGTAGCGAGAGACATTACCAGAAGAAAGGATGCAGAAGCCAAAATTCGCGACAGCGAAGAACGATATCGGAAGTTGTTCAATCTGAATCCCCAACCCACGTGGATCCATGACCGCGAGACCTTGCGATTCCTGGCGGTAAACGACGCAGCGGTCGAAAAATATGGGTTCTCGCATAGCGAGTTTCAGACAATGACCACGCGGGATCTGCTTCCGCTCGAGGATTGCTACGATCTGGTCGCAAGAAAGGTTGAGTCGAGCAACGATCCCGCAGAATGTGGGGTTGTGCGGCACCGCCAGAGGGATGGGAGCGTCATTCTGGCCGAGGTCACCTCTCACAAACTGCTCTTCGACGGCTATCCGGCTGAGATCGTGATTGCCGTCGATGTCACGGAACGCGATCGCGCCGAGAAGGAGCGCCAGAGATTCATCATGAGTCTCGAGGGCGCCAAGCACGAACTGGAGCTACGTAATCGCGAGGTTGAACGTGCGACTCGACTGAAAAGCCAGTTTCTGGCCGGCATGAGCCACGACCTGCGTACTCCTTTGAACGCCATCGTCGGTTTTTCCGATCTTCTGGCGGACGAAGTCCCAGGGCCCCTGAACCCCAAGCAGAAGCGCTTTGTAGGCCACATACGCCAGGCCTCGAGCCATTTATTGCAGCTCATCAAAGACATTCTCGATCTCTCAAGAATAGAGGCGGGCCAGCTCGAGCTGCATTGCGAAGACTTCGATATCGACAGCGTCTTACCGGAGGTGCTCTCTACGATCCGCCCCATCGCAATGGCAAAAAACATTCAAGTCGAGCAATCCATGGATAGCGACGGCCTCGTCCATGCAGACAGGGTTCGCTTTCGGCAGATTCTCTATAACCTGCTGAGCAACGCCCTCAAATTCACTCCGCAAAATGGCCGCGTCGAGGTGACATCCAGAAGCTATGGACCATCGGAGATTTGCGTGTCGGTAGCGGACTCGGGCGTCGGCATTTCAGAGGAAAATCAGCAGCTGGTTTTTAAAGAATTTCGCCAAGTCGCGTCAAGTTCCGCGGCCAGCCAGGAAGGCGCCGGATTGGGGCTAGCGATTACTAAAGGACTGGTAGAACAGCAGGGAGGGAAGATCTGGCTGGTGAGTGAGTTGGGCAAAGGCAGCCGCTTCAGTTTTTCTCTGCCGCGAGGATGCCGCGAGCAGCCAAAAACATTCGCGCCTGCGCCTTTGCATGGCCTGCGGGCCGAGCGCACCTTCGAATCAGAAGAACTGCGAGGTCACCAATGACGAGAGTGCTTATGGCAGAAGATAGCGCCGTCAACCGCGAACTGCTCCGCGAAATCCTGGAATTGAAGGGTTTCGAAGTGGATGAGGCCTGGGATGGAGAGGAAGCCCTGGAGAAGATTGGCCGCAGCCGGCCTGACATTCTCCTGCTCGACATAGGAATGCCCAAGCTCGATGGCTTTGGAGTCATTCGAAGGGTCCGCCAGGATCCAAGCCTGGCTGATCTGCCGGTGCTGGCGGTCACCGCATATGCGATGCGTGGAGACCGGGAACGAGGGCTGAGTGCCGGTTTCGATGGCTACCTGGCGAAGCCAGTGAATCCGGCCTCGCTGTTTGCGGAGATGGACCGATTGCTCAACCGGCCGGTTGAGCCGAGCAGGTAGCGCGAGCCGGAAACCTTCTGGAAAATAAGGGAGGATTGATTACTCAGGATTTCGGATGCCGATCCGGTTGTTCGACTTCAGCAATAAAATTCTTAATCACTTGCAGGTTGTGATCGCTCACCTTGGTAAAGCGTATTCCCTGCCGGCTGGCCGAGGTCCAGACCACTACGCCCATAGCGTCGATTTGCTCACCTGAAACGGGCATCCGGAAAGATAATCGGACCGAATCGCCCGGCTTGAGGCTGGCCGCGGTATCGATCAAAATCCCGCCGTGACTTATGTTCCAGGTCACACCGTGTGCCGTTCTCGGACCGTCGCAGCAGGTCACGTTGGTGGTCAGGGGAACACGCACGTTGCGGCGGCGGTTTTCCAGAAGAGTCCCCCGCACTGCGCGGAACAAGCCGCTTAATTTGTGACGGTCGATCGGCTTTTGAAGAAAGAAGTTTGCCCCTTTGGCAAATGCCTGCTGCATGGTGGATTTTTCATCGCGGCCGGTGACGATAACGATGGGCGTCGAGCGGTTCCATGACGACTCGCGGACCCTCCGAGCCAATTCGAAGCCGTGCATGTTGGGCATTTCCAAGTCCATGAAGATGCCATCGAATCTGCTCTGATTCACGAGCGCCGCAGCCTGCTCGCCATCGTTGATAGAAGAGACCTCTGCCTTGAGAGATGTGAGGACCTCCTCCATGAGTTCCAAACTCAGCGCGTCATCTTCCACAACTAAAAGCTTGAGCGACATTCGAAATACCTCAATTCGTAAGGCGTCCGATTCGAATTTAGTCCGTATGGTGCAAGAAACACCCTGCTACACATAAAAAAAAGGGCCTGGAGAAACGAGGGCGTCTGCCAGGCCCGTGGCTGAGGTGCGACATTTTCGGGCGTTACGCTCTGTTTTCCGAAATCTGTAAAGGAAATGTCATCGCCTTACCCCTCGCCCGGTTCAGATATTCTCCGTTCGCCATCCCGGAGACTGCACGCTGCCGGGCAGACGCCATGCAAATGGGAATTGGATTCTTAGCCATGAGTGCCGGCTCGTTACGATGGTTCAGGATACGGGCAATACTCAGCAAAGCCTGCGATCCGCAGCACAGGCAGTTTGTGTGGGCGGCGGTGATTGCTTCGCAATCCAGGCACAAGTTCGCCTGTTGCAAAGGCACGAGGCTGAAGTTGGAATTGTTCACTTACCCTCCTCTAAATTGGTTGAGCGCCGGCAGTTGGCGCTGACAGTGGCCTGGTCAGCCTGCGTTGGATTCGCCACAATCAGGCTCGCGGGCTCGAGAATACCGAAACCCACCGCGGCAGGATTGAAGCGAGCGTGCAGATTGCGCCTTTGACCGTGCGTTCCCATCTGCTCCGCGACGTTTTCTGAAGTCCTTGTGACGCCGGAAGGATGGTCTGCGCGCCGGTTGACCACATCGACTGAAAGTGACGGCTTTTGCATAGATTGACCAAAGCAATCGAAGAACCAACCCGGGGAGTTCGTAGATTTCAGCACTTAGGCTGGGCAAATAATGTCGGTAATTCGAAAAGTGTGTCGTGATTCTGGAAAAAAGACACTTGCGGTGCGCTCTCTGATAACTCTGATAAAGCGACGCAGCAGCTTATGGTACAGAAAACACCTTATTACCCATGTACTCTTGAGAACGTTCTAACCGGTGCTGTAATTGGCCCATCTGTCAAAGCGTGGAGCGCGATGGTACACGCCTTCCACCCGTCTTTGCCCTTTACAAATTAGTGCCTAGGTCAAGGTCATACGATCGCCATGCCGGTCTCGAGCTCGATTTCACTTGAACGGCCCACACCCGGTTCCGAAAGGGAAGAAGCAACAGACCTGCTCGCTGTCAAAGACCTTACAGTTCAATATTGTGTAAATTCCGGCCGGTTCACGGCGGTGAATCAAGTCAGCTTCTCGATGGATCGCGCCGAAATCGTTGGAATGCTGGGAGAATCCGGTTGCGGCAAGACGAGTACGGCGTTGTCCCTTCTGCGATTGTTGCCCGATACCGCGATCGTCACTGGCGGTCGCATTTACTTCAGGAAGCGTGACCTGCGGTTGCTTGCAGAAAAGCAACTTCGGGAACTGCGTGGAGGTGAAGTTTCCATAATCTTCCAGGACTCCGCCGCGCTGAACCCAGTCATGCGCGTGGGGAATCAGGTGATCGAAGTCCTGCGCGCACATTCTAAATGCACTTCGCGGCAGGCGCGGGAGAAGCTGCACGGCCTGTTCACTTCGATTGGCTTGCTCGACTTCGACCGAATTTTTGACGCTTATCCCCATCAATTGAGCGGAGGCCAGCGGCAGAGGATAGCGATTGCGCAGGCTTTGATTTGCGAACCCAAACTCGTCATTGCCGACGAACCTACTGCACACCTCGACGACACTACAGCGGCAGAGATTCTCGCATTCATGCTGAAAATGCGGGAGACTCACCATACTTCCTTCCTGATCATCAGCCACAATCCAGAAATTCTGGCCAAGGTTGCCGATCGGATGATCGTGATGTACGCGGGGCAAGTAGTAGAGGAAGGATCGGCTGAGGACGTTTTTGCCAGGCCTCTTCATCCGTATACTGAGACGCTTTTGCGATGTTCCCCTGCACGGGGCATGCCGGCGGCTGGCGCCGGCGGGAAGAAGCGCTTCGCGTTTATTCCGGGGAATTCGCCTAATCCCCTGGAAGTGTTGCCGGGGTGTTCTTTCTCGGCTCGATGTGCCGATCGAATGGCGATCTGCGACTCTCGCCAGCCTGATCTGCTCGATCAATGCGGCCAGAGGGCAGTTCGCTGTTTCAAATACGAGGCTCAATAAAGATATGCCGTTGGCGGACAAATCAGCGGCATGGCCTGTGTTGGAAGTCCGCGGACTTTGCAAGGCTCACACACAAGGCCGCTGGTGGCAACGCCAATTTCAGGTGCGTGCACTCGACAATATTGACCTGACTCTGAACGTGGGGAGCACATTGGCACTGGTGGGCGAATCCGGCGCGGGCAAATCAACGCTCGCCATGTGCCTCGTGGGCTTGCTGGAGCCGGATGCCGGGGAGATTGTTTTCGATGGCAGGCGGCTGGGCGAACTGCGCGGCGAGGAGCGAGCGACTCTCTGCCGAAAGATACAGCTGATATTTCAGGATTCAGCGGGTGCGTTAAATCCGCGAATGTCAGCGGCTGAAATAGTCGAGGAGCCCCTGGTGATCGCTGGAGAAGAGAGCAGGCTGCGCCGCCAACGAGCGCTGCGAGCAATGGAGCAGGTGGGACTGCCTTCCGCCTGGAGCAATCGGAGACCGCACGAACTGAGTGGCGGCCAACGGCAGAGACTGGCGATTGCGCGCGCCTTGCTGCTCGAACCCAAGCTGGTAATCCTTGATGAAGTGCTGGCTGGGCTTGATCTCTCGATTCAGGGCCAGATCAGCAACCTGCTTCTCGACCTGCAAAGCGAACACAATCTGAGCTATCTGTGCATCTCGCACGATCTGGCGCATGTTGGCCAATTTGCCGATGAGGTAGCCGTAATTCATCAGGGCAAGATTACAGGCGGTAACCGGGCGCCACAGGCGATCGACCAGCCTCGAGAACGTGTTTTCAGCGCCAGGGCCGGCGCCGGTGGATAAATTCCATGAGATACCTCGGCCTTCGCTTCCTGCAAAGCTGCCTGCTCTTAATGGGTGTATCCGTGCTTTCCTTTCTTTTCGTCGAGGCAGCTCCAGGAAATTTTCTCGATGAAGTGAGACTCAATCCACAGATCTCCAGCCAAACTCTGGCGCGGCTGCGAGAGCAATATGGAATGGATCAGCCCCTGGCGGCTCGTTATGTCCATTGGCTTCACTCGGTCGCTCGGGGCGAACTGGGATTTTCGTTCGCATACAACAGCCCGGTCGCGCCTTTGCTGCTGTCGCGGGCTCGTATAACTCTATTGTTGACCGGATCTGCGATGTTGATCTCCTGGCTCATCGCACTACCCTGGGGAATCGTAACTGCGGAAAAACGCACAGGATGGTTCGACTCCGGCTCATCTTTTGTGACTGCCCTCTTATTGGCAACTCCGGACGTGACGCTGGCGCTCGGCCTACTGCTATTTGCGATCCGCACCAACCGCCTACCGGCGGGGGGAATGATGTCGTTGGCAGCCGAGAACCAGAGCCAGTGGCTGCAGATCAAGGACATCGCAATTCACTTGCTCGGCCCGTTATTGGTGCTGGTTCTGGTCAGCTTGCCGACTTTAGTGAGGCATATCAGAGCAGCCATGATCGATGCGCTGGAGTCGCCTTGCGTTCGAGCGGCGCGGGCACACGGCATCGCTCGTTCGAGAATTCTGCTTCGGCACGCGCTTCCGATGGCGTCGAATCCTCTGATCTCACTTTTCGGCCTTTATTTAGGGTCGCTGCTCAGCGCTTCGTTGCTGGTTGAAGTAGTGATGAGCTGGCCTGGGCTTGGCCCATTTCTGCTGGAGGCGATTCTGGCGCGCGACGTCTACGTGATCATTGGCACGGTGATGTTCGCATCGCTTTTCTTAGTTGGGGGCATGCTGCTGGGCGACGTTTTCCTCTTTATCGCTGATCCCAGAATTCGCACCGAAAGGTTAGCGTGAGAGTTGGGAAAAAAGCGACGACCTTGCTGCTTCTGGTGGCAGCCTTACATATAAGTGCACTTTTTGCGGGATTTATTGCGCCCTACGATTTTGCGAAGCAGGACCGGGATCTGATTTATGCTGCTCCATCCCGCCTTCACTTTGTCGATTCTACGGGGCGGTGGCACTGGAGACCGTCGGTTTGTCTTTTGGCGGATCACTCAGAGATTTTCGGACGTTATGAAGAAGATCCGCAGAAATGCTTGCCAGTTAAACTTCTCGTCCGCGGATCGCCTTACAAAGTCTTCGGGATGTTCTCATCAAGCCGGCACTTATTCGGAGTAGAACCTCCCACCAAGATAGCTCTACTCGGCAGCGACGGCTATGGGCGGGATGTGTTTTCACGGCTCGTTTACGGCAGCCAGCTTTCATTGTTTTCCGGGCTGCTGGCGATGGCATTGTCGTTGCTGTTCGGCGCGTTATTAGGGATTGCGGCGGGTTACTATGGCGGGTGGCTTGATGCGCTGGTTATGCGTTGCCTCGACCTTTTCCTGGCGCTGCCGTGGCTTTATCTGCTGTTTGCGATTCGCGCGTTCCTGCCGCTCCATATTTCTCCAGGCCGAGTGTTTGTTTTACTCATAGCAGTAATCGGATTAGTTGGCTGGGCGCGTCCAGCGAGATTGATTCGCGGCGTCGTCCTGAGTGGGAAGGAACGCGGCTACGTTCTCGCAGCCAGAGGATTCGGAGCATCGAATTTCTATTTAATGCGCCGGCATTTACTGCCACAGACTTATAGCGTGCTGCTGACCCAGGCGGCTCTCCTGATTCCGCAATATATCCTCGCAGAGGTAACGTTGTCATTCTTGGGTCTGGGTGTAGGAGAACCGGCGCCGAGTTGGGGTAATATGCTGTCAACGATTCAACAGTACGATGTAATGATTTCATATTGGTGGATGTGGGCGCCGGGTTTCGTGTTAATCCCGGTTTTCTTCATCTATCAGCTCTTGGGCAGTGCGCTGCAGGCACGTGCGGACTACAGCGTATAACGAGAATAGGGTGGGTGGTATGGGGCCTCGGTGTCGCACGTCAGTCTTCGGGCTAGCGGTCACTTTGTTCGCGTGTGTTTCCAACCCCGGGTCGGGCCAACCCCTTGCGCCCGCCGATCTCTTCGTCAGCGATAATCCGGTCGGGCATCCAGGCGGCCGTCTTGTTGTTTCTCTGCGCTCCGAACCGAAAACGTTGAATCCCGTGACCTCGATTGATGCTTCATCTCGCGAGGTCATTGCTCAACTCACCTCCGATCTTGTTCACATCAATCGATGGTCACAGCGCACCGAACCCGCGTTGGCCAAGGCGTGGAAGGTCTCTTCCGACGGAATGCAATATCGGCTTGAGCTACGCCGCGGATTGCACTTTTCCGACGGTCACCCGCTGGACGCCGACGATGTGCTCTTCAGCTTTAAGGTTTATCTTGATCAAAATGTACATTCTCCCCAACGCGATTCGCTGGTTGTCGGGAACAAACCCATCACGGTGACAAAGGTAGACTCACGTACCTTAGTCTTCGGGTTATCCAAACCCTACGCTCCAACGGATCGACTGTTCGACAGCGTTGCCATTCTGCCCCGGCATTTACTGGAAGGCGCATACAACGAAGGCAAAATATCGCAGGCGTGGAGTCTCAATACTCCAGTTCAACTCATAGCGGGAACAGGACCTTTCCGGCTGAAAGAGTATGTCCCCGGTCAGCGAATTACTCTGGAACGCAATCCTTATTATTGGAAGACCGACCGCGCCGGAAACCAGCTTCCATACCTGGGCGAACTTACATTCTTGTTCGTTCCTAACGCTGACGCCGAAGCCATTCGCTTTCAGGCCGGCGACACCGACATTATCAATCGAGTCAGCGCCGAAGATTATTCGGTCATGGAAAAAGACCAGCAGGCACGTTCGTTCCAGCTGCAGGATATCGGCTCCAGCCTCGAATTTAACTTTCTGTTTTTTAACTTGAACAGCTCACTTCCCTCGCAGTTGGCACGAAAGCAGATATGGTTTCGCGACATCAGGTTTCGAAAGGCGGTTTCACTCGCAATCGACCGGGACGCGATGACTCGGATTGTTTATCGTGGCCGTGGAACCCCGCTCTGGACGCCGGTCACGCCGGCCAATAATCTTTGGATCAATGGCGCGATTTCTCACCCCTCCCGCTCGCTGGAAGACGCGAAAAAGTTGCTCGGCTCTGCCGGCTTTTCATGGGGGACGGACGGAAACTTGCTCGACAAGAACGGCTCGCCGGTGGAATTCACAATCATAACCAGCGCGTCGAATGCTCAACGCGTAAAGATGGCGACGCTGATTCAGGCGGATTTGAAAGATCTCGGGATGCAGGTGCAGATCGTGTCACTCGAATTTCATTCTGTCCTCGACCGTATCTTTCAGGCGCACGATTACGAAGCGGCGGTGCTTGGATTGGGGGCCGGCGACGTCGATCCCAGTGCGGAGATGAACGTCTGGATGTCCTCCGGCAACGATCACGTCTGGGATTTGGGTGAAAGCCATCCCGCTACAAGCTGGGAAGCAGAAATCGATCAACTGATGGAACAACAGCTTTCGGCGACGAAATTCGAAAAGCGAAAGGCATTGTACGATCGCGTTCAAGCCATTCTTGCGGACGAATTGCCCATTATTTGCCTGGCGAGTCCAGACGTTCTCGTCGGCGCAAAGAACGATGTCGGGAACTTTAAGCCAGCCGCGCTTGATCCTCATACTTTGTGGAACTCAGCCGAACTGTTTCTTGCCACCGGACGGTCTAAGTAATGGGGACTGCTCCGCGGAAGGCCAGGGAGCGAGATAAAGGCAAATTCTCCGACGCTCACCTCGTCAAGCAATGTCTGCAGGGCAACGAAGCCGCCTGGTCGAATTTGATTGCGAAATATAAGAACCTCATTTATTCGATTCCGGTGCGTTACGGATTTTCCCAGGAAGATTCGGCAGATATTTTTCAAACGGTGTGTCTCGACTTATTAAACGAATTGCCGAGATTGCGTGAGCCCAACGCTTTGGCAGGATGGCTCATTCAGGTTACCCGCAACAAATGCTTCCACCGAAAGCGCGGACAACAGCGGCAAAGTTCCGTGGAAGTCGAGGGCGAGCCATCGCCGCCAGTCGACGAGTCGGAAAGTTTAATCGCTCAAATTGAACGCGAACAACTCTTACGGGAAGCTTTGCTTGATCTTGCTCCGCGCTGCCGAAAATTGGTCGAGATGCTTTTTTTCGAAATTCCGGCGCGTCCTTACGAAGAGGTCGCCAAAGATCTGGACGTTGCTCTGGGCTCAATCGGTTTTATCCGCAGGCGGTGCCTCGATAAATTGCGGGTGCGGCTCGAGCAATTGGAGGGATGACGCCTTTGCCGGCTACCGCCACGGCACGAGTTCCCATCGTCGCTGAAGAGTTGGTCCTGCGCCTTTGTAAGCTGAAAAGTAATGTCTCTCAAACCAGATTCTTATCGAAGCATCCCGAGCTGATCCGCGCAGAAGTTGTCGCGTCGCTCGCCGATATAGTTCGCGAACATTCCAGAGTCGAGGCCGAATCCAAGATTATCTTCGCCCAGATTGCCATCATGATCGCGCGCAAGTTGCGCGATAAGACGGCTATCGCACAAAGCTTTCGCGCGATGGGCAATGCTCTTTATTTCGCCGGCGAAAACAAATCTGCAATTCGATATCACACAAAAGCGTACAAACGATTCCATGGTCTGGGCAACAGTTCTGAACTAGCCCGTACGCTGAACGCTTCCATTCAACCTCTGATCCTCAGCGGCAAGTACAAGCGAGCGTTTGCCGCCGCGGAGGAAGCGCGCAGCATCTTTCTGAAAGAAGGCAATGAGTGGCGGGCGGCGCGTGTTGACCTTAACACAGGCAACATCTTTCAACGCCAGGGTCGCTATGCCGAAGCTCTCGAACGCTACCAGCGAGCGTGCGATTTCTTCAGTTCCGAGCCGGAACGGGATCCGGACGCCATGGCGGTCGCACTTCACAATGTGGCAACGTGTCTGGTTCTGCTTGGCGAGTTTTCCCGGGCGCAGGAAACGTTTCGAGCTGCGCGCACATTTGCCGTTGCGCATAAGATGCGGGTGCTGGTGGGACAAGCAGATTACAACCTTGCCTCCCTTTACTATCTGCAAGGCGAGCACACCCATGCGATTGAAATGCTTCGTTCGACGGGCGAAAACTGCAGAAGAAATAATGATCAATATCACGCTGCGCTCTGCCAACTTGATCTATCGGAGATACACCTCGAACTGAACCAGGCAGAACAAGCCGAGGAGATGGCTCGCCAAGCCGCCGCAGATTTCGAAAAGCTGGGAATGGCTTACGAAGCCGGAAAATCGCTGGCCAACGTAGCTCTCGCCACCTGGCAGCAAGGGCGTGCTGAGCCTGCGCTGAAATTGTTTGCGAGAGCCAGAAAGCTGTTTGCCCGTGAAGATAACCGAGTGTGGTCGTCGCGAATGGACTTTTACCGCGCGATCATTCTGGTTGAGCGGAAGCAATATAGTGAAGCACGACGACTCTGCCTCGCGGCTCTCAATATATTTCACAAATCGAGAATTCCATACAGTCTGATCAAGTGCCATCTGCTGCTCGCGCATCTTTGTTTGCAGCAGTCAAAGGCTGCTGAGGCGCGGCGTCACTGCAATGCCGCGCTGAAACAGTTGCAGGTAGCCGAGCTACCCGTTCTGCGTTGCCAGGCTCATCACCTGATGGGCCGCATCGAAGTGGCCATGGGCCGCGCTGAAGATGCCAGCAGAAGCTACGAGGCAGCGCGGTTGATTCTCGAACAACTGCGCACCGGTCTTGGCCGCGAAGAGCAGCGAATTTCTTTCATGAAGAACCGGCTGGCAATTTACGAAGAACTCGTCGATTTGTGCCTGAAAGTTCTGCCGAGTCCGCGTCTGGAAGATGCATTCGAGCACATTGAGCAATCGAAGTCACGGAGCCTGCGGGATCTGATGTCGAACTCACAATCCGAATTTCAGATGACCCAGCAAGCCGGCTCGGATTCGATTCAGAAAATACAAACTCTCCGCAACGAAATGCAATCTCTCTCCCGTCAGTATGAGGCTGAACAACTGGGCGAAGGGAAACGGTCGCCCGAGCGGGCGGCACGAATTCAAGCGGAAATCCGGAAGCGAGAGAGCGAATTGCTTCGAGCCGTGCGCGAAGTGCCCACGCCTATCGCTGAATCCGCCGGACTGGTATCTCCCGGGGCAGCAACGCTCGAAGAAATCCGCGCAGCTCTCTCGCCCGATTCTACGTTGCTTGAATATTTCCAGATTCGCGAGCAGATTATCGGGGTCGTGCTGCGCCGCGATTCTCTGAATATTGTTCCCATCACACCTGTCGCCGGAGTCGCCGATCTGGCAATGAAACTGCAGTTCCAGCTCTCGAAGTTCCGCCTGAACGCGGAATACGTCGAAGCTTTCGCCCAGTTTCTTATGCGGTCAACGCTGCAACATTTGAAGGATCTTGATGCTGCGCTGGTCGAACCGGTCAGGAAGCTGCTCAAAGGGGATCATCTAGTCATTGTTCCCCACGGCCCGCTTCACTCAATTCCGTTTCAGGCGCTGTTCGACGGGGAACGCTATCTGATCGACTCCTATCGAATTTCTTACGCGCCGAGCGCCACGATATTTGCCCTTTGCAATTCGCGACTCGCAAAACATGCGGGACGCGCACTCGTATTTGGCATTCCCGACGCACAAGCGCCCTTCATTGCAGATGAAGTTCACAAAGTGGCGGCGACGATTCCACAATCCGATCTTTTCGTTGGAGAATCAGCCACGGCGGAGATCCTACAGAAGAAAGGCGGAGAAAGCCGGCTGATTCACCTCGCTACTCACGGTTACTTCCGTCAGGATAACCCTATGTTCTCGGGGATCCGTCTGGGGGATGGAATTTTGAGCCTTTACGACCTTTACCAAATGAAGCTACCCGCCGAATTGATTACGCTCAGCGGATGTGCAACAGGTCTAAACGTCGTCAGCGACGGAGATGAGCTGCTGGGGCTGCTCCGTGGGCTTATTCATGCCGGCGCTCAGGCCGCTTTATTGACTTTGTGGGACGTACAAGACCGAAGTAGCGCCGACTTTATGGCGTCCTTTTACACTCATCTAAATCGCAGTACAGACAAAGCCATTGCTCTGCGTCAGGCGACACTGGAACTGCGCCAGAACTATCCACATCCCTATTACTGGGCTCCATTTTTCCTGGTGGGCAAGGTAACCACGGGTAACCTCCGGCTTCCAGTTGTTTAGTCTCCCCTATATTTTTTGACCTTCCACATACTCTTATTACCAGATTGACAAAACTCCCGTTCGTGGCGAGGCAAATTATGGAACATTTTTCGAATGACGAGTGGATTGACTTTGCCCGCGAAGTTGGCGGCAGAGACAAAGCGAAGACCGTAAAGATGCGAGAACATCTGGATCACGGATGCATCGAGTGCAGCAAAACTCTGGAAAAATGGAGACACATCGTGAACTTTGCCAATCGGGAAAACGCGTACGAACCGCCCGCCTGGGCGCTACAGGCGGCCCGGACAAGCTTTATCCTGCACAAGACCTTTTCCGCCGAAGAGAACAAGGGGAGAAAGTTTGAAATCGCCAGACTTTTGTTCGACAGCTCTCTACAACCCATGGCTGCCGGTGTGCGTGGCACGGCATCGGTGGTGCGGCAGTTACTCTACCGGTCAGGCAGCCTGCGTATCGATATGCGGATGCAGCCAAGACCGGGATCGCAATCGATGGTCCTGATCGGCCAGTTGCTGGATTCCGCCAAGCCGGATCACGGAATCAGCGATATTCCCGTGAGCCTGCTATGCAAGGGCGACACGTTGTCGAAAAGCCGGACCAACGACGTTGGCGAATTTGATTTTGGCATCACCGCCGCGGACCATTTGCAACTTGTTTTCGGTATTGCAGATACGCGGAACATCGTTGTACCTGTTCCGGACGGCGAAAGCATTCGGGGCCTGGTCGAGGCATGACCCAGGTAACACGATAGTTGTGTAATTCGTAATCTTGAGATGGCACTTAGGTGGTGGTGAAATCCTTGACAGATCGCTTGCCAGCACCAAGTTAGTAAGAAAGTTCGAGGGAACCTTATGAAGAACTATTGCTGGAGTCTCCTCATTCTGATCTTGACTGCGTTGCCGAAGGCTAACGCTCAACAGGGAATCATCGTGCGCGACGCGCTGGGCTCGGCGGGCATCAAAGCCACTTGCCTGGTTCTGCACTGCAATGTATCCCTTAATCTCGGAGATCCTGACGGCCAGCTGTTTCTGATCAACATCGACAATTCCTTGAATGTGAGCGGATTTCTTACGCTTTTGCTCAATCAGGTTGGAATCCTGGGCGCCGAAGTCAATCAGCAATTGTTTTTGGTTGAGTCCACGGTCGGACCGATCCCGGAATCGCTTCTGGATGAGACTCCGGTTCCTTATTACGGCGCTCCGGTGTGGGACGGATATGCGAATCAGCCGGCGGCAGCGATCGTCCAGGTACAGAAAGCTCAAGCTTCGTTTGGCGTGAGTGGCGCAGGAACGGTTGCGATGATCGATACCGGCGTCGATACTCAGCATCCTGCTCTGGTCCCCGTTCTGGTGCAGGGCTATAACTTCATCAATAACACTCCCAGCGGGAGCGAAATGGGTGATGTAAATGAATCAACCGCTGCGGTGTTGGATGGTGGTTCTCCGGAACCGGCGCTTGTAAACTCTGCGACTATTGCGGTTGTGAATGAATCGACTGCCGCTGTGTTGGACGGTGGTCCTTACAGCGCATTTGGGCACGGTACCATGACCGCCGGGATCGTTCACCTGGTCGCCCCAACTGCGAAGATCATGCCGCTGAAGGCCTTTGCGGCCGATGGCAGCGGTTATCTCTCAAACATTATTCGTGCGACGTACTATGCCGTCCAGAATGGCGGCAAAGTGATCAGCATGAGCTTCAGCTTCACGTCGTCTTCAAAGGAGATGGCAAACGCGGTCAACTATGCCAACAAAAAAGGCGTGATCTGCGTGGCCTCCGCGGGAAACGACGGGGAAGATGTGACGGTTTATCCAGCAGGTCTCAATCATGTCATGGGAGTCGCTTCGACCAATGATTTCGACACCCGGTCCAGCTTTTCTAACTACGGGTCGGACGTTTGGGTCGCAGCTCCCGGCGAAGGCATTATCTCCACTTATCCTTATGGCACGTATTCGGCCGGTTGGGGGACTTCCTTCAGCGCACCCTTTGTCTCGGGAACCACTGCCCTTCTGGTCAGCGTTTCGGCGAGCGTGAATCAACAGAGTGCGGCAGCCGCAATCGCCCATGCGCAGTCGATTTCGAACGGCATGGGCAACGGAGAACTTAATAGTTACGCCGCGGTGCAAGCATGGAGCGAAAGCAAGTAATGTCTCGGGCAGCATCGAGCCAAGCCGGTTGTTCGTTAACCCACTAACTGCTCAGGGCCTCATTTATTCATGACGAAGACCGGACAAGAGAGGGCCAGGCGCCCGTTCGCAGGTGCGACAGAGATTCTCCGCATGCGCCAGGTCGAAGGGCGCGAGTGGTGGCTCTGGGGTTTCGCTGTAACGGTGACACTCGTCCTGACTCTGGGCATCCTCGTGCTCTCGTACGCGCATTTTCGAGTTTATGGGGACGATTCCTATTCGATAAACCTGAAAGAATGGGTTCGCGGTCTCGCCGCTCTGGTGCTGATGTTCGATATTTATACCGTTTATCAGCACCTGCAACTCGCGCGCGTTCGCCGCGAACTATTGTCAAGCAATCGCCTCTTCCAGCTGATCACGGAAAATGCGGCCGATATGATCGCCGTGGTCGACAAAGACGGACGGCGCGTTTACATCAGCCCTGCCTATCAAAAAACTCTGGGCTATTGCCCCAGCGAATTGAAGGCTACGTCTTCGCTTGAACAAGTGCATCCCGACGATCGCGCACGCGTGATTGAAGCCGCGGAAAAAGCTAAAATCACCGGCCGCGGAGAACGGCTTGAATATCGAATTCTTCACAAAGACGGCACCTGGCGGGTGCTCGAATCCACAAGCAACGTGATTCACAGTCCGGAGGGAGCGACAGACGGCTTAGTCATCGTCAATCGGGACATCACTGAACGCAAACGTGCCGAAGAGACCCTGGCGAGACACGCCTTCTACGATGATCTGACCGGCCTTCCCAACCGCTCGCTTTTTCTCGAACGGCTGGGCCGGGCGAGTGCCGCCTCGCTTCGCCGGGCCGGTTATAAGTTTGCTGTACTGTTCATAGACATCGATCAATTTAAGGTGGTGAACGACAGCCTTGGCCATGGCGCCGGCGACGCCCTTCTGCTGCAGATCGCGCAGCGACTGGCTGATCCGGGCGAAGAAAGTTCAGACCTCGGTCAAGATATCTCGACACAAGCTCCAATACTTAACAGCACGTTAGCGCGCCCTGGCGGAGATGAGTTCGCGATACTGGCGGAAGATCTGAACGATCCCAGCGATGCAGTCCGGATGGCGGAGCGGCTGCAGAAAAAGCTGGCTACGCCCTTCGATTTAGAAGGCCATCAAATAGTGGTGACAGCCAGCATCGGCATCGTTTTTGGCAACGCTAAAGGCTGCAACGCAGAAGATTTACTGCGTGATGGAGAAATCGCGATGTACCGGGCGAAACAGGCAGGCAAAGCTCGCTGTGAAGTCTTCGACAACCGGATGCACACGCAGGCCGTTACGCGGTTGCAGTTGGAAAGCGACCTCAGAAAAGCGGTCGATCTGGGTGAATTTCAGGTTTATTACCAGCCCATTGTGTCATTGCGAAACGGGCGAATCCTGGGATTTGAGGCTCTAAGCCGATGGCAAAGGCCCGAAGGGATCGTGATGCCCGGTGATTTCATTGCCGTGGCCGATGAGACTGGGCTCATCCTGCCGATTAACCGGCAGTTGCTGCTCGAAGCGTGCCGGCAAGTTCGAGCGTGGCAGGAGCTGTTCCCTGGCAATCCTCCTCTTAGCATCGCCGTAAATGTCACGCCCAGGCAATTTGCACGTCCGGGGTTGGCCGCTGAGATCGGACAGGTTCTCGAGCAAACCGGCCTTAATCCCGGTTCCGTCGATCTCGAAATCACTGAGACCATCGCCATGGCTGATGCGGCGCGATCCGTGATCGTCCTCGCAGAACTGAAAGCTCTGGGAGCCCGGTTGAGCATCGATGACTTCGGAACGGGCTATTCTTCGCTGAGCCGGCTGCAGCGCTTTCCGGTGGACACTTTGAAGATCGACCGGGCGTTCATTTCCCGGATCGAGAGCGATGCTGAGACTCACGAAATTGTCCGCACTGTGGTCATGCTGGCGCACAATCTGGGCCTCGAAGTAGTGGCCGAAGGCGTCGAAACTGCAGAGCAGCTTGAGTTACTGAAACACATTGGGTGCGAGATGGCCCAGGGTTATCTGTTTTCCAAGCCCGTCCGACCGGAGATAATTCAGCAACTCCTCCTCGATCAGCAAAGCGGTCGTCTTACTCCAGTTCCCCTGGCAGCGTCGGTTCGTGAGCATGCGAAGTTGCCGGGATCCTTTACTGTCCAATAACCGAACACAGTTACGATACTTGCACCTCCATCCTGTCGCACGCCCCGCATCGACCCCAGCCGGCGAACGTTGTAAGTAATCGATACGAAGTCAGTTAGCAAATACAAGCCCTACAGCAAGCGTTCGGCACGCAGCGTGCACTCATGGAAATAGCAGGTTTCCAAGAGGGATCTCGCTTGCGGATATCTATTCGAGATTGCCAGTCGGAGCCCCTTTCAATCGAGGCCGGGCGACACGAGACGGGCATTTGATGAGGAGATTATATGGATCAGAATTCATTGGTGTTTCAAAGAAGCTGGGATACTTCACCATCAAGGCCCGTTATGAGTCCATCGTCTACCAAGCAGGATCGCAGCCCGGCAGACGAGCACTATATCCTGCGAATCCTTTCTGATGCAAAGGACCCGCTCTTCCCCTCTGAGATCACCGCACGCGTGAACTACGAACTCATGTCTGGTACACCCTACAGCATGACAGAAGTCGCGATACGACTGATGAACATGGATAGCGAGGTTGACCAGCTCCCGGATGGACGATGGGCGTTGAAGCGGCGAATGGATTGACGTGACGGTGTAGTTCTTAATCCGCGCCCGGTGCAACCGACGCAGCGGTTCAACCAAGTCGCTCAGCTTAGCGGTCAGCTGCCCGGTCAATCCCTGCAGCGGCTCCCGATCACTTCTCTGGCCGGTTCCGGCACCTTATCAACTCTCGATAGGGACGACATAGCTGGTGATCTATGCCTGCGCGCACTTAGGGAGCCGAGGTTGCAGGTGACTTTGCCGGGTATAGCCGATCAAACTCGGGGTCGTCATGGAGGAGGATAAGATCGGGATCGCGGCGAGCCCACTCGGCGTCCTTGAAACCGGCCTCCCAGGACTTGCGCAGCGTATCAAGGGCTTCCGCCTTCTTCTTTAGTTTGCAGTAGACACAGGCGGCGTTGTAAAGAATCGAGGCTTCGTTCGCGCGAAGGGTAACGGCCAGGCTGAGTTCGCGCAGCGCATCGTCGGGACGATCCAGAGATGCATAGTCGGAGCCGAGCAGAATTCGAGCCCGGGCGTCCTCGGGCACCTGCTTCAAGTGATTTTCCAAGGCTGCCATTTTTCGCTGACGCATGTTACGGGCCGCCTCCTGTTTTCCCAGGGCGCCAAGACAGTTCAAGATGGGCACGTAAACGTTGTAGTCCTCGCCGCTGGCTTCGATGGCGGCTTCTGCAATGTCCACAACTTCCTGGTAGCGTCCGGTAGCGAACAAGGCGCGGCAAAGCAGGTAATGGGCGCCTTCGCAGTCGCGCTTGCGTTCGATTGCCTTCTTCAACATGCGGACGGCTTCGTCGTGCAAAGAGGCCGCGTACAGGACCCAGGCCTGGCTGACCTGCACTTCGGGCAGGTCCCAGCGGAGGGCCACCGCCTTGCCCGAGGCTTCACGCGCCCGTTCGACCCACGTTTGATCGCGACTGAAGGTCCAATAGAACATGGCGCAGGCATTCGCGCTGGCGGCGTAGGCGAGCGCAAAACTCGAATCGATGGAAACTGCGTTTTCGAACATCTGGAGCGCAAATTCGAGATCCTGGCGGGTCTGGCGGCGCGCATAGCGTTTTCCGCGAAGATAAAGATCGTAGGCTTGCAAACTTTCCGTGGGCTTAATGGCTAAGGCTTCCAGCTCTTCGGGAGAAAGCGTTACGCGCAGGGCCTCTGCAATTCTGCGAGCCATCTCATCCTGAACTTCGAAAACGTCCTTCATCTCGCGGTCGAAGCGATCGGACCAGAGCGGGAAATCGGTTTGCGTATCCACCAACTGTGCGCTGATGCGAAGACGGTTGCCGGCACGCCGCAACGTTCCGGTCAGGACGTAAGCCGCGCCGAGTTGGTGGCCGATCTGTGCCGGCGTTACCGACTTGTCGCGGAAGGCAAGCACGGTGGGCCGTGAAAAAATATTTAATCCTCGAATCTTGGAAAGCTCGGTGATGACGTCTTCGGTGATGCCGTCACGCAGGTATTCATCCTCTTTGGCCCCGCTGATGTTCTCAAAGTAGAGAACGGCGACAGATTTTCTCGCCGGTTTGTGGGCGGCTGAATCCGAATCACTCTTCTCTTTCGTACGCCGGGCAAATACCTCCAGGTCGCGCTTGAGGCGGCTGAGATCGGTCTTTAGCTCGGTTGCGGTCTGGCAACGCAGGTTCCGGTCTTTTTCAAGGGCCTTGTCGAGAATGCGCACAAACTCGGCTGGGAGCAAGGTATTCAGTTCGCCGGCCGACCGGGGATTGCGGTTCAGGATGGCATCGAAAACCAGAGCCGAGGTGTCTCCCTGAAACGGAAGCGCCCCGGTACCCATCTGATAGAGGACGGTGCCGGTGG
>Ga0210398_10001050_pt1 | contig 29682 bp, 42 predicted proteins | sample IncBWC4OmetaG_FD_161047 | JGI IMG/M metagenome (GOLD analysis project Ga0210398, IMG submission 161047) | Forest soil microbial communities from Barre Woods Harvard Forest LTER site, Petersham, Massachusetts, United States - Inc-BW-C-4-O | ecosystem: Environmental > Terrestrial > Soil >... | reverse complement strand
CAACTGCGAAACAGCAAAGCAGCATAACGCACTTTGGTGAGGCAATCATTGCGATCATTTTAACGAGCGTGCGGCAGGCACACAACCACCGTTAGGAACAGTTGCAGCTTTTAACCTCAGCTCGCGTCTGCATTTAGTTCGCAAAGGAGAACCCGCATAGTGACTATCGCAGCTTCTCGTATTCGGCTTGGGCTTGCTTTAGGACGGGGATGTCGGGGTCGGCGTCTTTCCAGAGGGTGAGGAAATCTTTGTACAGAACCGTACCGAACGAAAACAGATCGGTCCGAGCATCCAGTTCCTTGCCCTTGGCTTGCTCCGGGGACATGTAGGCAACGGTGCCGAGCGTAGAACCGGGATTGGTGAGATCATCCGCGTTCACCAAACCCGTTTGCGTGTTAAGAACCGCAATCTTGCTCGAAGAACTCGCTGTAACCAGGACCTTCGCCAGCCCGAAGTCGAGAATCTTGGCATGCCCACGCTTGGTGACGAAAATGTTCGCAGGCTTGATGTCGCGGTGGACGATACCTTCTGCATGGGCTGCGTCGAGCGCATCGGCGATCTCGATGGCGAGGGACAGGATCAATTCCGTCTCCATCGGACGCCCCGCTATGCGATGCTTCAGCGTCAGCCCATCGAGAAACTCCATAGCGATGAAGGTTTGTCCCTGCTTGGGTCATCAATCTCGTGGATCGTGCAAATGTTCGGATGATTCAGTGCGGAGGCAGCTTTGGCTTCGCGCTGAAAACGGGCGAGTGCTTGCTGGTCCTTGGCTACGTCGTCGGGCAGGAACTTGAGGGCGACAAAGCGGCTGAGTTTAACATCCTCAGCTTTCTAGACCACTCCCATACCGCCGCCGCCCAGCTTCTCAACGATGCGGTAATGCGAGATGGTCTGGCAGATCATGAGCGCCGCAAGGACTCAGCGCGCAATCTTAGGGTCGAGCAGTCGCGAAGTCAACGAGGACAGCTTACTGATGGACTCAGGGCAAATCCCGTGATTTCAGGCTTGCCAAGCCATTGCCTTCCGCTGCGGCCCAAAAAGGGTTTTTTCGCCGGAGCTGCAAGTGGATGAATCTAATGCCCTAGAAATTTGGCTTCGGCATAGTCCGCCTGGTAATACCTTCTGAGGGGAGCCGGACGAATTACTCGATAGAATGTTTGGCGGCAGGGCAACAATAGCATTGGACTATCAGGAGCCTCAGATCGCAGAGATTTATGACCTCGTTAACCCGTGGTCGCAGGATTCTGAATTCTACGTCTCCCTCGCCGGACGGCGGCCAAGCAGTGTCCTCGACTTGGGTTGCGGTACGGGCACGCTCTGCTGTGCCCTTGCCGAACGCGGCCACTGGGTGACAGGGGTTGATCCCGCAGCCGCGATGCTAGATGTCGCCAAAAGCAAACCTCACGCCGAGCAGGTTGAGTGGGTCGAGTCCTCGGCGCAGAGCTACCAGTCACATCGGCGCTTCGACCTGATCACCATGACCGGGCATGTTTTCCAAGTCCTGCTTACCGATGCTGATGCGCTCGCGGTTTTGGACAACGTGCGCGGACATCTCAAAAAGCGCGGTAGGGTCGCTTTTGAGACGCGCAATCCATCCGTAGATTGGGCTGGTGAGTGGGCAGGAAGGCGGAGTGGAGTCGACACGCCGCTCGGCGGACAACTTATCGAAACTTTGGACATCCTTGGCAGGGATGGCGAGTTGATCTCTTTCCGGACTTCCTACTGCCTTCCGCACGTGACACTAACCACGAACAGCACGCTGCGGTTTCCTTCGCGACAGCATGTAGAGGCTCTGATCGCCCGTTCGGGGCTGGTGCTTCGTGACGTGCTTGGAGATTGGGATGGTGTCCCGTTCGACGCCGCAGACTCACGGGAAGTTATCTTTATTGCGGAGATCGCTGGCTGACTAGGCTGCGCTCGGTTCTCTCCGGGTTGTGCCGTGTCGCTGGGTTGCGATCTCCTCGACAATGTCACGATGGTGAAGCAGAGCCTTGTATTCTAGCAACCCGACCTCGGAGCTGCCTCGTCAACTGACGCTATCAGCGTTTGCACTCATCACCCCCTTTCGCTGTACGCCTTTCGAAACATCCCCGCCAACAAGAATCCCTCAAAATGCTCTAACATCAAATCTCCAAATGACCCGCACTCGCGCCGTACTCTGGGACATGGACGGGACCCTCGTCGACTCCGCCGACTACCACTGGCAGGCCTGGCGCGACACCATGGTCCGCGAAGGCCATCCCATCACCCACGACCAGTTCCTCGCCACCTTCGGCCAGCGCAACGACTCCATTCTCCGCCAATGGCTAGGCGCCCAAGTCACCCCCGCACTCATCGAGCGCGTGGGCGACGCCAAAGAAACACTCTACCGCCAGCATGTCCGTCAGCAAGGCATCGAGCCGCTTCCCGGCGTCTCCCAGTGGGTCAGCCGTCTGCACCAGCAAGGATGGCGTCAGGCCATCGCCTCCGCCGCCCCGCGCGAGAATGTCAAAACCATCCTCGAAGCCCTCCACACCGCCGACTGCTTCGAAGCCATCGTCTCCGCCGAAGACGTGCACCGCGGCAAGCCCGACCCGGAAGTCTTCCTGGTTGCCGCCGCCAAACTCGACGTCCCTCCGAGTCACTGCATCGTCGTCGAAGACGCCCTGCACGGCATCGAAGCCGCCCGCGCCGCCGGCATGAAAAGCATCGGCGTAACCCGCAACGGCAAACCCCTGCCCGCAGATCTCGCAACGCACTCACTAGCCGAGCTTGCTCCGAATGCGTTCGACAACCTGCTGCCCCCCTGAGTCAGGAGTGAACAGGATGCGTAGTACCGCTGCAAAATGGTGCGGGACCTTTCGCTGAGTGTTACGGCGATACTTCAAACAGTCGACCGCGGAAGCACTGCTTTCGCTAATTCGTAGGCCGACTTTCGAACTGTCTTCCCTGGGAATAGAGTCGGCACGGCACTGGAAACTTTGACAGCTTACAAATTGAGAATGACGCTGTATTCTTGTTGAATGTAGTACCCTCATCTCAGCGACAGAGGCTGGTGTATATGTTCGCCGAAACAAGGAACCGTCCGGACGCAGGAGTTCTTTCTCTCTGGAATGCGGTCTTCTGCTTGGATTGCGAGGTCATCAGTAGCAGTCGAGGTGACCAATGCCCTGCGTGCAAGAGCCGTTCGCTCGTGAGCCTCGCTCGAATGCTCGGGGGCAGTTTGGTCGCGCATAGGGCACAACACTCTCACGAAGGCGAAAGTGGGTTGTTTGATATCACAATCGCGGTTGAATTGCAGCAGATTCACGCCAAAGACTTGAGCACCACCGTTGAGAGGTTGACCGGCGTGATTGGCCCGAAGCTCGCACGCGACCGAGCGTCATTCCGCATCAATGTGAAGCCGGCAGCAGACAGACTCGACCTGCAGCCCTCGCTTTGCTTCCTGGAACGAGATGCCGCATAGAGCATTGCTATTACCTAGGGTCCAGCGTCAATGTGCGATAGGGGGGTGTAACGACAGTTGGCTTTCAGGCCGATACTGTCCTAAACTGCTAGGCGTTCGCACTCCGTGCCGGGGCCAGCCGGCAGAATTGAGAAGGATGCAATAAAAATCATATCGGTACTGATTGCCGAGGCGAGCGGTCTCTGGGCCTATCTCCATTTGCTCGGGTTTCTGAAAGAACGCGGGATAGCCTAGGTCGCTATGAGGCTAGCCGCGAGGGAAGGTGGAAATTCAAACCCTCTTTCGCGGAAATACAAAAGACGAAGATCAGATTTAAGTCGGAGGGGCCTCGTAGCGCGGAAATGTGTTTGAGGTTGAAACGGGGGTTATACGGGGAATGTCGGCTAGCTCAACCGACGCCGCCGATGCGAGTCGGATTGGGAGATACACAATGAAAACCAATTCATTGCCAGCATTAGCCTTGGGCACGTGGGACGGAAACGAAACTCCGACGCGGGAGATCGCGCTGTGGCGAATTTATCTTCTGAGGGCCGGATACCTCTTGATTGCTGTCGGGATGGGAATGCAGAAGATTCCTGCCTTCCTTCATCACAGGCCTTGGGAGCTGATGCATGGCGTGGTCAATTCCATGCTGCTCGCGTTAGTACTGCTGGCGGTCCTAGGGCTACGCTATCCCTTGAAAATGCTGCCGCTTCTGTTCTGGGAAATAGCATGGAAGGCCACATGGCTTCTCGCGGTGGCGCTGCCTGCTTGGCAGAACCACACCATGGACGCAGATACCTGGGACACAACTTTTGCCTGCCTGATGAGCGTGATTTTCCTGTTCGTCGTGCCATGGGACTATGTCTGGCGGAATTTTGTCGCCGCGCGCGGTGATCGCTGGTGGTGAACCTGTTCAATGAGGTTCAGGTAAAGGGTGGGCAACAACGACCCGCACATCTCGGTTCTGAAGTGCCCAGCCGACAAGAACTCGTACGGTTTCCGTGCAGTACCCATTTCGCTGGTGGGCTTCCGGCATGCTGTATCCAATTTCCACTAACCCATCCTTCGGACTACTCTTGAAGCCCGCAACGCCGACTAACTCGGGCGCTTTCCGACGAATGCGGAACCATAAGTCCACCCAGCGTCGCTCGTTTTCGCCTTCTGCAGCGAGGCCATGAATCGGTGCTGGGAATGACCATCATTTAAGGGCGGGGGCCAGGTCGCTGGGCGTGGGACACTGAGCAGCCCAGCCGATGAGAGATCGCTCATCGCCGCCTGCGTAGCTCCACTGTGGCAAACACGAGTTCGAGGCGAGTGCTGAATAACCGAACAGCTTGCATGCTTGACTAGGGTTAAGCATTTTAGCTTACTCCTGAGATGCTGTAATGCGGGCCTCGTTCGCACCTGATCATCGCTGCCGGGCATGCGCTTTCCCCCCTCAGCGTAATTGTTGTTGAAATCAGATTGCGCACATTGAGAATCTGCAGGTCTTTGGGTGTAGTTGTCCACTCGCCTATCGATGCACTCATCACGCCTTGTAAGCTGCGACGGCGTACGAACGCCGGTCTTGCGTCTACTTGATCGGCCGCGAACCCAAGATGAGGATTTCCACCAGTCTCTTGGCGCTTTGCTGCCAGTCCGGGCCGGACGCCACGTGAGAGACGCCGATCAGTGCGCGAAGTAGATCGAATGGTTCCAGATCTCTACGAATGTCACGGCTCTTGATTGCGCGCTTCACCAGCGAATCAATCGCTCCCTGGATCTGACTGCGCGAACCTTCATACAGCTTCGAGGGACCACCAACGAGCGAGTTCAGCGCAGGGGCGATGATCTGCTTCGTTGCAATGTAATCCACGAACAAGATCATCCAGGCTCGCAACGCTTCTACCGGAGGCATGGCGTCGGAGAATTTGCGCTCTGCTGCAGCTAGCTTTTCTACTTCAGTCCGGTAGACCGCTTCGATCAGCGCGTCTCGCGTAGGAAAATGGCGATACAGAGTTCCCGCTCCAACCCCCGCCACTTTGGCGATGTCGTCAAGGCTGGCATTCGCGCCGGACCGGGTAAATGCCTCCTTCGCCACCTCAAGAATGCGCTCACGATTCAACTGCGCGTCGGTGCGCGGTTTGCGCGGGGCATTTTTCTGATTTTTGGTCGGCATAAAAAAATTGCAACCGGAGGTAGTCTCCGGTTATCTTATCTACAAATTCGGAGACGCTCTCCGTTTTAGTCGGAACCGGACGGCCTGTCAATAGCGGTTCCTGTCCTTCCGGCTTCGGGAGGTGAGGAATATGAGTTCACTCGCTCGTTTTGAACTATTGAAGAATTTCAATGCTCCTTGCGCCGACCTCACGACAATGGCGGAGCGAGAGTTGTCGGCGTTCTTCAACGCGATCACCAACTGTTCGGGTCAGAACAGGCAGAGCTTTCCAGCAGAAGACTGGTTGCAGGAGTTGATCGAGATCGATGATCTGCCAGTTTCAAGCCGCGAACGGCGATTGATTACCGCGAAAGTTTCGACTCGGCTCGCAAGTCAAGTGAATGCTTCGTCCCCATCGACCGAACCGCAAATTACATAGGAGGACCAGAATATGCATATTTTCGTAACAGGTGCTACAGGTTTCGTCGGCTCCGCAATCGTAAAAGAGCTCATCGGCGCAGGTCATGAGGTGCTCGGCCTTACGCGATCAGATGCGGGCGCCAAGTTGCTTATCGCGGCGGGAGCCGCCGTGCATCGCGGTTCGCTCGAAGATCTCGAGAGCTTAAGCAGAGGAGCAGCCGCGTCGGACGGCGTAATCCACACCGCTTTCATCCACGACTTCAACAACTACGCGCCGGCGGTGGAAGTGGATCGACGCGCCATCGAGACGATCGGGGCCGCACTTGCCGCCTCTGATCGCCCCTTGATCGTCACTTCCGGAACCCTCGTTGCTCAAGCGCGAGGGGCGCTCGCAACGGAAGAGGATGGGCTCAATCCAAGGTTCCCTCGCAAGTCGGAAGATGCGGCACTCGCGACGGTCTCGAGCGGCGTGCGCGCGTCAATAGTGCGTCTGCCACCGTCGGTGCACGGAGAAGGTGATCACGGCTTTGTGCCACGTCTGATTAGCATCGCGCGTGAGAAGGGTGTTTCGGCGTATGTGGGTGACGGGCACAGCCGTTGGCCCGCGGTGCACCGACTCGATGCCGCTCACCTTTACAGGCTTGTGCTTGAGAAAGGCACTGCTGCAGCCAAGTATCATGGCGTGGCCGATGAGGGCCTGCCGACTCGAGAGATCGCTGAGGTCATCGGCCGGCAATTGAATCTACCCGTCGTCAGCAAGTCGCGCGAGGAAGCAGCCGATCATTTTGGCTGGATGGCTCTCTTCTTTGCCGTGGACGGCCCGGCTTCCAGCGCGCAAACGCAGCAACGACTGGGATGGCGACCGGTTCAGCCTGGGCTCATTGCCGATCTGAACGCGGAGCACTATTTCGAACGCACTGTGGAAGCTGTCCCTTTGCACGGCTGACGCGTGACCGGATCCGTTGAACCGTCAGAATGTGTCAGCACAAGGAGGTAGAAAACGACGAAAATACTTCACGCGCCTGACGCGACTTCGTTTGGAGCAACTTCGACCACAGATGACGTTTTGTCTGGCGTAAGTCTGAAGGGCATCTGAAGGGCAAAGGGATTCTCGTGACCGGTGTTTCAGCCGGAATCGGTGTGGAAACAGCGCGCTCCCGGCCGCGCACGGCGCTCAGGTTGTAGGCGCGGCGCGGGATTTGGACAAGGCCAAAGCTGCAACCGAGCAAGTGCGAAAGGACGCCGCAGCCAATGACGGAAGCTTCGTACTCGTTGAACTCGATCTTGCCAACCTGAAAAGCGTGCGCGCCTGCGCCGACCAGTTGCTGGCGAAAGGGCTACCGTTGGATATGGTCATCGCCAATGCTGGAGTGATGGCCACACCGTTCGGCCACACAACCGAAGGCTTCGAAACACAGTTCGGGACCAATCACCTGGGCCACTTTGTCCTGGTCAAGCGGATTGCGGCGCTTGTCCGGCCGGGAGGACGCCTGATCAATGTGTCTTCCGCGGGCCACCGGCGCTCGAACGTAGACTTTGAGGATCCCAACTTTCAACACACGCCCTATGAGCCGTTCGTTACCTATGGCCGCTCGAAGACGGCGAACATCCTTTTTGCTGTAGCTTTCGACCAGCGGAATCGGGAGCGCGGCGTACGTGCTGCGGCGGTGCATCCGGGAATCACAAAGACGGAACCGATCCGCCATATGAGTCCAGGCTGGTTACAGACGAGGGTTGACGAGATCAATCAGGAACTGGCAGCCGCCGGCAAACCGCCCGTACACTGGAAAACCACTTCGCAAGGAGCCGCAGCTTCGGTGTGGGCCGGTGTTGTAGCTCCCGCTGACGAGATCGGGGGCAGGTATTGCCAGGATTGCCATGTGAGGCCCATTGTCGCGGACGAAGTCCCTGCCAGCGCCGTGAGCGAAGGAGTGCGCGGGTATGCGGTGGATGAAAAAACTGCAAAGGCACTCTGGAAGAAAAGTGAGGAACTGGTGGCAGAGTCTTTCTGGTTCTGGTCACCGCAAAGCTTCACTGCAAATAACGAACAACTCGTGGAAGATCGGAATGGAGAACGGCATGATTAAGCGGATTTATCTGGCCGGCAGCTTCGCTCTGCCTGGCACGGCCATGACGGTGAACCGCGTGGGCTACAGAGCGATGCAACTGTCGGCCTGATGGCAACAAGCGGGTGTGGGGTCCTGCCCGCGATGTCGATGCAGCGATCGCTCTCCTGCGAGATGCCGTCGCAAGTGGCGGTGAACACATCGATACATCCGATTTTTATGCTCCCCATGTCATGAACTAGCTCATCTGAAAGGTGCTGTCCTCTCCCAGCGATCTAGTGATCGTCAGCAAAATCAGTGTCCGGCGCGGTGAGGACGGATCACGGATTCCGCCTTTCTCACGCGAAGAACTGACCGCAGCGTTCACGACAATCTCCGCAATCCGGGACTGGATGTGCTCGGTATGGTCAACCCAGGCAGTACGTTTAGCATCCACGAACCCGCCGAGGGGTCGATCGAGGCACCGCTCACAGTTTTATCCGAACTCCAGCAGAAGGGTTTGTGCGTCATTTCGGGCTTAGCAACGCCACGCCCGCGCAGATCGCGGCAGCCCGACAGACCGCTCCGATCGTCTGCGTGCAGAACCACTACCCCTCGCGCATCGAACCGATGATGCACTTATAGCCGATCTTGCTCGTGACGGTATCGCCTACGTGCCGTTCTTTCCACTCGGCGGGTTCACTCCACTCCAGTCGACTACCTTCTCCGATGTCGCCGCACGCCTCGGTGCCACGCCCATGCAGGTCGCGCTGGCTTGGCTTCTCCAGCGGCCGACCAATAGCATGTTGATCCCGGGAACATCTTCGATCGAGCATCTTCGGGAGAATCTTCGGTCGTCGATGCTTCAAATTCCTCCTGAAGTGATCGCCGATCTCGGCGCAATCGGCGGAAGTACGAAATCGGAGGCACACAGCGGAAGGCTAGTTCTGCGAGATCCCCAGAGACTGCATGTCGGCTTGTGGGCCAAGGTCGTTCGTTCCAGGAATCTTGAGGTGCGATCCGTCATCGAAACCCAGTGCCAACCGAGGTCGGTGGGCCCTCTCTCATGTTCAAGATGGGATCGCGTTTCTTTTTCGGAGCAGCAGCAGCCTCCGATGCCTGACCGGAGTTGTGTTCTCACAAGAGGCTGGTGTTGTAACTTTTGGCGTCTTAACGAGTCCACATTCCGTGTTTAGTCTTGCCTTCGAAACTGGACACAGCCAGCGGCCAGAATGCTGTCGGCAGGAGGTAGAGCAGCCAAGTCTTGGTGCCTGGGTTAGGATGTAGCCGAGGCTCCAAATGTATATCCCTAGGCACAACGAAGAGAAACGCGTCTCGGTAATGCACTCGCTGATCGTTTCCAGACCGCTTGGAACGCTCATTACTTTGGGAGCTTCGGGCCTTTTTGCTTCACATATTCCGATGATCCTGGAAGACAATGGCTCACAATTCGGCGTCCTGAAAGGTCACATCTCCCGCGCAAACACGCAGTGGCAGGACTTCGTACCGACGGTGGATGCGCTTGCGATCTTTGCTGGCCATCAACACTACATCACGCCCACGTGGTATCCCGGAACGAAGGAGCACGGCAAAGAAGTACCGACCTGGAATTACGTCGTCGTGCACGCCTATGGGCCTCTGAATGTGATCCACGACGACCAATGGCTCTTGACGAACGTGGAGAAACTGACCAATATCCACGAAGCGGGGTCGCCCGTTCCCTGGAGGGTGAGCGATGCGCCAGAAGACTTCATCCGATCACAATTGAAGGGAATTGTCGGTCTGGAGCTGCCGATCCAGAAGCTTGAAGGCAAGTGGAAGGTGAGCCAGAACCGGACCGAGCGGGAGCGACTCGGCGTAATCGACGGATTGGCGAAGCTCAACACTCCCGAAAGCCTCGCAATGAAAGCCCTGGTTGAGGAAGTCTAGGCTTGGCTCTGAAGTATTGGCGCAGCTCTCTCCGCCGAATCAGAGGCAATAATTCACGTTTTGCGCACCCTTAAATCGTTGTGGACTGCAAGAACGGGCACGATCGCGATTATGAACGTTTGGCAGCGCAAGACCCATCGGGAAAACTTGACCCTCAGAGAGGCATACGGGAATTCGTCGTCGATACGGGACAGAATTCACACCGCACATTCTAGTGAGGTTCATCAGGGGAATACGTTTGGAGTCCTGAAATTGACCCTTCACCCGACGAGCTACGATTCGGTTGTTCCGGAATCTGGCAGAACGTTCACCGACTCAGGCAGCGGCACATGCCACTCGCTATAGCTAGTTCCTTCCGTATCGGCAATACAAACGGCCGGGAAACAGCGCGGTGTTCGTTCATTGCAATCGTGGTCGTGACACGGACCTGGTTTTTGGTCCTTGAGCCCCGCCGGGTAAAACCTGTAAATGTTTAAACCCCATTCCTGAGTCGGGTCAATAATCAGATAACCGATCCAAACGGCGACCTTAAACTGTGGCGTTTGAGATGCCTGTGGTCGGCAAACCTCACCTTATCGGGTTACGCAAGGGTTAGCCCGTCAACCGGGAGCAATCGCGATTACTTCCCATAAGCGAATTGTCATTACTGATCCACATTATCCTCGAAAAGAGTTCGCGTTCTCCGCAGCCCACTGCGCGAGAGCGATCGGTTTGCGTCCTAGAATACGCTCTACGTCACGCGTGACGGTGGCTAGGTGACCCTCTCGGATGGCTCGCCACAACGCGACATGCGCCTCGGTTTCCTCGGAAGAGCCGCTGATCTTCGAATAGCGCTTTCGCGCTTCCTCGTCCGTTATTGCCTGGTATGTTAGGTGTTCTCCGATTGCTTCCGCGATCGTGGCGGTCGCTTCTCCGAATGTGAGCGAGTTAGGGCCAGTTATCGGCAGAGATTGGCCCGCGTAGTTTGGGCTGACTAATGCCTCGACAGACACCGCTGCGACATCTTCGGTGTGAATAAATGGCCGGCGGCCGTCCGCGGTAGACGATCTGACGATTTTTTCCGTTTTGATGGAGTGCGCCCAGGCAAGCAGATTGGACATAAAGCCTGTAGGACGGACAAATGTGAATGGGATTCCAACCCTCCGGATCGCGGCCTCGCCCTTTTCGTGCCAGGCTCCGATGGCAAGACCGTGCTCAACGTCCAGCGACGAGAGCTTGACGATTCGCTTTACTCGCGTTTCCTTGGCCAGCACGGCAGCTGATTCATCTCGCCGCGGAATCTCGGGGCCGACATTAACGAGATAGATCGTCACCGCCCCTTTGAGGGCATCCCGCATCGACGCCGGGTCGCTAAGGTCCCCCACAAAGACGTCGACACGTTCGCCAAACAGGGACCGCGCCTTAGCCGCACTGCGCACTAACACGCGCGGGCGAATGTTGCGTTTGAGCAAGCCCTCCACGACGCGGGAGCCAACATCTCCGGTTGCGCCTGTAATTAGATGCTGCATCGTTCCTCAATTCCGTGAGCGTGTTCTGTTTGTTGCGCTCATCTTATAAAACAGCCTAAAGGCACAGGGAGGGTTGTCTACTCGCATCCGAGGTGCCAGCTATCTCTCTCACAGTTCAACGGTTATCCGTGAAGTTAAAAGAAAGCTCAGATTTACATCTATACTGCTCCGATGAGTCCGAACCTAACGAGACGCGCGACTCGCCGAGCACCAGTCCAGGAACGGGCGCAGGTGACAGTCGAGGCGATGCTTGACGCAACCATCAAGCTGCTTAAACGCGAGGGCGCTTCCTCAATCACGACGAACAGGATCGCCGAGACCGCTGGCGTCAGCATCGGGTCTCTATATCAGTACTTCCCAAACAAGCGGGCGATCTTTCTCGCCCTTCACGAGAGGCACATCGGCCAGGTAGATCGCGTCATGCAGCGCCGAATGGTCGAAAGCGCAGAGGCGACGCTTGAGGGACTCATCTCGTCCTTGATCGACGGGATGATGGAGGCGCACGCTGCCGACCCCGAGCTCTCAGATCTGCTCTGGGCAGAGGTGCCGCATCATGGTGAAGGCACAAGCGACTTCTCGGTTCGACTTCACGGGGCCTTCCGGAGGGCGCTTGCCTCTCATGCGAGAGAACTGGGCGCGAGGACCGATCTCGATATGCGGGCCTTTTTCGTAAGCAACATGGTTGAGGCCTTTGGTCACGCGATCGTGTTTCGACGACCACCTGGCTCATCACTCTCACGAGCAAAGGCGGAAGTGCTGCGAGCTATTTTGGCCTATCTGCGGCACTGAGGTTCCCCATTGGCCTGCGATCCGCAAGGGGCATGGAAAATCCTTTGGCCAAGTCTCACCCACATCAAAAACTAGTCTTGATGAACGCGTTGGTCGAGAAGAATGGAGTGGTTCCCGGTTTGCCGGCTAACTTGCAGAACCCCATTTGTCTCCAACTCGCAGTCGATCCCTGTCGACGCGCTGCGCTTCGACAGCGTGCGGACGTTCTCTGCCGTCATAGATCTTCTTGTCGAGCGCCGGCGCGGAGCTGAAGTTCATATACCGGTCCGCGGTTAAGCCGGGCAAGCCGTTGCCGTATTGCATTCTTTATCCAGATCTCAAGGATAGATCGGGGCGAGGCCGGCACCTTGAGAGTCGGACTAGGCAGGGTGGACTTCGGCTTTGCGGACAAGGATGAATGGCAATGCTTAACGGGCGATCAAAGCTGTCCAGGCGTTATAGGCCAAGCCTATGAGAGAGATGGAGATAAACAGATATGGCCACACCCTAGCGATCCGCTTCACGACGAACATGTGGAATCATCCAAAGACGGACGATGAGAGAAATACGGTGCACAGGGACTGCAGCCAATACCGTAAATCGTGTACTGTAAAGAGGTCTTAGCTGTAGTGCAGATTCTTCTCTCTGGCTCGTCCAAAGCTCTCGAAAACCGTACTGGTAATTTCCGTATCCTGCACAAAAATAAGGCTGTGACGCGCATGGCATAAATCGTGCTTCTATCATGGCGGAGGGCAGCCGCTCATGCCTGGATCCATAACATCTCTTTCCTGCCTCATCTGCGATAAGCCGGTGCGGCTCGAAACCGCGAAGACCGATGAGTTTGGGAACGCCGTTCACGAGGAATGTTACGTCCTCAGCATTAGCTGGAAACTTGGACAACTGGTTTTTCGGGGTTTGTCCACGGCGTTCCGTCGCCGCACGCTGAGCAATTAGGGCGTTCAGGCCGACTGCAGATAGCAGAGGTCATCATTGCCGTCCTGATCGAAATTAGAAGAGTTCGACGGGACTATGCGCTACCCCGCCCTCGCTTGAATCACGTGCCCGGTCCGGCAGCCAGCAGCAGCAGCAAAGAGGAATGGCAGGAATCTGGAGCATTTCGCGTCCACGCCGATCCAGCAGAGATGCCATTGCATAATGAAGACTTGGGCATCGCAGGCAAATGATAGTTCCTGCAATTTGTCCCGGCCAGCATTGATGTGCTCAATGCTGAATCGAGCCAATACCGATCGAGAATCTGCCGGAGTATCTGGCAGAGTCGCACAGCGCTGCTCAAATCAGAATCACGAATCTGATAGATATATGCGGCTGACTGATGGTGTCGACAATGCCTGATCTGATGGTGGAGGGAGCAGGAGCAGTCGGACTTTCGGCCGCGGTCAAGGTCGCTCGCGCTGGATTCTCCGTCCAGTTTGTAGAGGCACCGGGTCGCAGCGGCGGAGGCATGTTCGCCGGTAACTGGAAGTTCGCGGATTCGCTTCCGAGTAGCCCGGTAGATTGCATGCAGCGATTCGATCAGCCTTGAACCGAACATTCCTCGCCCGCTTCGGGATAGGCAGATCAAGATCGGCATCTTTCCAGAGGGTGAAGAAATCTTGGTAGGCACCACTCTCTTTGAGATTATCTCCCGACGAAACGTACGCTCTGCATTGCCCGAGTTGCGCCAGCGCGCCTAAGGATCTCATCCTGAACAACCCCGAGGTGGTCGCGTATTTTTTGGAACTCGGCCGCAGCAGCGGGACCCGGCTTCGCCGCTAAGTAAGCCGCGCCACGCATGTACGCCGGGTAGAGAGTGCTGCCGCCAGTCAAAGCCGTAATCCCGATCTCGTAGGGCGTCGCCGCGGCGAGCGTCTGTATCGCGTTGGCCACATCACCGTTGCGCGATTCGCCAACGGCGCGGATGGCCGGCAAATGATTGAACCGGACGAGAGTATTGTGCGGAAAGCGTTTGGCGAGATCGTTGCTCAGTCGGGTCGCTTGCGCGGAATCGCCGGCCCGGCTCGATGCAAAAGCCGCCATCTTCAATATCCGTGCTGTTGAAGAGAGCGAGCGCGGCCTTTGCCTGCTCCTTTGCTAATGCAGCCTTGCCCACCAGCGCCTCGCGAATCGCTGCGTCGGCCTCCTCGCTCGCCGCGGCAAGTGTTACGCTGAGCAATCCCGGAGCCACGCCTCTGAAAATCACCGGCATCAAAATCAGCCGTGACTTCGCGGAAACCAATAGCAGCCCCAAAGAATTCACGACTGGCAAAGACTGCACCATCGGCGTGAGATTTTCGCCGACGGCGAGCGGCACTCTCAAGGGAACTGTAACGGCTAAAGCCTCGGCTCTGACCAGCTCGCAAACCATCGCTCTGTCCGGAACCGGAATCCTGTAGCGCCTCCGGTCTCATCGAAAAGGGCACCGGTCCGCCGTTGCTCTGGCAGGTCCATGAGCGGGAACTGCTTCCATGCGACCATCTGACCGGGGCAGGAGAGGGTAGTGCCAAGCGCTTTATCGGCGTCGATTGCCCCCGAATGGCCCATTCCAACTCCCCTAAAGGCATTTCTCGGCTTTCCGGAATCCTTGATCGCTTTGTGAATCGCCTTCAACGTTCTGGAGCGAACCAAATCCCGGTCATCCTGCATTCCGGTCTTAGACTCGTCCCTGTAGACCCGAGTGCCCGGAACACTCGTTTATTCCTGCTCAAAGTTGACCAGTTTCTCCCCGCCTCATTAGCATCAAAATCTGAGAGAGGGTGCCTCGATCTCGATGCTGGACCGCTCTGACTTTCGCTGGGCCTGGTTTTTCTCTGTATGGGCGACGTGGTTCGTTTTGTCGACGTTAACATCTGCCGAAGGCCCTGCCGATCCGCACGTAAAAGTGGAGCTGATCTCGGAACAAGATGCGATTGTGCCCGGTAAGGAATTTTGCTTGGGCGTCCGGTTCGATCTGGAAGATGAGTGGCACACCTATTGGGTCAACCCTGGCGACTCAGGCGAACCACCGCGCATCGAGTGGGCGTTGCCAGCAGGATTTCGACCGGGTCCGATTCAGTGGCCCTACCCGGAGCGTCTGTCCAGCGCTCTCTTTGCCGACTATGGCTACGAGCATCAAGTTTTGCTCATCGTGGCTGTTCGACCGCCCCCGGGATTAAAGGAGGGAGAGGGTCACACGATTGCTGCTCGCGTCCACTATTTGGTTTGCCGGGATGTTTGTATCCCCGAACAGACCCGGCTCGAGTTGACCCTCCCTGTGACGAGTAGGGCTGGGTCTCGTTCGGACGTCCAATTCGAAGCCGCCCGGCGGCGTCTGCCCCAGCCAGCACCGGACCGCTGGAAAATCTCGGCGGCTTCCCTTGCAGATGAGTTCACGTTAAATCTGATAATCGGAAAATTAGCCGCAGCTCCGCAATTTTATCCGTTAGAGGAGGAGCAGATTGAAAATGCGGCCCCTCAGACGACGACCACGATAGCAGGAGGCTTTCGCCTGCATCTTAAGAAATCGAGGCACCTGCTGAAACCTGTTTCACGCTTAACAGGAGTGTTGGTTGTCGGCGCCGGGAAAGCATACTTGGTCGATGTTGCAGTCTCACAACCATCCAGTAAAGTTCAAGTGCAGTCCATAAACAAATGATGAATGATGGAGGAGATCATGAGCCAGAATTTGTGGTGCGGTTTGGTCGCGGCGCTTTTGTTCGCCGGTTCGGCGTATGCGCAGAGAGTGGGCGATCCTGCGCCAGCGTTCCAGGCGACGGACAGTAACGGTCAGACCCGCAGACTTTCCGAATATCGTGGAAAATTCGTGGTGTTGGAATGGCACAACCACGGCTGTCCCTATACAAGGAAGCACTACGAGAGCGGTAATATGCAGCGTCTGCAGAGAGAATGGACCGTTCGCGGGGTGGTTTGGTTCACGGTGATCTCCTCGGCGCCCGGCCAACAGGGATACGTTACGCCCCAACAGGAGAATGACTACCTGCATCAAATGAACGGCTCGCCCACGGCTGCGCTCCTCGATCCTCAGGGAGACATTGGGCGACTCTATTCCGCGAAAACCACTCCCCACATGTTTATTGTCAATCCTGCCGGCGTACTGATCTACGATGGAGCGATCGACAGCAAAGCAACCACTGACCAGGCCGACATTGCAAGCGCGACAAACTACGTCTCGCAGGCTTTGGAGGAAGCCATGGCGGGCAAACCCGTGAGCACGCCGACTAGTCGCCCGTACGGATGTTCTGTTAAGTATGCGCACTGAGACTTGTCCCAGTGCCTTTGACGCGGCTACCTGACGACATCAAGGGTAGGGAGGTCAGGGATTGGTTGAGGCCCTCAACGATGAACTACGCCCTGGGCTCTTACTGCTCCCACAGGGACCTGATTGGCATTGCCCGGAGGGCATTTCGAGTGGGGTCTGCTTTGCCGGCCCCAATCGTTACTTGAACGCTCGACGATCTGCGCGACCAGTTGACCTGTATCTATAGCCTGAAGAGTGATCGCCTCTCCGTGTACAGGCGCATTTTCATCTTTTTAGGTTCGAAGGGATAGCATTCAACGCCGTTCTTCTTGCCATTTTTTTCTTTCCTGCCGGTGGGCCGGACTGGCCCAGGGGTCACCCCTCATACTGGCTTCAGCGCACGCAAACACTTTTGACGGGCATTGTCGTAAAAGTAGTGAGCCTGATCGCAATCGTGATCGGGGGTTACGGTCGCGCAGGCGGCGAACCTATTGCGAGCAGGCGTTCTCCGGTGTCGCCGCAGGTACCGGCATTGCTGTCCTCGCCGTGACTGTCCTCAGCTGGCTTTGGGGGTCTATCGCGCACGCCCTTCTCCAAAACCTCCAAATCATCTTTGGACGACAGAATATACTGGCCGGGTGTTGTGTCCGAGTATGCTTGCCCTCCGGAGGGCGCTCACTCGTCTCATCTTGGCCCGGCCCATTTCTTGCCGATTCGCTGAATCTCGATAGTCGTTGTAGTCATCACCGAATTCGTACACATCGCATGCCAGAAAAAAGCCTCACTTCTCGCCAAGAGCTCGAGAAATGAGGCTCGTTATGTGCCCCGCATTACGGGTGCACTCGCCCTGGGATAGCGCCTGCTCGTCCCCCCGGCCGAGCAATGGGCCGCCCGCAGCTACTTGATCTGACGCCGGAATTCATGGTCGGTGAATCTACTCCTGCCCCGATACCGCAGTCCGCGCCTGCGTCATGGCTTAAGAGTGTCGATGGTGTCGTACCAGATTGTATTATTGGTCGCCTTTTTCCACGCGACAAAGTAATAAGGCGCCTTGCTGGAGAATGGAAACACTACAGCCGGGGCAGCATTGGTCGACGAACCCGGGACCGTTGCCGGCTCTGACCAAAAGCAGGGTGTGTCTTGCGTCTCGTAGGAATAGAGGATCACACCGTTGCTGTTCGTCCAGAACACTGCCGGGTTGTAGAGCCCATTTACCGCTGGGCTGGTGTAGGCGGCGGCGGGAGCGAAGTTCGTTTGGAAGGCAGGCCATTGGGTTTCGTTTGGGCAGGAGACCTTTACCTGTCCCGCAGTCCAACCCTCCATGTATCCGCTCGTCCAGATATTCGTTGTTCCTCCGCCTTTCCAAAACATGAGCATGATATCCGCTTGAGTACCGGACGATGACAAAGCGCTGATCGGCTGCACCCAGGCTGGTGTGGTACTGGTCCCAGCAGTCCATTTGGTGCCCTCGGAGGTGCCGCTCACCGTTTCCTCCTGGGTCCATCCTGATCCGTCCCAAAACGAAGTCCAGATATCTCTGGTTGAGGCTCCCTTCCATGCCAACACCATTGGCCATCCCGCCGCGCTTCCACCCAGGGCCGGTGCGGCGCCGGTCAGCGGCTGGTCCCCCGTAGCAGGGACCACAGCTTCCTGCTTCCTCCAATTCGTTCCGGTCCACCAGGAAAACAGGATTCCGTCTGTCGGGGTGGATTGTCCCTTGTACGCCAGCCATATTTGGTTAGATTGGGAATCAAAGGCCAGCGACGGAGAGGCGTTGGTCCCCGCGATCCAGTCCGTGCCGCCCACCACTCCCGCGCCTCCTTCGGAGCTTCCAAGTAGTGTCCAAGTGTTTTTGTTCGCAGGTGATGTGGCGACGAGGATTTGGTTGGTCCCGGCCAAGTTCCACGCTACGTACTTAGTCCCATTGTTGTCGATGGCCACGGCCGGTGCTGTCGTGGACATTGCCTGCCAGGTGGTGCCCTGCGCGGTGCCCTTCACCTGGTTTGCGGCTAGTCCTTGGTTGGTCAAGCTGGCCAGCAACAGGGCCAACCCCACACCGAAACGTCCGAGCAATTGCTTCATAGAATGCTCCTTATGCTGAACCTGTTGGTCGTGCGAGAAGATTTTGAGCGGCCAGACGCTTTTGCCCGCCGGCTGGCTTCGGTTTTCAACTACTTTGTTTGCCTCTTTCCTCGGTAGCCGAGGCAGGTACCTGCGAAATCGAACCCTTCTGAAGACCAGTGACTGCCTGTTCCGCCCGTTGAGGAGCCAGCTTATTTCCGCATAGCGGGCAGACGTCAAAGATCTCCGTAGCGCTCCCTACCAGTAGGGTCAGGCCTTGCCGCTCCACCGTCACTTCGGTCCGAACGGTTCGACAGGTGTCGCGAACGGACCTCTCGGAACGGAAAAACCTTGCTCGCTCCGATAGCCACTGGTAAATTCGGTCCACGTGACCTCGTTCTTCAGGCTGCGAATGTTGCCGCAGTCGCTCCCAAAAGGCCAGTGACAATTTCTGACAGCTTCTGACAAGTTTTGAATTGCCCTTAAATCAATGAAACCAGAAGGGATATTTCAGTTCGGAAAGTTTCAGGTCGACACCCTGGCCCGCTCCCTGCGGCGGGAAGACGAGATTGTCGCACTCAATCGCCGGGCTTTTGACGTGCTGCTGTACCTGGTGCAAAACCCGGGAAAGGTTCTAACGCGGAAAGAACTGCTAAACAATGTCTGGGCGGACACCTTTGTGGACGAGAACAGCCTGGTGCAAAGCATCTCAGCTCTGCGGCGGGCACTCGAGGAGAAGCCTGGCGACAACAACTACATCGTCACTCTGCCGGGGCGGGGGTATCAATTTATTATACCGGTGCAGGTTCTTGCCCCCGCGAACTTGACTATCGTCAAGGATTCAGCAACCCTTGCCGGCCACAGCCCTACCGCGCTGATTGTCCAGCAGCACACGATCCGGACCAGGGTCATCACGGAAGAGAAAGCGAGCTCAGCCGCGGCGGGGGTGCCAGAATCTCCGGTGGCTGATATTCCGAAGCTCTGGAAGATGGCGGTTGCTGTCCTTTCCGCCAGCTTGTTGATTGCGGGTTCGCTCTACTATCGTTCCCCTCAGGGTAAGCGCCTGACCGAGAAGGACACCGTCGTTCTCGCCGATTTTGCCAATACCACGGGCGACGCGATCTTCGACGACACGCTGAAGACAGCGCTGAACATTTCCCTGAGGCAATCGCCTTTTCTGAATGTGCTCCCCGACGGCCAAGTTACGAACACCTTGAAATTGATGATGCGCCCGGCGGAGGCGAAAATCACGCCCGACCTAGCCCGCGAGCTCTGCCAGCGGGCGGGCAGCAAGGCCTATATTGCCGGATTGATTGGCAGTCTGGGTAACGAATATGTGCTAGGGCTCAAGGCGATAAATTGCCAAAGCGGCGATACCCTAGCCGAGGAGCAGGTGACGGCTGCATCCAAGGAGCAGGTGCTGGACGCGCTGGGTAAAGCGGCATCCAAGCTGCGCGTGGAACTGGGCGAATCGCTGGCTACGTTGCAAAAGTTCGATGTTCCGTTCTACCAAGCCACGACTTCTTCGCTCGAAGCTCTGCAAGCGTTCAATTTTGGCCTAAAAGCTACGAATGAGAAGGGCAGCGCCGCTGCCATTCCTCATTTTCAACGTGCCATCGAGCTGGATCCGGATTTTGCCATGGCCTACTGGGCAATCGGCCTGGATTATTTCGGGCTCGACGAGTTGGGACAGGCAAGGGAGTGCCTTACCAAGGCCTTCCAGCTGAGGGAACACGTGAGCGAAGCGGAAAAGATGGAAATCGCCGCTGCCTACTACCTGGATGTAACTGGGGAGCTCGAAAAAGCCGCCCGAACATATGAGGAGGAGATTGAGATCTATCCGCGAAGATCGATCGCCTACCTGCATCTGGCGTTAGCCTACGGTATGCAGGGGGAATACGAAAAGGCGGCAGAGTCCACTCGCCAAGGCGTGCGTCTGATGCAGGATCCTTCGCGTATTGCGAACGACAACCTCGTCAACGACATCGTTGGCCTGCAGCGCTTCGATGAAGCTCGGCAGGTCATTCGCGACGCCCAGGCACGAAATATGGATGACTACCAGCTCCACGAAGTTCTCTACGTCCTTGGGTTTTTCGGCCCGGATTCCGCCGTGATGACAGAGCAGCAACTGTGGTTCGCGGCTCGGCCCCAGTACGAGAACTTTGGGCTAGCGCTCGCCTCCGACGCTGAGGCTTATCGCGGTCATCTTGACAAAGCGCGGGAACTTACCAAGCGTGCATTGGACTCCGCTACACGGGTTGAGGGCAAGGAATCTGGCGCAATATGGCAGGCCATCGCTGCTCAGTGGGAGGCCGCTTCCGGCAATCCCGCGGAAGCCCGGCATTCGGCTGCTGAGGCTCTGAGGCTGGCTCCCGCGAATCAGGGTGTCGAGTCCGAGGCCGCGCTGGCGTTTGCCATGGCGGGCGATACCGCACGAACCGAATCGTTAGCCCTGGATTTAGAAAAACGTTTTCCACTGGATACTCAGATGCAATTGCTTTGGCTGCCAACGATTCGCGCGCAATTGGCGCTGGACAGAAAGAACCCGGCGGCCGCCCTGAATTCGCTGCAAGCTGCTTCCCCGATTGAGTTAGGCAACATTCAGTTCGTCAACAATATTTCCTGCCTCTATCACGTGTACGTACGCGGAGAGGCATATCTGGCGGGTGGAGAGGGCAACGCCGCCGCTGCCGAGTTTCAGAAGATCCTCGACCACAGCGGTATCGTTTGGAACTGCTGGACTGGAGCGTTGGCGCATTTGGGAGTGGCTCGCGCCAAGGCCTTGCGGTCGAGAACCTCGCAGGGAGAGGATGCCGATGCCGCCCGCGTCCAGGCGCTCGCGGCTTACAAGGATTTCCTCACTCTGTGGAAGGATGCCGATACCGCCATCCCCATCCTGAAGCAAGCCGAAACGGAGTATGAGAAGTTGAGAGGAGCTCAGGAAGTTGTGCGTCGCTAACTGGTTTGCCGGCAGCTTCGGTCCGACAGGCGCAGCGGATATGCATCAACCCGTAATAGCCCGAAGGGCAGAACCCACCGATTGCCAGCGCATCGACCGCCTTCAGTGATCCCAGCATGTGATCGAAAGAGCGGTTTTCCATCATCAGTACCACGATGTGCTGCAAGTTATCGAGTCCAGGCGGCATAAGTCACTCCCATCTCAGGTTGCAACCGTGGTCAGTCAGCATTTCAAAATCGCTCTGCGGAATCTCGGACGCGGCCGGAAGGGGAAGCGGAAGGTTGCCGAACCAGACCGGGATGTCGCGCATTGTAACCCTCACTCGCAAGGACTTGCGATAAAAAAATCTAGTTGGCTACGAAAACCGAACAGCCCACCAAATTTCAGCGTGACGGCGGCGTACTCGGAGTCTTGTCCGGCTTCTCACCCGCGTTGCGCAGGTTCATCAGTTTACTGAGTGCGTCGAACCAGAAGGGAGCTCCCAAGGAGATGGCGACGATCGAAAGGATCCAACCCAGGACGCGGGAGGGCCAACGATTTTCATTTTCCGATTTCTCAGCGGGCCAGCCTAAAACCAACTTCAAGGAGTCGGCGTCTGGTATGGCCACCGACCCTGCACCTTGCGGGATTTTTGCTCTCTCGACCATCAGGGCTCGCTCTGTGCCGTGGGTCCAGAGAGTCCGGGCGACGTGTACGGTATCGGCGTTGGTTGCGACCGTGAGCACAACAGCAACGCAAATGGTGATGATTTGAGTCCGACGCTTGTACCAGCCGGAGGCGCGCTCCATGGTGTCGTCGAACCAGTGCTCGACACTCCACTGCGCGCGGTCGAGATCGCCTTTCGCATCTTGCAGAAGCGCGAGAATGGCGGTCTTCACATCTCCATCGGGCAAGTTCTTCACGCCGCTTTCGAGGTCGGCGAACGTGATGGAGCCTGATTGGCCGGGAGTGGCCAGATCCATGACAGCGGTGGCGAAGGTTCGCGCCTCTAAGTAGGAGGGATGGCCGGCAGAAGGAGACTTGCCGGGCGTCATCATTCCGGAGATGAGCGGGTGGGCGTAGAAATCCTGAAGAAAGGTACTGGTAGGGCGGTTGCCTTTCTGCTGATCCAATAATTGAGAGATGGCTTTTTCCAGGTTCCTGGAACGCATGGCGAAGACCCCGGCGATCCACTCATTAATCGTGGTGCACAGAAGCGCCAGGAACAGGTAAACGAACACGATGCCAATGGCGCATTCAAGAACGGTGGAATTGAATACCCCCATACTATCCCTCCTGAAAATGAGCCGCGCGAGCCATCGAAGGCACCGACCCGGAGAAGGTCGGTCCCAAGACTCGCAATGCCCCGCGAAGCGTCTCTTGGTTTGAGTGTTGCCCCACCCAATCGATCGCGTTGTTCCACTGGATTCGGTCGATGCCGATTGTGGGCCTATCTGCGACAAGAAACAGAAAGAGCCCTTGCGCGTAAGGGCCGTCGTAATCCTGTGCGGCGGGTGGCTGAATGCTCTGGCGAAAGAGAATTAACCCCGGGCACCGTTCGCGGCTAACGGTGTCTTTTTCCCCGTCCATCTTATCCGCCCGACTAGAGTATTGTGGGGCTTGACCCTCCCAAGCTAGCCAAGCTGAATCATAGGCGTACCCTTCGTCCTGCGCAGCTTGCTGAACTGCCTCGAGGGCTCGATCGAAACTAAGATTCAAGGTATGCAGCAGGTCCGGGACAGACGCAACCAACAAATGGATGCCGTCAGGTAATGCTTTGGCCTTCGCATTCGCTGCCTCGGGGAACCGGTGAAGACAGCGATCTACCAGTGCGGCAATTTCACCGCGCGAATGCGGGTGCTTCGCGTTTTTTCGGTCGGAAAATTCTGGACAGGACAAGTCCGCAACCTTACGCTCGGCGGGCACGTGCTCCCTTGCGGTGCTGGGTTTGATCGCCTGCTGAGGAGGCGGGGTGACCGCCAATCGAGAGCCGTCTACCAGGATCGCGAGAGACGCGAAGATTCCTATACCACGCTTCGTGGATTCGCCCATGTACCTTGCCAAGAACTCGTTATCTGAGGAATAGTGCTGAAAGCGTGGTCGGCGTTTCATCCGATCAAGCCACCCGCATGCAAAGATAGCGCCGGCGTTATGCGAAGAACAAAGGGAGAGCTTGGCTGTAAGGATCGACCGGCAAGCTGGCAAGCACTTCCCCACATTCTTCACGGGCGGGGTCGCCCTTGGCGAAGGCAACCGCGACGGTTCGTGAATCCAGGCTGAAATAGGTTCCCGCAGGCGGCGAGCCGGCGTCTTGCTTGCGGCGGCATGATAGAGAATTGATAATGGAGCGAGGAACCCAAGTGAATTTCTCAATCAAATTCGGACGGGCGCTCGTCATTATCGTGCTGGCTGCAATTGCGCTCGCATCTCTGGCTCTGGCGTATCAGGCGAGCCTCATTCCCGCCTCGCGCTTGATCAAGCCCAACGAACTGGTGAAAATTCTGCAGTCTGCCACGAGCGACAAACCGCTGATGATTCAAGTGGGTTCCCACGTTCTTTACACACAGGCGCATATTCCCGGTTCGGAATACATTGGCCCGGGCTCGGGCGAGACAGGTTTGCAGGCGTTGCGCAAGCGCGTGGATAGCCTACCGCGAAAGCGGTTCATCGTTCTGTATTGCGGGTGTTGCCCGTGGAGCCACTGCCCGAACATTAAGCCTGCCGACGATGCGCTACATGCAATGGGCTTCACCGATGTAAAGATTCTCTATATCGCGAACAACTTTGGCACGGACTGGGTCGAGAATGGCTATCCGGTTGCCAAGGGAGACTAGTGGCGGGCCGACCCTCCGCTATCATGGGGCCGTGCGTCTTCCGAAGCTGCTGATCGGGGTGATTTGCTTGCCTCTTCTCACTCCGGGTCGGCCGGCCCTGACTTCGGCTGGAGTCGACGCGGTGGATCGGGGCTCCGCCAAACTGCGCGCCCTGATTGAGGCGGCGCGGAGACTGCCACTCGAACAAACCGCGCTGCCGGTAAAGCTACCAGCAGGCGAAGAACTGGGCATGGTTTCGTGGCTGGCCCGCGATCCGAAGATCGGTGTGACGTGGATCATTCAGCGTGGCGACAAGGCCGATCCGGTCGTAGCGTTTGACAAGTAAGGCCGCGTCCTGCACTCGTTTGCTAGAGGACTGTTCAAGATTCCGCACGCCATCCGGCTCGATCCGGAGGGGAATGTTGGACGGCCGACGCGGGAAATTCGACAGTCCTCAAGTTCAGTCCGAAGGGCAAGAAACTGCTTCAGATTGACGTCGGTGGGCGGCCGGAGATGGCGATCAATGCATTCCGCGGAACAACCGATATTGCGTTTGCGCCGAAAGGCCGGATTTTCATCAGTGACGGCTACGCCAAAAGCGCGCATTCTCGAATACTCCGCCGACGGCAAGAAAGTCCGTGAGTGGGGCAATGCAGGCACGGGTTCGGGGCCAGTTCCATCGGCCGCACTCGCTCATGGTGGATGAGAACAACATCCTCTGTGTCGGGAACCGCGAGAACGGGCGTCTTGAGAAATTCGACCTCGACGGAGAATTTCTGAGCGAAATCCCGAACTTGGGGCAGGACGTATTCGCTAAAACTGGGAGCAAATGGGACACTGTGGGCGGGGGTGCAGTTGCTCAACGAGCCGCCCGGCTCTCCTGGCTGGGTATTCAAGCTGGATCGCAAGACCGGCGTGATCCTGGGCTACGTGCCCGTAACCGAGCCGGCCGGTCTTCATTGCGTGGAAGACGCTGGCGAGGGTGAGCCCATGACGGACGTCGGCCACGGGGTCTCCCGGTTCACGAGTCACTAGCGAACCGCACTGTTCCGCGTGAGGTCGATACATTGAAGAAAGCGATGCTCTGCGCCCTGGCGCTGATCTTCGTCGTCGCTGGACTTTATTTCGTGCTCCATCTTCATGGCGCACACGCCGGCCCGAGGGACACAGGTGTCCGCGAACAATCTCTGGCCCCCGACTTCTCGCTTCCCGACCTCACTGGACAAAAACTCGATCTCTCATCCTATCGGGGCAAAGTCGTGCTTCTGGACTTCTGGGCAACCTGGTGCGCTCCGTGCCGGGAGGAAATCCCTCATTTCATCGAACTGCAAAGCAAATACGGCGGCCAGGGCCTCGAGATCATCGGCGTTTCCATGGATGATGGGCCGGAACCTGTACGCGCTTTCTACCAGCGCTTCAAGATGAACTACCCGGTTGTGATGGGCGGAGCAAAGACAGGTGAGCTCTACGGAGGAGTTCTCGGATTGCCCATCGCCTGGCTGATCGGGCGGGATGGCCGGATCTATTCGAAGCACATTGGCGCAACCGAGATTTCAGTGTTTGAAAAAGAAATCGTCCACTTGCTTCGGCTATCACAACGACCGACTGTTGATTAGTGTATGGGCGCTCAAAATCATTCCGTGGTCGGCGATTTCCGCGCAACTTTTCTCCGGCTATCACTGGATCACGATCCTGACCGCGATGTTGAGTCACAAAGCCCTGGGCACCCCTAAGCTCGCACACAAAAACCCCGGTATTCGCAAGGATCCTGACAATGGTGACCACGGGGACAGGTGTGGGGTGCCCAGAGGCCCCTGGCGGAAATCAGTCCTGTCCTGTCGTCGTCCTTCATTCCTTTCCACCGAACGCAGGCTTTTCCTGACGCGTCGAACTCGGCGACGGCGTCGCCGAGCCCGTTCCTGCCAGAGGCTTCAGCCCACTAAGCCGCCAGCGACGAGGAAGACGAAGATGTCTTGTCCATTGCCTGGCGCACTGCCCATGACATCATCACCCGCGCGACCCCGCTGAAGATCATGCTGATGCCCACCAGCGTGCCGATCGCCCAAGCGGAACTCGACGGCCATTGAGCGTAGATCATCAACCCCAGAAACAGGGTAATGATCCCGTCCAGCAGCACCCAGGTCGACCCCTGCATCGGGCGCATCTTGAAAAACAGAACGATGTCCAGGATACCTTCAATCAGGAACAGCGATGCGAGCACCAGAGTGAGCGACGCCACACCCAGCACTGGATGCATGATCAGGTATGCGCCGAAGCACAGATACGCAACCCCTACGAGGAGCTTCCATATCATGCTCCCCGCTCCATGCGCGCCAAAGGCGAGCATCAGGTGGACTACGCCTGCCAAAACGATCAGCCAAGCGACGACCGCGTTAACCGCCACGGCGGCAAGAAAGGGCGAACCGACGGCCACTACGCCGAAGACAATCAGCAAAACCCCCCACAAAATGGAAATCGTCGAAGCGTTTCTCACCAGTCCGACCGGAGCGTTTTGTACCATAGACACCTCCTTCCAAAGCGGGCCTTAGCCTACCTCAAAAAGCCAATTTATTGAAGACTTGAAAGCAAAGGGAGTAAAGCCGAACCTGACATTCTCCAGCTGACACGCCCGCCTGGATTCCTTGAATCCAAGCGGGCTTTTTTCTTGGCTTCCGGCAAGAGCCGCCTGCAGAACAGGGGCTTCTTCAGCGCCCCGTTTACTTCTGGACCCTGGCCTTCGGCGTAAGCCGGCGGAGGATAAACTCCTGTGCTAGGTTGGCAGCGGCTCGCTGCCCGGTATTGATGAAGAAATTCCCCAAGAACAGTCCCAGGCCGCGATTCGACGGCGGATAGTAGGCATTCGCGATGGCAGCCGAGGCCAGATCGCCCCCGATGGTTGAGTAGTTCGCCTGCCACTGTCCGTTGTCTCCTTTGCAAACAAAGGGGCTAGTGAGTGCGTGAAACGCGCGCGACTTGCTGGTTCCCGTTCCCTGGTAGAAGTAGCGCGGGTCCTGGTGCAGAAGCGATGGCAGGATGGCGCCACCGATCATAATGTCGGTGAAGCCGTTAGCGTAGGCCGCGCCGTAGCGCTCACCGTAGCCAATCCAACCCTGGCGGTAGTTGGGGTTGTCTCCCGCCTGTTGGCTGGCGGCGAGTAAGCCTACTCCAAAAAACGTGACTGGATCGAAGGAAACCTTGAGGGCGAGCTTGAACTTTAGCTTCGTCGTGAGCGGAGCAGCGTTTTGATCATAGGAGACGTAAAAGTTGGGGATGAAGCCGAAAATACGCTGCTGCTCCTCGATCTTGACCTGCTCGTTGGCGAGCTCCTCGGCGGAATAACCCACCGTGACCTTGGTCAGCGCCTCGGCGATACGCAGCTTGGAAACCCTCAGGATTATGTACTGGCCCGGACTGAGCGTGACATCGGGAGAGCTCCAGCTGGCAAATCCCTGGGCACTGATCGTGATGTGATACGGAGTTCCCGGCTCGACATCCTTGAATTCAAAGAATCCGTTATCGTTCGCCACAACCGTGAGGGGAGTTTTGAGAATGGGGCCTTGAAGAAGCACGGTGGCGCCGGGAACGGCATCGTCGTTCACATCGACTACAGTGCCGACAATAATTCCGGGTTGCGCCTTGGGCGCATCGGGCAACGCAATCGGCCGCTGCTGGGCCCGAGAAGTGCTCGATACACCAAAGCAGAGTAGGAGTGCAAAGACGGGCCACTTCATCCGAAGTCTCCTGTAACCTGACAGAAATCCCGACATCCCTCGCAAGAACTAATCAGGTGAAGGCAACTGACCGGCCAACAGATCGCATTCGGGGTAGGTTTTGTAAATTACTGTATCTAAATAAGAAAAGAAGATCAGGCGGGCACGGTGTCGACAAATGTCGAGGCTAGCCTTCGACATTTGTCGAAGATTTGTCACGACCGGTAAACCGGCGGAGGCGCAGGCCTTGTCCGCGGCGCTGGACCGGCTATGGCCGGCCCAGTGCTTTTAGACAGCCACCCATGCGGATGCCTTTGTAGAGTCGCGCGGCTTAATCGGTATCCGGGGCTGCTACCTCAGTGGTCGCAGTCTTGGTGAAGAAGCTTCCCTCAAGCGGAGCGGGAATCGTTTTGTACACCATCGGGGGGTGGTGGAAGTCGAAAAATTCGTGGAGATCGTTCGTCGCTCGAGCATCGGCAAAACCTAGACTTCCCAGGCCGAAAATACCCTCGATGGCCTTCACGATGCTGCCAAAATCATACTTCAGATTGCTGATATACCCGGTCTTGGTCGAGTAGGCCGAGACCACCACCAGCGGCACACGAAAGCCCAACTGATAATCATTTTGGTTTGCCCCAGTTTGGAACACTGGCCGCACGTGGTCGTACCAGCCTCCCCAATCGTCCCAAGTAATAAAGATAGCGGTATCGTTCCAGTAGCCAGTACCGTCGTCGCAGGCTTTATTGCTTCCGATGGCATTGACAACGGCAGCCACCCACGACGGTCCTTGACCACTGTTGATCGGATGGTCTGAATACTGTCCGGCTGGCGTTATCCAGCTCACCTGCGAGAGGGCACAGTTGGCGATGTCCGTCAAAACATCGGGCGGTGAAGTGTCGACGTAACCGTTCGACTCGCCTTTAATCCAGTCCGGTCCGGTGCATACCCCCGCCAACGGTATGCAGATATTGGCGAGCGAGTTCGGCGCCACCCAGAGACTACTCTGCCCTTCGGCATAGTAGGTCCAAGTAATTTTGGGGTTAGGCAGACTAAACAAATAGTCCATGGCATTGCGGGTAAAGCACTCGACCGTTTTATCACCGATGGTTTCCGTGCCAAACGGTGGACGGGTATTGCCGTTCGGTCTGATCAGTTGAACCGATTCTCCCGAACCACAGCCATAGATTGTGCTCGGACCATTCTCCGCGACAAAGACCCCCAGCGCGTCGTCGGCCGCGGTGGGTGCCGAAGTGGCGCCAAAAATGAATTGGTGTGCGGGATAGCTCGGACCCTGGTTGGTTTGAAACATCCGGTTGGCCCATCCATAGGTGGTGGCTAACGTGATGTAGGGATCGAGAAGGCCACCTTTGCTGTGGTCGGTATTGGTCACCGGCGTGTTGTAGACGTACATGAACTGAGAGAAGTTGTTGCCCGGAACTACGCAGCCAAAGACGTCGGCGGCACAGAGTGCCGGGACGTTGGCTCCAGGCTTCCCGTTGACGCCCTGGTTGCTAAACTCGAAATTGAACCCGCTGATCGTTCCGTTGAGGTTTGGTCCACCGTGGCTGTGGTCCAGATCAAAGTTGGTAGCCAACCCGACCGGCTGCAATGGCACGGTCTGTCCATCCGAATTTACATAATTCGATACGATATCGTATGTCGGCCCATTCCCCGACGGGCTGCATCCCGGCG
>Ga0210398_10001049_pt1 | contig 29685 bp, 25 predicted proteins | sample IncBWC4OmetaG_FD_161047 | JGI IMG/M metagenome (GOLD analysis project Ga0210398, IMG submission 161047) | Forest soil microbial communities from Barre Woods Harvard Forest LTER site, Petersham, Massachusetts, United States - Inc-BW-C-4-O | ecosystem: Environmental > Terrestrial > Soil >... | reverse complement strand
GCGATGTCGCCGGCGCCGACCCAGCTCCTGTCGTATTACGCCGGCCGCACCAAGCGCATCCAGCTCGGCACCGCCGTCATCGTGCTGCCATGGCACGATCCGGTGCGAGTCGCGGAGCAGATCGCGCTCCTCGACATTCTCTGCGGCGGTCGCTGCGTGTTCGGCTTTGGGCGGGGCGCGGCAAGCGTCGAGTATGAAGGCTTCCGCATCCCAATGGGCGAGGCGCGACCGCGCTTTGTAGAGGCAGCGCAGATCATCGTCAAAGCCTTGGCGAACGACAGCTTCGAGTTCCAAGGCGAGTTCTACCAAATCCCGCGCACCTCGATCCGGCCGCGGCCGATCTCGCACCCCGAGCGCCGCTTCCACGCCTCGGCGGTGAGCCCGGAATCAGCCGAGATCATGGCCAAGCTCGGCTTCGGTATCCTGATGGTCATGCAGAACGAATGGCCGAAAGCGGCCGAGGACATCGCGCGCTATCGCGCGATCGCGAGCGCCGCCGGCCACGCGCCGCGCCCGCCGATCATCCTCACCAATGTCTGTTGCGCCGAAAGCCGGCAGGAGGCGCAGGAGCGCGCGTTCCAGTATCTCGGCCTCAAATGGCAGTCGATCGACGACCATTACCATTTCTCAGACGGCCACCTCTCGACCGTCAAAGGCTACGAGAGTTACGGCAAGATGGCGCGCACCTACGCCAAGATCAACGAAAGCGCCGAGACCAAGCAAAAGGCGACCGATTTCTACGTGTCGATCCAGATCGTCGGCACGTCAGCGGATTGCCTCGAAAAAATCCGCGAGCTGCAGCGCTGCACTGGGATGGACCACCTCGTCACTGAATTCTCGTTCGGCGGGCGGCCGCACGAAGAAGCCGAGGTCAACATGCGGCTCTTCGCCGATAAGGTGATGCCGACCTTGCAGCGCGACCCGGCTTTCGTCGCGCCAGCCGAGGGGCCGGCCATCGCCGCGGCGACGCCGGCCAAGGAACGGCTGTTCGCCCCGGCTTGATTTTCGTGGGCCGGCGAGGTCTGGAAATCCGCGCCGCCGATGAAAATGTAATGTCTTGGCTAACAGGCCAAGGAGTGCAGCGATGCGTTCTGGCGCCAATTACTGGTTCCCCGCCAAGCGTTACGGCTGGGGCTGGGGATTTCCCATCACCTGGCAAGGCTGGCTGGTCTTTGCGGCCTTCTTCGTACTTCTGGCGTTGGGCGTGTTCCTCTTCCCGCCGCAACAAACGCCCGCGCTTTATTTCGTTTATATCGTGGTTCTGTCGGCAATCCTTGTCGGCATCTGCTGGCTGAAAGGCGAGCCGCCGCGCTGGCGTTGGGGATAAGTTCGCTCGGCCTCAGGCGAACGCTCGCTTGAACGCCGCCCACACCGCGCGCTGGGCGTTCATGGCGTCGTCGACCGCCGGCATCATGCCGAAAAAGGCGTGGATCATGCCGGCGTATTCGTGCCGCTCGACCGGCACGCCGGCGGCCTTCAGCCGCTCGCCATAGTCAAAGCCTTCGTCGTGCAGCACATCGCATTCGGCGGCGATGACGATGGCCGGCGCGACCCCGGCGACATTCGGCGCCAGCACCGGGGAGGCGCGCCAGTCGGTGGCGTCATCCATCGTGCGCAAATAGTGGCCACGGAACCATTTCATCGCGTCGGCGGTGAGGATGCCGCAGCCGGTCGCGAATTTCTTGTAGCTTTCGCTGCTCATGCGGAAATCGGCGACAGGATAGACCAGCGACTGCAGCCACAGTTTCGGCCCGTTTTTGTCGCGCGCCATGAGCGCCACGACCGCGGCGAGGTTGGCGCCGGCGCTGTCGCCGTGGACACCGAGCCGGTCAGGGTCGGCGCCGAGGCTCGCGGCATTGGCGTGCACCCATTCGAGCGCGGCAAAGGAGTCCTCGACCGCCGCCGGGAAGCGGTGCTCCGGCCCCATGCGGTAGTCGATCGAGACGACGATCGCCTCCGCCCCGCCGCACAGATTGCGCGCGATCAGGTCGTGGCTGTCGAGGCTGCCGATCACGTGGCCGCCGCCGTGGTAATAGGCGATCGCCGGCCGCGCCGTGCCTCCTTGGCCTTCGCCGAGCGGCCAGTAGATGCGCACCGGGATTTGCCCGGCCGGGCCGGGGATCGTGCGGTTCTCGATACGCGCGACGGGCAGCGTTTCGGCCTTGCGCGAGGCGGCCATCGCCTCCATCTGCACGCGCGCCTCCGCCGGGGTCATCGCCTCGATCGGCTTGAGGTCGAGCCTCGCCATCGTCTCGAGGACGGTCCGAATTTGCGGGTGCAGGTTCGGCATGGCTCTCTCCCCGATGAAATTAGCGTTACATTAGAGCGCAGCACATCGGGGAGGAAGCGTGAGCCAAGCCGACAGCAACGCGTATGACTGGTTTGTCGCGCGTCATTTGCGCGAGGGGCGCGGTCGGCGGATGGCATCCGCCGACCCGTGGCGCAGCCTCACCTATGGCGAGCTCGACGCGGCAGCGGGGCGCTTCGCGGCCGGGCTTGCCGCCGCCGGTATCGAGCGCGAGCGGCGTATCGCGCTCGTCATGCTCGACACGATCGATTTCCCGATTGCGTTCTGGGGCGCGCTGCGCGCCGGGGTCGTGCCGATCCCGATCAACACGCTGCTACCCGCCGACATCACCGGCTACATCCTGCAGGACAGCCGCGCCGCGGCGCTATTCGTGTCGGCTCCGCTAGTCGAAACACTGAAGCCGGCCGCGCGGCGGATGAGCCGCATCGTCGTCAGCCAGCTCGACGCGCGGCCCTCGGATTTCGGCAAGTTCCTATCAGGCAACCCGCCGCCGGTGGTCGAATGCTTGCCCGACGAGGTGGCGTTCTGGCTCTATTCGTCGGGCTCGACCGGCGCGCCCAAGGGCGTGCGGCATGTCCATGCGAGCCTGAAGGCGACCGCTGACACCTATGCCGCGAACGTGCTGAATCTCGGCCCTGACGATGTGGTGTTCTCGGCCGCGAAGCTGTTTTTCGCCTATGGGCTTGGCAATTCGATGACGTTCCCGATGGCGGTCGGCGCGTCAACGGTGCTGCTGCCCGACCGGCCGACTCCGGACGCGGTGCTCCAAGTCATGAAACGCTATCGCCCGACCCTCTTTGCTGGCGTGCCGACGCTCTACGCGGCGCTGCTGGCGCAGAGCGGGCTCGGGGCGGGGGCCGGCTCCAACCGCCTCAAGACCTGCATCTCCGCTGGCGAGCCGCTGCCCGAGCATGTCGGCCAGCGCTGGCGCGACAAGGTCGGCGTCGACATCCTCGACGGCATCGGCTCGACCGAGATGCTGCATATCTTCCTGTCGAACCGCGCCGACGATCTGCGCTACGGCACAACCGGCAAGGCGGTGCCGGGCTACGAGCTGCGCATCGTCGACGAGGCCGGCGGCGATACGGCGGACGGCGAGGCCGGCGAGCTTGTCGTGCGCGGCCCGAGCGCCGCCGATGGCTACTGGAACCAGCGCGACAAATCACGCCGCACGTTCCGCGGCGAGTGGACCCATACCGGCGATACCTATACGCGCGACGCCCAGGGCTATTACCGCTATTGCAGCCGCCAGGACGACATGCTCAAGGTCGGCGGCATCTGGGTGTCGCCGTTCGAGGTCGAGGAGGCGCTGATCGCGCACCCCGCGGTGCTGGAGGCCGCCGTGGTCGGTCAGCCCGACGCCGACGATCTCATCAAGCCAAAGGCATACGTCGTGCTTCAGGAAAGCGCGAAGGACGCGGATCGCGCCGCGCTCTCGGCGACCCTGCAGAACGAGGTCAAGGAACGCATCGGCGTGTGGAAATATCCGCGCTGGATCGAGTTTGTCGAGACGCTGCCCAAGACCGCGACGGGCAAGATCCAGCGCTACAAGCTGCGCGGCTGACGATGATCGACCACCGCACCGATCCCTCGCGTTACCTGCACTGGAAGCTCGCGGTTGACGGCGAGGTCGCGACCTTGACGATGGATGTCGACCCGGCCGGCGGCATTGTTGCCGGCAACGAGTTGAAGCTCAATTCCTACGATCTCGGTGTCGATATCGAACTCGCCGACGCGGTGCAGCGGCTGCGCTTCGAGCACCCCACGGTGCGCGTCGTGGTGATCCGCTCGGGCAAGGACAATGTGTTCTGCGCCGGCGCCAATATCGGCACGCTCGCCAAGTCGGCGCATGGCGACAAGGTCAATTTTTGCAAATTCACCAATGAGACGCGGCTGGCGATCGAGGATGCGAGCGCGAATTCGGGCCAGCGCTACCTCGCGGCGGTGAGCGGCCCGGCGGCCGGCGGTGGCTACGAGCTGGCGGCGGCGTGCGACTGGATCACCTTGATCGACGACCGCCGCTCATCAGTGTCGCTACCCGAGGTACCGCTCTTGGCGGTGCTGCCGGGCACCGGCGGGCTCACCCGGCTTACCGACAAGCGCAAGGTGCGGCGCGATCGGGCTGACATTTTCTGCGCGACCGAGGAAGGCGCGCGCGGCCAGCGCGCGCTCGATTGGCGGCTGGTCGACGAGATCGTGCCACCCTCCGCCTGGGACGAGCGCATTGCCGCGCGCGCCGCGACATTGGCCGCGACCTCCGACCGGCCGACGGACGCCAAAGGCATCGCGCTCCCACCGCTCGAACGCGAGGCGAGCGACAGCGCTCTCGCCTATCGCCATGTGCGGATCGCGCTCGACCGCGTGCGCCGCCGCGCTGAGATCACCGTATTCGGCCCGGAGACGCTGCCCGCCGATCTTGCTGGCATCCATGCCGACGGCGCGGCGTTCTGGCCGCTGGCGCTGGCGCGCGAGCTCGACGACGCGATCCTGCATTTGCGCGCCAACGAGCCCGAACTGGGCATCATCGTCTTCCGCAGCGAGAGAGACCCAGCGTTTGTGCTGGCCGCGGACGCGCTGCTGGAAGCGCACAAGGCCGACTGGCTGGTGCGCGAAATCCGGCTTTACTGGAAGCGCGTCTTGATGCGCATCGACATGACATCGCGCAGCCTCTTCGCGCTGATCGAGCCCGGCAGCTGCTTTACCGGGACCTTGGCGGAGTTGTGCTTCGCGTCGGACCGCGCGCTGATGTTCGCCGGCACGCGCGCGGGTAAAAACCAGCTGGAAGCGCATCTCGCGCTGTCGCCGCTCAATTTTGGCGCCTATCCAATGGGCAATGGCCTGACGCGCCTCGCGACGCGCTTCCTCGGCGAGCTGGAGAGCGTGAGCGCCGCCGAAGCGCAGATCGGCGCGCCATTCGCCGCCGACGAGGCCGAGGCGCTGGGCCTCGTGACCGCCGCCTATGACGAGGTCGATTGGGACGACGAGGTGCGTCTGATGCTCGAAGAACGCGCCAGCTTCTCGGCCGACTCGCTGACGGGACTCGAGGCCAATTTGCGCTTCGCCGGGCCGGAGACGATGGAAACGCGCATCTTCGGTCGGCTGACAGCGTGGCAGAACTGGATCTTCCAGCGCCCCAACGCGGTCGGCGACAGCGGCGCGCTCAAATCATACGGCACCGGCAAACGGCCAGATTTCGATGCGAAACGGGTGTAGCTGCAGCGGTGCTAAAATCGCCGCAATGGCGGTGTAGTGGTGCCACCGCCTCATCAAGTCGAAAGCATGTTTGGCTGTAAATTTGCCGTAAAAACAGCGAAAGCGGCGAAGCGGAGTAAGCTCAATGCCCAATGAAACGGCGGTCGATTACGACGGGCTGATCCCCAATAATGTCGGGCTCAATGCCGACCCGCGACTGCGCCGGGCGCTCGAGCAATGGCACCCGACCTATCTCGACTGGTGGAAGGACCGCGGTCCCGACGGGTTTCAGGACAACCTCGTCTATCTGCGCACCGCTGTCGGGGTCGACCAGGAGGGCTGGGCGAAATTCGGCTATGTGCGGATGCCGGAATACCGCTGGGGCATCCTACTCGCGCCGCAAGTCGACGGCCGCACGATCGGCTTTGGCGCGCATAAGGGCGAGCCGGCCTGGCAGGAAGTGCCAGGCGAATACCGCGCGATGCTACGGCGGCTCGTCACCGTGCAAGGCGACACCGAGCCCGCCTCGGTCGAGCAGCAGCGCCTCTTGGGCGCGACCGCCCCCTCGCTCTACGACCTGCGCAACCTGTTCCAGGTCAATGTCGAGGAGGCGCGCCACCTGTGGGCGATGGTCTACCTCCTGCAAAAATATTTTGGCCGCGACGGACGCGAGGAGGCGGAAGACCTGTTGCGGCGCCGCTCGGGCGACCGCGACACACCGCGGCTCTTGGGCGCGTTCAACGAGCGCACGCCCGACTGGCTCGCCTTTTTCATGTTCACCTTCTTCACCGACCGCGACGGCAAGATGCAGCTGCACGCGCTAGCGCAGTCGGGGTTCGATCCAATCTCGCGCACCTGCCGCTTCATGCTGACCGAGGAAGCGCACCACATGTTCATCGGCCAGACCGGGGTCGGCCGCATCGTCGAGGCGACCTGCGCGGCGATGGTGAAGGCCGGGATCGACGACCCGTACGACATCGCCCGGGTGCGCGCGCTTGGCGTCATCGACCTGCCGACGATCCAGAAACGCGCCAATCTGCATTTCTCGCTGACCCTCGATCTGTTTGGCAGCGAGCTCTCCACAAATGCGGCCAACGCGTTCAACGCCGGGCTTAAGGGCCGCTATCTCGAAGACCAGATCGACGACGATCATGTGCTGTCGGGCGCGACCTACCCGGTGCTGCGGTTGAAGGACGGGGCGGTGATGCGGGAGGCGGTGCCGGCGTTAGCGGCGCTCAACATGCGGCTGCGCGACGATTACGTCGCCGACGCGGAGAGCGGGGTCGAACGCTGGTGGAATCGCATCATCGAGCGCGCCGGCATCGATTTCCGCATCACGCTGCCACATGTCGCGTTCAACCGGCGGATCGGCGAGTTCGCCGCGATCGAGGCCGACCCGGCGGGCAACATTCTGAGCGCGCAGGAATGGCAACGGCGCCGCGACGAGTTTCTGCCCGCGGCCGGCGACAATGAGTTTGTCGCGAGCCTGATGCGGCCGGTGCGCGAGCGGGGCCAATTCGCCTCGTGGATCGCCCCGCCGCGCACCGGCATTGATGGGAGACCCGGCGATTTCGAATACGTAAAGCTGGCGTAGGCGTGCTCGATCCTGGCGAAATTTATCTCTCTGATACCCCGGCAATCGCCGCGCACGCCGGCACGCAGCCCGATCTGTTTTTGCGCTGGAATTGCATCCCGACCCACGCCACGGCGGTCGATGTGGTGGTGTTCCTCCACGGCTTCTCGCAGCAGCGCGGCGACATGCAGCTCTCAGAAAAGGTCGAGCGCAGCGGAATGATCCTCACCGGCCGGGCGCGCCCGACCCTCGCGCTGCTGCCGCGCGGCAACTGGATCCGGCACTACTATTATGACTTTCCGGCGCTGCTCGACGGCGGGATCGATCTGCTGATCGCCTACGGCCTCTATCGTTTCGGCGAGATGCGCGGCGCGGCGACCGCGCTCGACCGGTTCATCCTCGCGGCGCATTCGGGCGGCGGCATGCCGGCGATCGACATCATGGCCAAAAGCCGGGCGCAACCCGACGAGCTTTACATCTTTGACGGGCTCTACGGCCGCGACCCGGCGGAGGGGAACCCGCTCGAAGGGATCGAGGTCGTGGAAAGCTGGCTCGCCGCACGTTTCGCCACAGAGCCGGCACGGCCCGGGGCGCTGCGCATACCGTTTATCGAGCGGGAGACTGGGCAATTCTCGCGCGGCGTCGCGCGACTGGTGACCGAGCAGCTCGATGCCACCGACCCCACGCTGCGCCCTGCCCTAGCCGCGCGCTACCGGGTCGAGGCATCTGGCGTCCAACATTCGCAGATCGCGCGCATCGCGCTCCCCGAGCTGCTCGCCGATCCCGGCGTCGACATTCCCTGGTATCTACCGTCGCGGTTTTAGCGCTCAGGACGGCAGCGAACTGAGATCGAGCACTTCGGCATCGTCGCCCGCCTCGAGTTCGGCCGCGTTCACGGTCATGCCAAGCAGCGTGTAATAGCCGATCGCGGTCGTCAGCTGCACCAGCTCGTCATTGCCAAAGCGCGCATGCATCTTCTTGAACAACGCGTCCTCGATGCGGTGCTTGCGCAACAACTGGCGGGTGAATTCGACGATCTCCAGATCGGCCGGCGGAATGCCGCGCGAATGGTTCTCGCGGATCGCGGTGATTGTCGTCTCGGGCACGCCGAGCCGCCGCGCGCCGCCGGTCTGCGCGCCCCAGACATACATGGCGTGAAATTCGCGCGCGACAGTCATCGCCGCCAGCACCCGCACCTTCATGTCGAGCGAGCCTTCGAACCGCACATAGGCGCCGAGATGCGCGACACGCTCCGCCACCTCGGGCGAGTGCATGAACATCAGGAACGGGCCCTGCACCGCGCCGCGACTGGCGGCAATCGCGTCATACGAGCCGTGATGTTTCGCGTCCACCTGATCCTTGCTGGTGATGTGGGGGAGCCGTGCCATCGATATTTCCTCCGGTTCTATTGGCCTAATTTACCGCGATGGGATTTTCACCGTGACGGACAGGGCGGCACGGGCTGCATGTCGCGTGTCCATATCTCACCCGCGCCAAACAACGGGATGCCAATATAGCCATGCAGGCTCAATGTGCCATCCGCCTGCAGCAGCAGATTGGCGTGATAGGTGTTGCCGTTGTCGGCGTCGTAGATGCGGCCGTCTTCCCAGCTGTTAGGCGCCGACGCCGGCATGAAGCCGGTCATGAATATGAGCCCGCAGAGCGGCCGCGAACGCTGCGCTGGATCGGGGTTATTGAGGTCGAGACCTTGCGGGTTCGGATCGTCGGGCTTGATGCGGAACCACAAAAGCTTGCCGCACAGCATATCTCCGCAGCGATAGATTTCGACGATCCCCTCCTTCTTCTCTGTCCACCAGCGCCCTTCCAGCGAGGCAACGGGCGCCGCGCATGCCGCGCGGACGAGCACGAGCAGCAGGATGACGACTAGCGAAATCGCGCGCATCAACGACGAAGCCTTGTGTTTCGGTGGCCGAAGCCCGCGGGCCAGACCCGCACCGTACCAGCACATCGCCCCCCGGCAGGAGATCGGCACAAGGCATGCATACGTTCTCTCCATGCGCTGGCGGTATCTTAAGCGCAAAAACAGGTTGATGCCGCGCCCCCTAACGACGATCTCATCGCCATGCAAGCGCTGTTCATCGGGCAAGCTTATATCGACATCACTTTTGTCACCGACGTCCTGCCGACCGGCGACGAGAAGACGGTGGCGCGCAGCTACGCCGTGTCGTTTGGCGGCAATGCGGTGACCGCGGCGTTTTGTTGCGCGAAGCTCGGCATAGCGCCCGATCTCCTGGCCTCGGTCGCCGATGACTGGCTCGGCCGCATGTTCATCGACATGGCCGCCAAATACCGCATCTCGGTGCATCACCGGAAGGTCACCGAGTCGTCGCTGTCCTTTGTCATGCCCAAAGGCAGCCAACGCGCGATCGTCCGCTGCCGCGACGACGACTACAAGCACCCCTACCCGCCGCTGCACCTGACCGGGTGCCGTGCGCTGCATGTCGACGGGCACCAGGCCGATGCCGCGATCGACTACGCGAAAGCCTGCCGCGACGCCGGGATATTGACCTCGCTCGACGGTGGCGGGCTGCGCTCCAATACGCACGAGCTCCTGGAATTCATCGATGTCGCCGTGGTCGCCGAGCGGCTCTGCGAACAGATGCGGCTGAATCCCCAGGAGATGCTGGCGTATCTGCGCTCGCGTGGCTGTCGGATCGGCGGGGTGACGATGGGCGGGCGCGGCATGCTGTGGTACCAGGGCGACAGCGACGATCGGTTCATTCCAGCGCTTGCCGTGCCCGACGACAATATCGTCGACACCAATGGCGCCGGCGACATTTTTCACGGCGCCTATATGTACGCCTTCCTCGCCAATCCGTTCGGCCAGTGGGAGGACCATTTCCGATTCGCGCGCGCCGCCTCGGCGCATGCGATCCAATACCTTGGGAATGAGGCGAGTTTGCCCACCGTGGCGCAAATCAACGAAGCTCATGCGAGATTTGACGAGCGGCGGCGCGAAGGCCCGCGACTCATCATGGCGCAATCGGGTCAGTAGGGGTTCAGCGGTGGGAGGTCATCGCCAGTGAAGACCGTTGTGCGAGCACCCGAACTGCCGGATGGCGACACCGAAGACGCGATCGAGCAGTTTAAACATGCCGTGCTCGCCAAGCTCACCCTGGCGGTCGGTAAGGATGCGAGCGATGCTTCCGACCGCGACTGGTTTGTCGCGACGACGCTGACGCTGCGCGACCGCGTCATCCATCGCTGGCTCGAAAACGAGCGCAAGGCGCTCTCCCGCGGCCGCAAGCATGTCTATTACCTGTCGCTCGAATTCCTGATCGGTCGGCTGCTGAACGACGTTGCCGGCAACCTGCAGATGGATGACATCGTCGCGCGCGCACTCGGCGATCTAGGCATCAATTTCGAGCGGGTGCGCCACGCCGAGCCCGACGCGGCGCTGGGCAATGGCGGCCTCGGGCGGCTCGCCGCCTGCTTCATGGAGAGCATGGCGAGCCTCGGCATCCCCGCCTACGGCTACGGCATCCGCTACGACAACGGGCTGTTCCGGCAGATCGTCAAGGATGGCTGGCAACAGGAGTACCCGGAGGACTGGTTGTCCTTCACCAATCCATGGGAATTCGAGCGGCCCGAAGTCACCTACGACATCTTTTATGGCGGCTGGGTCGAGACGGCGGCGGGGCGCGGCAACCATACCCGCTTTGTCTGGCACCCGGAGGAGACTATCGAGGCGGTCGCCTATGACACGGCGGTTGTCGGCTGGCGCGGCAAACATGTCAACCCGCTGCGCTTGTGGTCGGCGCGCGCGGTCGACCCGCTGCGGCTCGACATGTTCAACCGCGGCGACCACATCGGCGCACTGAGCGAGCAGGCGCGCGCCGAGGCGCTGTCAAAGATTCTTTATCCGAGCGACGAGACGCCCGCCGGCCGCGAGTTGCGGCTGCGCCAGGAATATTTCTTTGTCTCAGCGTCGCTGCAGGACCTTGTGCAGCGCCATCGCAAGGCCTTCGGCTCGCTGCATACGCTGCCGCAGCACGCGGCGATCCAATTGAACGATACGCACCCCTCGATCGCCATCGTCGAGCTGATGCGGATCCTCGTCGACCTGCACAACATTCCCTGGGACGACGCGTGGCAGATCACGGTCGACACCTGCCGCTACACCAACCACACGCTGTTGCCCGAGGCGCTCGAAAGCTGGCCGGTGACGCTGTTCGAGCGCGTGCTGCCGCGACATCTGCAGATCATCTATCTGCTCAACGCGCGCCATCTCGAGACCGTGGCCAAGACCAATGGCTTCGACGCCGACGCACTCGCCTCGATCTCGCTGATTGACGAGCGCGAAGGCCGCCATGTGCGAATGGGTCACCTCGCGTTTGTCGGTAGCGGCCGGGTCAACGGCGTGTCGGCGATGCATTCGGCGCTCGTCAAAAAACAGCTCTTCCGCCATCTCGACGCCTGCTACCCCGATCGCATCGTCAACGTGACCAACGGCATCACCTTCCGTCGCTGGCTCTATCAGGCGAACCCAGGGCTGACGCGGCTGCTCAACGAGGCGTGCGGCGCCGATATCCGCGACAATCCCGAAGCAATCGGCCGCTTCGCGCGGCTGGCCGAGGACAAATGGCTTCTCGAAAAGCTGCGCGCCGTGAAGCGCGCCAACCGCCTGGCGCTCGGCCGAGTGATCCGCGAGCGGCTCGGTCTCTCGGTCGACCCCGCCGCGATGTTCGATGTGCAGATCAAGCGCATCCATGAATACAAGCGGCAGTTGCTCAACCTGCTGGAGACGGTGGCGCTCTACAACGCCATGCGCGCCGACCCGACCAAGGATTGGGTGCCGCGCGTCAAGATTTTCGGCGGCAAGGCAGCGGCGAGCTATGCCACCGCCAAACTCATCATCAAGCTCGCGCACGATATCGCCGAGGTCGTCAATCGCGACCCAGCCGTGCGCGACCTGCTCAAGATCGCTTTCCTACCCAATTACAACGTTAGCCTCGCGGAGATGATCATCCCGGCGGCCGATCTCAGCGAGCAGATCTCGACCGCCGGCATGGAGGCCTCGGGCACTGGCAACATGAAGCTGTCGCTCAACGGCGCGCTGACCATCGGCACGCTCGACGGCGCCAATATCGAAATCCGCGACGCAGTCGGCGCCGACAACATTTTCATCTTCGGCCTTCTCGCCGATGAGGTTGCCGAGCTGCGCCAGACGGGGCGCGAGGGCGGGCGCACTATCGCCTTCAGCCCCGTCCTCAATGAGGTCATCGAGATGATCGAGGGCGGCGTGTTCTCGCCCGGCGAGCGCGACCGTTTCTCGATGCTGACCGGCGCGCTGCGCAGCGTCGATCACTACATGATCGTCGCCGATTTCGACTCGTACTGGCGCGCCCAGCGCCAGGCCGACGAGATGTGGCGCGACCCCGACCAATGGTCCGCCGCCTGCGTCAGAAACATTGCCGGAATGGGCTGGTTCTCCGCCGACCGCGCGATCGGCGAATACGCCAAGACGGTCTGGCACACCCAGTTCTAGCGACGCGCAACGCGCCGCAGCGAGTCCGCCAGCTGCGTTTTATCGAGAGATTGTCATTTTCGCGTGTGTAAGATCGGTGACGGCAAAGACCCGCATAGGGGGAACAAATGACCGAGACGGCTGGGAACGGCCATTTGGATTGGCTGGAAGCGGAACTCGCGGACACGCTGGACGAGGATTATGAGCTCGAAATCTCCGAGCCAGCGCTCTCGGAGGAGATCCGCAAGATCTATAATCGCGAGCATCCGCCGTCGATTCACCGAGTCGATTATTTGCGGCATTTGCTATCGTTACAGTCCGAACTGATCAAATTACAAGAATGGGTACTGTATCACAAAGAAAAAGTGGTCGTTATATTTGAAGGCCGCGATTCGGCCGGCAAGGGCAGCGTGATCAAGCGGATCACCCAGCGCCTCAATCCGCGGGTCGCGCGGGTGGTCGCGCTCCCGGCGCCATCCGATCGCGAGAAGACGCAGTGGTACTTTCAGCGCTACGTTCCGCATCTGCCCGCCGGCGGCGAGATCGTGATGTTCGACCGCTCCTGGTACAACCGGTCCGGGGTCGAGCGGGTCATGGGCTTTGCGACTGAGGAACAGGTCGAGCAGTTCTTCCAGGATGTACCCGAATTCGAGCGCATGCTCGTGCGCTCAGGCATTCGGCTCATAAAATATTGGTTCTCCATCACCGACGCCGAACAGCAGATGCGCTTCCTGATGCGCATCCACGATCCGCTCAAGCAATGGAAATTGTCACCGATGGATCTGCAGTCACGGGTGCGTTGGGAAGGCTATACACGGGCCAAGGAAGACATGTTTGCCCGCACCAATATTCCCGAAGCGCCGTGGTATATCGTCGAGGGCAACGACAAGAAACGCGCGCGCCTCAACTGCATCGATCATCTCTTGCACCAGATACCCTACGAGGAAGTACCGCATTCAGAAGTCGCGCTTCCGGAGCGTGTCTTCAACCCGAATTACGAGCGGCACCCGCTGCCGCCGGAACTCTACGTGCCGCAGAAATACTAGGCGACGCGCGTCAATCGCGGCGGTGGCGCCAGCGCGTCGCCCAGAGATAGGTGATGCTGCCCGCCAATGATAAGGGCGCCGCGACGCCCATGTAGTTCCGGAAGAAGATAAAGCTCGCGACAATCACGCTGCAAAACGCCGCGCAGGTCAGCGTGTCCATCCAAGGTCTCATGACACGGCTCCTTTGGGGGCAGGAGGCCAAAGCATTGACATGGCAACGCACGTCGCAAGATGCACGCCACTCACTATCGTGCAAATTTCTTAAAACGTCACCCTGACGCCGCCATAGACCGCGAGCGGCGCACCCGGGGCGAGGAAGCGGTTGTCGACGCCGATGCCGCTCGCCGGCACGCCAGGCGCGCCGACGCCGGTCGGATCGCCATAGGCGCCAAACGTCGCGTATTTGGCGCCGGTCAGGTTCGAAATATTGGCGAATAGTTCGATATTCACGGTCACCTTGTACGAGCCATGCAGGTTCAAGACCGCATAGCCCGGGAGCGGCGCGTTCTGGTTTGACTCGTCGCCGCGCAGATACTGGTCGCTGAAATAAGTCAGCACCGCGCCGATTGTCGCTTTGTCGATCGGGTGCCAATCGACGCCGACCTTCAACTGGTTCAAGGGAATACCAGGTAGCCGGTCTCCCGGCATCACCTGGATGTTGCCATTGACGTCGGCGGCGGGGTTGCTTGGCGAGGACAGAGTCAGCGGCGACTGGAAGGTGGCCTCGACTAGGCTGTAATTGATAAAGGCCGACCAGGTGTCGTCCTTGTAGGCGATCCCGGTCTCGACGCCCTGGCGGCGGGTTGAGCCGATATTCTCAAAAAATCCCGAGCTAATCGTTGTCGCGACGCCGTAGATGTCGTCATCGAGATCGGTGCGGAACAGGCCGGCATTCCAGGTAAAGCGGCCCGGCAAGACGGCGGGAAACGCGAAGTTGCCACGCAACCCCGCCTCGTAAGTGTGTGAGACGACTTGCTTCAAATTCGGCGGATCGGACGACAGCGACGACGGCAACAGGCAGGGCTGCAACGGGTTGGAGCACTCGATCTCGCTCGGCGTCGGCACGCGGTTGCCTTCGGAGTAGCCGGCATAGGCGGTCAGCTGATCGCTGAATTTATAGGTCGCGCCGATCGCCGGGTTGAACCGGCTATAGCGGTTGTTGCCGGTAAGATTGGAGCCGAGCCGGTCGGAAAGATCGATCGTCGCGAGATTGTAGCGACCACTCGCGGTAACCGCCAACGCCGGGGTCACGTTGAACGTGTCGGTGATGAAGAGCCCGTAATAATTGTCGATGGCGGTTAGGCTCACCGGAGTTGCCTGGAACCCGCTGTTTTCGGGCGTACCGACAAAAAAGCCCGACGGCAGCACCTGGAGCGAACCGTTGATGACGCCGATTTCGGCTGACGAGGCAAAGCCGACGTAGGAATGGTCGACGCTACCGCCAAGCACGAGATGGTTCTCATGCTCCCAGAGCGCGCCGGTATAGGTCGTCTGCAGCGCGCCGCCGATCGTGGTCGCGTGGATATCCTCGCTGTCCAGCTCGCCGATCGGGATCACGCCGCCATTCGAGAGATCAGGGATCGAGCCGCCCGTATTGCTGACCAGATGCGTCATTCCGTCCGGCTGGCACAACAACCCGCTGCCGTCGGTGCAGGCGATGTAATTGGTGGTGTTGCCGTTGACGACGGTCTGGTGGAATTGCCGAACATAGGCGTTGCCCTGAAACGACCAGTCGTCGGTGACGTGGTACGTGCCGTTGAGCGTAAGGAAATCGAGCTGGTTGCCGTTGTTCTGCGGCGTCGTGAAATCGAGATCGCGGCTCACCGCGAGCGTCAGCTCGGGTGTCGTGCCCGCGCCGTAAAGCATATTGTCGGCGCCGGTGAAGCTGATGTCGAGCGAGGCCTTGTCGGTACGCGCGCCGATATCGGCATAGATCTGCCGCAGATTGTTCTGTGAGAACTGGCGCCAGCCGTCTTCGTTGAACCAGCGCCCACCGATATAGGCGGCCCAGTTGCCGACCTGCTGGCCGTATTGAAATTCCTCGCTGCGCTGGCCGAAGGAGCCGCCGGCGAGTTCATCCTCGAAGCCGTGATAGGTGAAACCGTTCTTCATCGTGATCACGGCCGCGCCGCCAAGCGCGTTGAGTCCATAGACGGGGTTCGCGCTGACCATGTCGAAACGATCGATCGCGAAATCGGGGATCAGATCCCAATTGACCGTGTCGCCGAACGCTTCGTTGACCCGCACCCCGTTTTGGTAGACCGCGATGCCCTGAGGCGTGCCGAGCACCGGCGAGGCCTCGAACCCGCGATAGAGGATGTCGGGCTGGAATTCGTTGACCAGGGTCGAGTTGATGTTGACGCTGCCGGCCTGGTCGGTGAGCCCGGTGAGCAGGCTCGGCGTCCCCTCGAGCGACAGATCCTGCGAATTGAGGGTCTGAACATTCGCCGGCACCTTGTCGCGGTCGATGCCGATGCCGGGGAGTGGGCTCGTGCCGATGATGTTGAGGGGCGCGAGCGTGGCCACGGGCGCCGCGCCGCTGTTATCGGACGCGGTCTGCGCGACGGCACCGCCCGTCAGCAACACCAAAACGGCGCTGCCAAATATCGCCTCCCTGAACACGTAAAGCCCCGAAATCTTTTCTCTCAATGTGCTGGTTTATTAGCGCACAAGCCGCAGCTGCCTGGCTATGGCAGTACTTCCCGATATATTCAGGAAAATTTCCCGAATATGCTGATGAGCCGATCAAACGGCGGCGCCGGGTAGGAATCACGCTGCTGCCGTGGCATCTTGCCGGCGACCACCCGAACTCGATGCTCGGGGTTTTCATGCCCTTGCGATTTCGCCTGATCGCGCTTGTGACGATCGTGCTGTTGGCCAGCCTTGGCTTGGGCGGCACTGTCGTTGTGCTGAACGCGTCGCGCTCGGTGCGCACCGAAATGACATCAGCGCTGCTCGTGGGCCGGCAGACGATCGACAATGTCGTGCGTGGCATCGACGCCGCTCCGGACCCGCGGCGCGAGCTCGACAATCTCGTCGCGTCCTTCAAGGGCAATCGTCACCTGCGCGTCTGGACGAGCGGTGGCGCCACCGAAGCCGAGGTGCAGCCGGCGGACGATCGATCGCCGTTTGGTCACGTACCGCCCTGGTTCGTCCGGCTGATCGGGGTCGCGCCCGAAACCGATCGAATACCGGTCATCATCGATGGGCGCCCCGCAGGCGAGGTGGTCATCGAGACCGATCCGCGCAACGAAATCCTCGAAGTGTGGGATGAGCTGAGCGGCAGCCTTATCGTGCTGGCGCTCTTCGCCGGCGGTACCATTCCTCTGATCTACCTGTCGATCGGCCGCGCGTTGCGGCCGCTCGATCGTCTTGCTTCCGCCCTCGAGCAGGTCGGTCAGGGCGACTACGCAATCCGCGTCAGCGACCCGCTTACCCCGGAACTTGCTCGGCTGCGCGACAACTTCAACCGGATGGCGGCACGTCTGGCAAAGACCGATGCCGACAATCGGCAGCTGCACGAGCAATTGCTGACCCTGCAGGAAGAAGAGCGCAACGATATCGCACGCGATCTGCACGACGAGATCGGGCCATTTCTGTTCGCGATCAATGTCGACATCGCCAATATCGCGCGGCTACTGGGCGAGGGGCGCACCGCCGAGCTTGCCGCGCCGACGCAAGCCATCGCGGAAGCGGCCCGGCACCTACAGCGCCAAGTGCGCGGAATGCTTGGGCGCTTACGGCCGACCGGACTTGCCGAGTTCGGTTTGACCAGGGCCGTGGGCGAGGTGATCGAGTTTTGGCGGCGGCGTTACGCCGAGATCGAATACCAGGTGAAGATAGCCCCCAATTGCGAAAACCTCGACGATCCGTTCGATACGATCGCGTATCGGATTGTCCAGGAGGGCCTCAGCAACGCAGTGCGCCACGGTAGGCCGCGATTGATCATGGTCGCGGTCCAACGCGATCCGCGTGGCGACCGCTTGATGGTCGAGGTCGCCGACGACGGCACCGGCGCCGATGACGAGCCCGCCAAAGGATATGGACTGCTCGGCATGGAAGAACGGGTCAAAGCGATCGGCGGAACGCTGCGCTGCGCCAATCGCGCCGACGGCGGGTTCTCGGTCATCGCCACCCTGCCCTATCCATCGTCGCAGGCTTTGCCGGCGACGAAAAAGACGGAGGCCGCGCAATGAAGCTGCTGATCGTCGACGATCATCCCGTGGTGCGCGCCGGCTTACGGCGTCTGCTGGCGACGGAGCCGGAGTTGCAGATCGCGGAAGCTGCCAGCGGTCAGGAAGCTATCGGCACGTTTTGCGAAACACGGCCCGAGCTGGTCTTGCTGGACCTCAATCTTCCGGGTATCAGCGGGTTGGAGGTGCTCGGCCGCATGCTGAGCGAAGACCCCAAGGCCCGGGTCATCGTTATCAGCATGTACGACAATCCAGTCTACGTGGCGCGCGTTCTTGAAGCCGGCGCGCGGGGCTATGTCAGCAAGAACGCGCCGCCCGAACAGATTATCGAGGCGGTGAGACGCGTCGCGGCGGGCCGCAGCTATATCGAGCCAGAAATGGCGCAAGAGCTAGCGTTAGGTCATATCCGCCCGGCGTCACAGCTGAGCCAGCTGTCATCGCGCGAGATCGAGATTCTACGCCTGCTGGCCGACGGAAGCAGCCTGACGGAGATCGCCGAGGCGATCGGGCTCAGCTACAAGACGGTGGCCAACCAGTGCACCCAGCTGAAGGCCAAGCTGGCAACGCCGCGCATGGCCGATCTGATCCGCGTCGCTATTTCCTTCGGCTTCGGGCGTGGCGCGCCGGAACTGGTTGCGTCTCTTACCGCGCGAAACGAAGCTGGCCGCTAGGGGGTGCTCTATCCCTTGACCCCGCCCATGGTCAACCCGGCGGTCATCTTGCCGCGGAACAGGTAGTAGATAATGACCGGCGGGACCGCGTAGACGACCGCCGTCGCCATCATGTAGTTCCAGGGCGACTCGTCGCTGTTGAGGAACTGAGCAAGCGCCACCGGCACGGTCATGCTGCGTTTGTTGGACAGCAGCAGGAACTGGTAGAGGTACTCGTTCCAGGCGAGAAGCAGCGCGTAGGTGCCGACCGCGACCAGCGCCGGCGCCATCAGCGGTAGATAGATGCGGAAGTAGACCTGGATCGGCGAGGCGCCATCGATCCGCGCCGCCTCGTCAAGTTCGAACGGAATGCTCCGGCCGTACTGCTGGAAGATGAAGATCGCGTAGGGCGTGGCGAATGTCACCTCGACTGCGATGATCGACCAGACGTTATTGCCAAGACCGTAGCTCTGCATGATCCGGTAAAACGGGATCGCCAGAAACGAGGCCGGGACGAGATAGGTCAGCAGCGCGGCGTTGGTCAGCAGCCAGCCATGGCGGATGCGCATGCGGCCGATCGAATAGCTGACCATCGAGCCGATGCCGAGCGTCAGGAACACCGTCCAGAAACCGATATAGATGCTGTTGGCGTACTGGTGCCAGAAGTACTCGAGGTACCAATAACCTTCGGTCAGGACGATCCAATAGCTGGAGGCGGACGGGTCGGCCGGCCAAATATTGGAGCTGAAGACGTCGTTGTGCGACGACAGCGACACCATCACCATGTTGTAGAGTGGCGCGAGGGTCCAAATGATGAGGACCAGCGCCAGCAGCAGCGCCGCCACCTCGCGCCACACCCGCCGGCGCTTGTAATTCGGCCGGCGCGCCGGTGCGCTCTGTGCCGTGACGGCGGTCATAGCTGCACCTCCGAGGTGCGCAACTTGTGCATCAGCGTGATGACCAGCGGGATCATCAGCGGCAACGCCGACAGCACCGCGGCGACGCCAAGCTCGGGCCGGGCGATCTCGAACGCGTCACGTATGCCAAGCGTCGCCAGCACGTGCGTCGACAGTGCCGGTCCGCCGCCCGAGATGAAGTAGGCGGTGTTAAAGTCGCCGAGCGTAAAGATCGTCGAGAGCAGCGTGCACACGAGATAAAGATTGGCCAGCAGCGGCAGGCTCACATGCACAAAGCGCTTGATGCCGGTCGCGCCGTCGACCTCGGCCGCCTCGTACAGCTCGGTCGGGATCGCCATCCGCCCAGCGAGCAGGATGACGGTCCAGAACGGCATATTCTTCCAGATATATGTCACGATGACAGAGCCAAGCGCCAGCCAGCGCGACGTATCGAGCCAGCCCGGCCCGTCGACATGGAAGGTATCCCACAGCACGTTGTTTATGAGCCCCCACTGGGTGTTGAGCATCCAGTGGATCGAGATGAATGTAGGAAGCGCCGGCACCGCCCAGGGCAACACATAGATCATCAGCAGGCCCTTCACCCACCAGCCCTTGCGCATGAAGAAACCCGACAAGAGCAGCGCGAAGAACATCTTCACGTTGACGCCGATCACCAGGTACAGAACCGTGTTAACCACCGTCTGCTGGTAGATCGGGTCGTTGAACAGCTCGACGTAAAGGCTCGGCTTGTGCCCCAGCCACAGCCCGTACAGGACGGGATAGATGACAAAGGCCAAGAATACCGCCACATAGGGGATGCAGAAGGCAATCGCCCACGCATACTCTGAGCCTTGCAAGCCGCCGCGCAGGCTGCGCAAGCGCGAGCGCCGCCCCAGTGCCGGGTGGCCGGCGTCGATGACCGATACGGATGCCATGTGCGCCTCTCCGCCTAGCTCTGGACGATCGGGTATTTGCCGAGGATCGCCTCAATCTTCTTTAACGCCGCATCGGCCGCAGCCTCCGGCGTCGCGCCGTTGCGGATGATGTCCGCCTCGGCCGCCCCCCAGACCTGCTGCGCATTGACCTCGGCGTAACCGGGGTTGAACACCGGGTAGGCCGCGACCGTCGGGTTGATTACCGCTTCAGTCGTATACGGCTTGCGGTGCGGATCGTCGAACCACCAGTTGTCGTCCTTAACCAGCTGCGGGAAGGGCGGCAGCCAGCGGCCAAGCCCGTTCTTGAGATACTCGTTCACGACCTTGGGCTGGATCAGATACTTCATGAAATCTTTGGCGACTTCGACGTTCTTGGCGCCCTTCGGGATAAAAGCGCCGCCGATCCCGAGTTGTGCCGGCATCGGCTTGCCGTCATTGCCGTTTGTCAGGCCCATGGTCGCGATCTGATCCCGTTCGGCCTTATCCGCGACCGCGACTTCCGTCGAGATCGTTCCGTCGAAATCGGCGATCATCAGCTTCGAATGGAACGCGTTGTTGTCGTCGGCGTCGTTCCAGCTCAGCGCGCCCGACGGTATGTATCCGCCCTTATACGTGTCGGTGATATATTTCAGGGACTTGACGGCCGCTTCTTTGACCTTCGGATCATCAAGATGCGGCTTGCCGTCCTTGGTCACGATGTCGTTCCCGCCATTCGCGATCAGGAACTGATGGAACATGTTGTTGCCATCGGCGGGGCCTGTGGTCGTGCACTGCAACCCCAGCGAAAAGACATTGCGCATCCCGCCATCGCGCAGCTTTTGCTGCATCGGCTTGAAGAAATCCCAGAACGCGTCCCAGGTCTTCGGCGCGTCGTCGAGCTTGTAGCCAGCCTTCTCGACCAGAGAACTCCAGACATGAATCGGCACACATGCTGTCTTGAACGGGATCAAATAGCCGCCGCGCTTCTTCGTGATGTTGTTGTAGTACTGCGTCCCCAGCCAAACGGTCGGATGATAGTTGTCTTTTTGCGTCTCGATTACGTCGCTGGCGTCGACGACCCTGTCGTCCCACGCGTTCTGCGGCACCACGACCGCATCGTTGATATCGTGCGAAATGAGGTCGGGCACGTCGCCGCTGGTCAGCGCCGAGACAATCTTCTGCATCAGCGGTGCGAACGGGATCAAGCTATAGTCGATCGTGTTGCCGCTCTGCTTTTGATACTCGTCGACAAGCTTGCGGAAGGCCGCATCTTCTTCGGGCACGAACCCTTGCGTCCACCAGATCGACGCCGTCGACGCCGCGGCGTTCGCGATGAACGGACGGGCAAGGGTTCCCACCGCCGCGACCGCAAGCGAATTGCGTAAAACCGAACGTCTGGTGATCAACGCCATGCCCATTTCCTTCCCCAACTCGACGGCAAAATGCTCCGCCTCCAGCCGCGCTCTCGTCACGGTCTCGGCCGCGGAATATAGGGCCGTCGCAAAATCGGCTCAAATGTTATTGCATTACAGAGTTGCAATGATGTCAGAGCCGGACGATCGGGCGCGCCGCGTCTCCCTTTAGCTACCGTGGTCGAAGGCCACAGCTCATGCCCGGTGGGGCTGGCCCGCGTCAATCGGGCGCAGGAGTCCATCCCCGCCATTCCGGGAAATTCAGGTCGTCTCGATCGGGTATTTCTGGAAGATCGCCTCCACCCATTTGAATGCCTTTTCGGTCGCCTCTTGGGGGGTCATTCCGTTCTTCATGACATCGGCCCAGGCAGCGCCGAAGACATGCTGGTTGCGCACCTCAGCCCAGGCCGGGTTGAAGACGAACCAGTCCGGCGAGGTCGGCCCCAGGATATTCTGCTCGACATAAGCCTTGCGGTGCGGATCGGCGAACCACCATTCGTCGTTTTTCACGACTTCCGGAAATGCCGGAATATTTCGGCCCATGCCGATCTTCATGTAGTCGTTCGTGACGTCCGGCTGGATTAAATATTTGAGGAAGTCCTTGGCGACTTCGGCATTCTTGGCACCTTTGGGGATCATCCCGCCCAAATGCGTGACCTGGCTCGTCACCGGCTTGCCGTCATTGCTCAGCGGCAGGCCCTGGACGACGATATCGTCGTAATCCTCCTTGTTCTTGATGATCGCGACCTCGGTCGAGATCGTGCCGTCGAGATCCATGACGATCGACTTGGCGTGGAAGGCGTTGTTGTCGTCCGCATCGTTCCAGTTGATCGCGCTCGACGGTACATACCCCTCCTTGTACGCGGTCGTCGGGAACTCGATCGCCTTGATCACCGCCTCTTTGACCTGCGGATCGTCGAGATGGAGCTTCCCGTCCGGGGTAATGATGTTCCCGCCGCCATAGGCGATCAGGAAATAATTGAAGACGTTGTTGGGGTCGTTGCCCTGCGCCGTCACCTGAAAGCCGAGACCGTAAACGTTGCGCATGCCCTGGTCGCGCAGCTTCTTCTGCACGCCCTTGAAGAAACTGTAATAAGCGTCCCAGGTTTTCGGGATGTCCTCGATCTTGTAGCCGGCCTTTTCGACCAGCGAGCGCCAGATATGGTTCGGCAACGAGGCCTGCACATACGGCGCCATGTAGTAACCGCGCTTCTTGGTGACGCTGTTGTATGAGAGTGCCGACTGCAGTGCGCTCGCGGTGTATTTGTCCTTTTGCGTCGCGACGACGTCGCCGACGTCGACCAGCTTGTCGCTCCATGCCCAGACCGCGTTCATCTCGGCTGGGCTGTTCTGGATCAGATCAGGCACCAGCCCCGCGGTGATGGCCGAGATCGTCTTTTCGCGCATCGCCGCGTAGGGGCTGATCGTGTAGTCGATCGTGTTGCCGCTCGCCTTCTGGTAGTCCTCGACGATCTTCTTGAAGGCGATGTCTTCTTCCTGGGCAAAACCCTGGATCCACCAGACTTCGGCAGTCTTGGCCTCAGCTTTGGCGACAAACGGACGAGCGAGCGCACCGATGGCGGCGACAGCCGCGGAACTCTGCAAAACTGACCTGCGCGTGACTGGCATGGCCACCCTCCCAAAGGTACGGACGACCCGCTTAGGGGTCCTTATTTTTGTAATTCTGCTGTAAGCAGAGACCCGTTCGGGGACCGAGTCAATCCCCGCTCGGGCTCGATTTTTTATCCGATCACCGCGCCCATCGTAAGGCTTGCGGCGATATGCCGACGTAGTCCGAAGAACAGCGCGACCGGCGGCAAAATATAGATGATCGCCGAAGCCATCATCGCATTCCACGGTGGATCCGTGTCGCCGAACAATTCCGCCTGGGTCATCGACAAGGTGACGTTCCGCACCGAGGACAGCAGCACCATTTGGTAGAGGTAATCGTTCCAGGCGAGTAACAGCGAATAAATCGCGGCGATCGCCAAGGCCGGGGTCATCAGCGGCAGGTAGATACGCCAGTAGATTTGCGGAGCCGACGCGCCATCGAGCCGCGCCGCCTCCTCGAGTTCGACGGGAAGCAGCTTACCGTATTGCACCATGATCAGGATCGCGAACGGCACAGCGAATGTGACCTGTGTGGCGATCACCGCACCTAAATTGTCCTCGAGGCCATAGTCGAACATGATCTTGTAGAACGGGAAGATCAGAAACGACGACGGCACGGTGTAGGTCAGCAGCGCGGCGTTGGTCAGCCACCCTCCCCGGCTGAGCCGCATCCGCCCGACCGCGAAGCTCGCCAGCGAGCCGATCAGCAAGGTCAGCAGCATCGTCGCGACGCCGATGTAGACGCTGTTGGCGAACTGCCGCCAGAAATGCTCGAGATAACGGGCGTGTTCGCCGAGCGCTCCCCAGAAGCCGGCGAGAGACGGCACCGCGGGCCAGATATTGCCGGAGAACTCGATCGTGCCCTCGCTCGCATCGAAGGCGACCAGGAGCACGTTGTAGATCGGTAGCAGCGACCAGATCAGCACGCCGATCCCGAGCGCGACCGCCCCGGCCTCGGTCAGCACCCGCCCCGGCCGGAAACGACGCCGGGCTGGATGCATGGGCGGCGCAGCGATGCTCACAGCTCGCCCTCGCTGGCTTGCGACCAGCGCATCAGCACGATAACGACCGGGATCAACAGCGGCAGCGCCGACATTGCGACCGCGACGCCGAGCCCGGGTTGCGCTGCATCGAAGGCGTAGTGAAAGCCGAGCGTCGTCAGCACCTGCGAGGTGTTGAGCGGCCCGCCGCCCGAGACGAAATACACCGTGGCGAAATCGCCAAAGGTCCACAGCGTCGAGAGCAGCGTGCAAACGAGATAGAGGTTCGCCACCAGCGGAAACGTGACATGGGTGAAGCGGCGGATGCCGGTCGCGCCATCGACTTCGGCGGCGTCATAGATCGACGGCGGAATGGCCATTCGCCCAGCCAGCAGGATCAGCGTCCAAAACGGCATCCACTTCCAGACATAGGCGGTAATATTGCAGGCGAGCGCGAGCCAGCGGCTGTCAAGCCAATTCAGGCCGGCGACGCCGAACGTGACCGACAGCAGGCGATCGACCAGCCCCAGCTCGTCGATCAGCATCCAATGCACCGACATGAACGCCTGGGTCGCGGCGGCCAGCCAGGGAAGGATATAGGCCACCAGGATCGCTTTCACCCACCAGTCGCGGCGCATGAAGAAGCCCGAGAGCAGCAGCGCTCCGAACATCTTCACATTCACGCCGACGCCGACAAAGAGCAGCGTGTTGACCACGGCGGAGCGGTAGATCGGGTCGGTCCAGAGCTGGGCATAAAGCGACGGTCGCGCTGCCAGCCACAGCGCAAAGCCGATCGGGTAGACGACAAAGCCGAGAAAGACCGCCGCGTAGGGGGCGAGGAACGCGATCGCCCAGACGAGGTCCGATCCATGCAGATGAGCATGCCAGCGCGATTTCGGGCGACGCTCGGCCGGCCGCGCGCCGAGGACCTGCTGCATGCTGCTCATCGCCGGCGATCATCGCGGGTTTGCCGCATGCCGGCAATCGAGCGTAGACTGAAGGCCATCATTCTCAGCCGAGATAAGCCGATGCCCGTCACTTTCGAGATCTTTACCGACTACGTCTGACCCTGGTGCTATCTCGCTACCGTGCGTATCGAAAAGCTCAGGCAGACCTACGATATCGAGCCGGTGCTCGTGCATTTTCCGCTGCATCCGGACACGCCGCAGGAAGGGCGCGAGATGGCCGGGTGGTACCGCCATCGTGGGCGCGACCCCGAGCAGATGTATCAGGAGATGAAGGCGCGCATGGATGCCGAGGGCCTGCCCTACGGCAAGCGCACGCACAGCTACAACAGCCGGCTGGCGCAGGAGCTCGGCAAATGGGCCGACACCCAGCCGGGCGGCGGCGCGACGTATCATGACGCGGCCTATCGCGCGTATTTTGTCGACTGCCGCAACATCGGCGACGCGGCGGTGCTCCTCGACATTGTCGGAAAGGTCGGGCTCGACCCGGTCGAGGCGACGAAGGTGCTCGAAGAGCGCCGCTTCAAGGACGCTGTCGACGCCGACTGGCAGAAATCGGCGACTTACGGGGTCACCGGCGTCCCGACCTTCGTCGCCGCGCGCTATGGTGTGGTCGGCGCTCAGCCCTATGAGGTGTTGGCGCAGCTGGTTGAGAAAGCAGGCGCCGCGAAGCGAAGCTGATCAGGTACGCCAGCTGAGGAAATGGCGTTCGGCACGGCCAATCACCCAGGATATCGCCAAGCCGAACGCCGAGAGAATCGCGACGCCGGCGATCAGCTGGTCAAGCGCCATCAGCGAACCGGCTTCGAGGATGTAGGCGCCGATGCCGTAGCGCGCGCCGATCATCTCGGCCGCCACCAGCAAAACGATCGAGATCGACACCGAAATCCGGAACCCCGACAGGATTGCCGGCAGCGCGCCCGGGATGATGATCTTGCGCACGATGGAGAACCAAGCGAGGCCGAATGACTGGCCCATGCGAATGAGGCCTCGATCCACGTTGTCGACCCCGCCATAGGTAGCGATGACGGTCGGGAAAAATGCCCCGAAAAGAATCGTCGCGATCTTCGATCCCTCCCCGGTGCCGAACCAGATCACGAAAAGCGGCAGCAGGGCGATCTTTGGAATTGGGAAAACCGCCGAGACCAGCGGCAGGACTCCGGCACGCACCAGTGAAAAGAGGCCGATCATGAGGCCGACCGCGATGCCAAGCGCAGTGCCAAGCATCCAACCGACCACCAGCCGTTCTAGGCTCGCAGCCAGATGCTTCCACAACGTCCCGGTGCGAACGAGGTCGACCAGCGCCGAGAAGGCCTCGGACGGCGCCGGCAGCGCAATCGGGCGGATCACGCCATATTCGCTGCCGAGCTGCCACAACCCGATCAACGCGACAAAGACGAGAGGCGCGACGATGCCGAGCGGACGTGGGCGAAATCCACCGCCGCGAAACGGCACCGGACGCAGAGCGTGCGCCGGCTCAGCGGTAGACGCTTGAAGTTCCGTTGCGCCTTCAGGCGGCATCGGTCAGCTCCCGCTCGGCCTCGCGCGCCTCGTCACGCATGATTGCCCAGACCTGGCGCTGCAGCCGCTCCAGTTCGGCGCCATGCCCGGCGCGCTCAGCCAGGGGCATGTCGATCTCGATGACCTCTCGGATACGACCCGGCCGGCGCGACAGCACGACGATGCGATGCCCGAGCCGGACCGCCTCGGCGAGGTTGTGGGTCACATAGCACGCCGAATAGCGTTCGCGTCCCCATAGTTCGACCAGATCGTCGAGCAGCAATTCGCGGGTCTGCGCGTCGAGCGCCGATAAAGGCTCGTCCATCAAAAGGATCGCCGGTCGCACGGCGAGCGCGCGGGCGATCGCGACACGCTGCTTCATGCCGCCTGACAATTGCCGCGGCCAGGCTTTGCGGAAATCGCTCAATTTGGTGCGCGCCAGCACGTCGTCGATGATCGCCCGCGCCGCGGCGCCGTTGATGCCATGGTCTTCGAGCACCAGGCTGACATTGCCCTCGACCGTGCGCCACGGCAGCAGCGCGAAATCCTGAAAGATGTAAGTGAGCGGATTGAGTGACCCTGCGGGCGGCTCGCCGACAACCATCACTTGCCCCGACACCGGTCGCTCCAGCCCTCCCGCGAGCCGCAACAAGGTCGACTTGCCGCAGCCCGAAGGCCCGATCACCGAGACGATCTCGCCTTCGCGGATCGTCAACGAGATGTCGCGCAGCACCTCCGTGGCGCCATAGTCGTGATCGACACTATCGATGATGAGGTCCATCGCGCCAGCCTAGTCGGTCGAGACGAAACTCGTGTCCACCAGTTTCGCCATGGTCACGGCCGCCGGCACCATCTTCTCGCTTTCGAACCAGTCGAGCTGGTCCTTGACGCTGGCTGTGTTGAGCCGTGCCTTTTCGGCGATGCGCATCGCGCCGTCGCGGATTTGCGGGTCGGCCTTGTCGATCGGCTGGCTCGTGTAGACGTATTTATGGATCAGCTCGACGACTGCGGCGGTGTCGTCCTTGCCCATCGTCTTGTCGACCAGCGCGGCATTGTAATCGGCGACGCCCTGCGAATAGGCGGCGAGATAGCGCTGCACCAGATCACGCCGCTTGGCGACATTGGCTGTCGAGGTAAAAACGGTCGTCACCTGGTAATTCGGGATGTAGTCGGCGATCTTGCCGATCTCGACGACAGAGCCGTCCTTCGTCAGCGTGTCGGCGATATTGGGTTGGATCGCCCAGGCGTCGATCTGGCCGGTCTTCAGCGCGGCGATCAGCAGCGGCACTTTCTGCATCGGCTTCAGCTCGACGTCGACATCGGCAAAGCCCTCCTTCTGCGCGATCTTATGCGCCATGTAGTGGAATGACGAACCCGTCGTGGTAATTCCGAAGCTGTGGCCCTTCAGCTTGGCGGGCACGGTTAGCCCGTCGTCGTAGGCCTTCTTTGCCGCAAGGATTTTCTCGCCCTCGATGCCTGGGGCCTCGGTCAAGGCGCCGCCGATCACGGTGACCGCGCCCTTATCCGCCAGGTTGATAAGACCGCCGGTGATCGCGGTGACGCCAAAATCGACATCGCCCGCCGCGATCGCGACGGCCATCGGCTCGGCGGCCTCGAAGCTCACCGCTTCGGCACTGAGGCCCTGAGCATCGAAATAACCCTTGCCGAGCGCGATAAAGGTCGGCGCGTGCGACGCCAGCGGCAGGATGCCGACCTTGATCTTGTCGGCATCGGCGGCGTATGCAGCCGCTCTGCCGAGCGCCGCGGCGGCCGAGCCGGCGAGCGCGTAGCGGCCGAGAGCGCGGCGGGTCATCAACGTCATGGCGGGCTCCCTCAATGTTCTGCGTGACGCGAGCTTCCAGGCATTCCTAGCATCAAATCGCGGCAGGCCGCCTGGCGCCGAGTGCCGCAACGACGCTGAGCGCGCCGAAGACAGCGAAGACCGTCAGCGACAGCCGGTAGTCGCCGGTACAGTCGCGCAGCGCGCCTGACACCATCGGCCCGACCGCTTGGGCAATGACCTGAGCCGACAAGGCGACACCGCGGATCGCGCCAAAGCTGGCGCGGCCGAAATAGTCGGCCCAGGCGATCGGCAACAGAGTCAGGATGCCGCCGACGCCAAAACCGAACAGCGCCGCGGCAAGATACGCCTCGGCCGGCGACGCGATTGCCTCCATTAAGAGCGGACTTAGCGTCAGTAATATCCCGCTGGCCGCCATCGGATAGCGCACAGGCAAGCGTCGCGGCAGGAATCCACAGCTTACGGTCGCCGCCGCCGACATCAGCGAATAGGTGCTGACGATCGTCGCGACGATGGCCGGGGCGATGCCGTGCTCGATCAAATGCGGCGCCATGTGGAGGCTGATCCCCGCCTGGATCGGGTAGACCAGCACCGTGTACCCAAGCAGCAGCCAGAAAGCCGGCAGGCGCACCGCCTGGCGGCGCGAGAAGTGAGCTTCAGGGGCCGTGGCGACCGCCTGGCCCGGCGCAACTGGGTTGTGCCTCTGCCCATCCGGGTGCAGCCCGACATCCTCGGGCCGCCGCACCAGCAATAGCCAGGTCGGCAGAAAGCCGACGACGAGAGTCACAGCGCCGATCGCCAGCCAGCCGGCACGCCACGACCAGCGCAGCATCGCGAGCTCGGCGAGGATCGGCATCGTCACCAGCCCCGCCATCTGCGCCAGCGTCGCGACGGACGTGGCGAATTGCCGGCGGGCGACGAACCAATTGTTGACCGCACCATAGATGCCGAGCTCGAACGGGCTCGCCCAGTTCATCCGCGCGAAGCAGAAGAACACATAGAACGTCGCCAGCGATGTCGTCAGCGACAGCGCCAACAGCGCCACCCCCGTTGTCAGCACCGCGTAGCACAGCACCAGCCGCGAGCCGGCGCGGTCGAGGAAGACACCGACCCTGGGCGAGATGATCGCGGCGAGGATGCCGCCCAGCGACACCGC
>Ga0210398_10001045_pt1 | contig 29770 bp, 23 predicted proteins | sample IncBWC4OmetaG_FD_161047 | JGI IMG/M metagenome (GOLD analysis project Ga0210398, IMG submission 161047) | Forest soil microbial communities from Barre Woods Harvard Forest LTER site, Petersham, Massachusetts, United States - Inc-BW-C-4-O | ecosystem: Environmental > Terrestrial > Soil >... | reverse complement strand
CTATGGGCGGGGGGGGAGGCGGCGGACGAAAGAGCGCTCCGCCGGAGCAGACCAACGCTGAGAATTTTTATTATCAGAAGCAGATGCAGTCGAGGACGCCGATGGTGGTTGTGCTCCGCGACGGCGAAGAGGTGCACGGCATTATTGAGTGGTACGACAAGAGCTGCATCAAGGTGATCCGCGAAGATGGCGAGCCTAACCTGATGATTTACAAGCCCGCTATCAAGTACATGTTCAAGGAAGAAGAGAACGGACGGTAGAGGGTAGATGGGGAAGTTCTACTTCCTGGACACGATCGCATCAATCTGATCGAACTTACGACCAAAACCTCGAACTCGTCAGGCCGCGGAGTTGATTTATCGCGGGAATCGCCCGTCCCATCCGGTACAGCGCTTTATTCAACTCGGCGCGGGCCGAAACTTCGTCCTCTGCAGTTTTAAAGCAGTAGCGAGATTGATCGACCGATAATGCGAAACAGGGGCAGTTTGCGTTTGGGCGACCGCACCCGCGACCAGGGGTAAGGCACATACCAAACGGATCCAACATCGCCACCGTTCAGCTGCCACCTCCGGCATTTCCAGAGACAGACGGCTGGCCTACAGCTTCGGCAACACGATTCCCTGCTGCGACTGGTACTTGCCTTTGCGGTCGGCGTAGCTGGTTTCGCAGACCTCGTCGGACTGGAAGAAAAGGATCTGGCACAGGCCTTCGTTGGCGTAGATGCGCGCCGGCAGCGGCGTGGTGTTCGAAATCTCGAGGGTTACGAAGCCTTCCCACTCGGGCTCGAACGGGGTGACGTTGACGATGATGCCGCAACGAGCGTAGGTGCTCTTGCCCACGCAGATGGTCAGAATGTCGCGCGGAATTTTGAAATATTCCACCGAGCGGGCGAGGGCAAAGGAGTTGGGCGGGACGATGCAGATATCAGTACGCACCGTGACAAAGGATTTCTCGTCGAAATGCTTGGGGTCGACGATTGTGCTGTTGACGTTCGTAAAAATCTTGAATTCGTCGGCCACGCGCAGGTCGTATCCGTAAGACGACAGGCCGTAAGAAATCACGCCTTCGCGCACCTGCTTCTCGGAAAAAGGGTTGATCATGTCATGTTCGCGGGCCACTTTGCGAATCCAGCGGTCACTCTTCAGCATGGAGCTCCTTGGGAAAACTGAGTAATTGGGTAATTTTGTAATCGGGCAATTGAAAACCTGCATACCTCACCCGCTCGTTCTGAAGTCACACAATTACCCGATCGCACAATTACTCAATTGTTTTTTCGGGTTCGGCCAGTTTACGGTACAGATGCTCCCGTTGACAATCTCTGATATCTCCCATAGCATCAATCACTTGAAGCATAATCCTCACGCCGCATCCGGGAGCCGTTCGTGATTAAGCTCGACATCATCAATGAAGTGGTGGCCAAAACCGGCATCACCAAGACCAAGGCCGAGTTGGCGGTGGAAACCGTCTTCGAGAGCATGAAGAAGTCGCTGGCCCGCGGCCATCGCATTGAACTGCGGGGATTTGGCGTGTTTAACGTGCGCCCGCGCAAGACCGGCATCGGACGCAATCCGCGCACCGGCGCCGAAGTGTCGATTCCTCCCGGCAAAGCCGTGCGCTTCAAGCCGGGCAAAGAATTGCAATCGATTGATTGAGAGCAGCGGCTTCGGGCGTTCGCTCTGTGGCTTCGGACTCCCGGCCTCCGGATAGGCGACTGATTTTGAGCCGACTGCTCTGGAAGTTCGAGTTTTGAACACACCCTAGCGGGCGCCCGCCTCGATTCCCGTCACTCGTAGTAGCATCTTAAGGAAGGGTCTCGATGAAATCGCGAGACCGAGAATTGCATGTCGGAACCCACTCCCCCAACAGCTTCTTCCACACTTGAATGGGTTCGGCCGGTGCCCGAGCGGGTGCCGGCTCCCCCGAAACCTCATTACTGGCTTCATATCCTGCTGCTGCTGGCCACCTGTTTCACCACGTTGGTGATGGGCGCGCGCATGCAATACAACTTCCAGCACGGGCTGCCGGCGCTGTCGGTAAATGACGATTCGCTGCCGTTTTTCCCTGCGAACTGGGCGTTCTCCCATCCGGCACGGCTGCTGGGGGGTTTGCCTTTCATGGCCACGCTGATGTTTTTTTTCCTGGCTCACGAAATGGGGCACTACCTGTACTGCCGGCGCTATGGCGTTTACGCGACGCTGCCCTTCTTCATTCCCGTGCCAACTCCGATTGGAACCATGGGAGCGGTCATTCTAATCCGGTCGCGGATTCGCTCTCGCACCGCGCTATTCGACATCGGCATTGCCGGGCCGATCGCCGGATTCGTGGTCGCCTTCGCCGTACTCATCGTTTCGCTGGCATGGTCGAGGCCAATGCATTTCGCCCCTGGCCCGGAAGATTATCAGCTCGGCTATCCCCTGATTTTCCACCTCGTACATCGATTACTGGTCGGAACCGGGTGGGTCCACGGAGCGGCGGCGCTTCCGCTCGACCGCGCACTGCTCGATCCCACCGCGATTGCAGCCTGGGTAGGGATGCTGGCGACTTCCCTCAATCTGCTCCCCGGCGGTCAACTCGACGGTGGACATATTGTTTTTTCGACCGCACCACACACCCACAAGATCGTGTCGCGCCTGACCATCCTGGTTCTTCTGCCGATGGCTTATTTCCTGTGGATGGGATGGATGGTGTGGGCGGTGCTGCTGTGGTTGAGCAGCCTCCGGCACCCGCAAGTCGCAGAGTGGCCGCAGGTTTCCGGTGTACGGATGTGGTTGGCGGCGTTCGCATTGCTGATGCTGATCCTCACCATCATCCCGGCGCCGACGGCGCACTCCTCCCTGCGGGAGATTCTTCCGCCAGAAATGGTACGGCATATCCTGCGCCAGGCGTTCGGCAGGATGTTCCGCATCGCTCACTGACCGCGCAGAGCGTTTCGCTCTCGAGCTGCGGAATTTACTACGCCACCGAACCGCTTCTCTCGTATACTCCTTCATTCAATCGTTTTAATACAGCGATGGGAGGTGGTGCCTTGAAAAAGCTGCACGCCATTTTTGTCTGCCTCGCCGCGTGTTTCGCTCTTGTCTTTGGTGCTGACAGTCAAACCATCACGGTGGACGTCTCCCACCCCACCAACCATTTCGTGCCGAACCAGACGCTGGGTGCAGGCGTGGATCGCATCGCGGTGGAGGCGATCGACAAAGACTTCCTGCGACCGACGCTGGAGAAAACCATGGCTTCAGGCTGGCAACCGGTCACCTATCGCCAAAACACCGAACTCGCGGTCGAGGCCTGGCACTGGAATCCCCAAGGAACATGGAGCGAGGTTCGCGATGGCGGCGGCAAAGGATATTTCACCGGCTCGGCGACTCCCACGGAAACCATACGCTACTCCTATGGCTACGCTCTGCCGCGCCGCGGTTTCACCCGCAACGACGGGACCGATAACGTCGGCTTCTCGCGACTCACCGACGGAGATGTGAATACTTTCTGGAAGAGCAATCCATACCTCACCGAACGTTTCACCGGCGAGAGCGATGCGCTGCACCCGCAGTGGGTCATGCTTGATCTGGCGCAGGTGCAGCAAATCGACAGTATCCGCATCGCCTGGGGGGAGCCCTATGCCCGGCGCTATGTGGTGCAGTACTGGACGGGCGACGATCCCATCCGAACCGTAACCCGCGGAGTGTGGCAGACATTTCCGCAAGGTACGGTTACCGACGGAAAAGGGGGGAGCGAAACCATTCGCTTGAACCGCGCTCCGATGCCGATGCGCTTCGTGCGCATCTGGATGACCGAGTCATCGAACACTTGCGACGCCGACGGAGACGGTGATCCGCGGAATTGTGTCGGTTATTCGATTCGCGAACTCTACCTTGGCACCACCACGGAAGACCTCGCGTTTCACGACGTTCTGCGACACACGCCGGAGCAGGAGCAGACGGCGACGTATTGTTCGTCGGTCGATCCCTGGCATCAGCCGTCGGATTTGGGATCGACCAAGCAAGCGCAGGTGGGATTCGATCTGTTCTACACCAGTGGAGTGACCCGCGGCCTGCCCGCGATGATGCCCATCGCCATGTTGTATGACACGCCCGACAATGCGGCAGCGGAAATTGCCTATCTGGAGAAGCGCGGCTATCCAATTTCCTATGTCGAAATGGGAGAGGAAGCCGATGGGCAGTATATGCTGCCGGAAGATTACGGTGCACTGTACCTACAGTGGGCAACGGCCATTCACCGCGTGGACCCCAAGCTGAAGCTGGGCGGGCCGTCGTTTCAGGGAGTGAATAAGGACATTGAGGTGTGGCCGGATGCGAACGGGAAAATTTCGTGGACGGCACGCTTCGTCGATTACCTGAAGCAACACGGGCGCATGAATGAGCTTGCGTTTTTTTCCTTCGAGCATTATCCCTACGATCCGTGCCGGACGCCGTGGGGGATGCTCTATGACGAGCCAGAGTTGGTGAGCCATATCATGCAGGTTTGGCACGAGGACGGAATTCCCGCGGACATGCCAATGTTCATCACGGAGGGAAATCTGTCGGCGGGGGCGAGCGAAACCTTTCAAGACATTTTCTCCGGAATCTGGTTGGCCGATTACATTGGATCGTTTCTTAATTCCGGCGGAAAAGGCGTTTACTTCTTCCATTATCTGCCGCTGCAGATGGAGCCGGGATGCAACAGTTCGCCGGGCACGTTTGGAATGTTTACCATCGACGCCAATTACCAGATTCAGCAGCCGCTGGCGCAGTTCTTCATAGCGCAGTTAATCAACCTGGAGTGGGTGCAGCCCGGAGCGGGGGAGCATCCGGTGTTTGCCGCCAAGAGTGACGTACAAGATGGCGCAGGCCATGCATTGGTGACGGCATATGCGGTGAAGCGTCCGGATGGAAAATGGGCGGTGATGGCCGTGAACCGGGATCAGCAGAATGCGCATCGGGTGCGAATTAGGTTTGAAGGAGCAGCCGAGCAAGGGAGCAGGTTTGAGGGGGCGGCGGAGGTTTCCACATTCGGCAGCGGCCAATATCAATGGCATCCGGCGCAGACCCGATTTATGGCCCACGCGGAGATTGACGGGAAGCCAACCATCGTGGCCACCAGCAAGGGTTTTGCGGATCCCGACGGCCCCATCGTGCACACCACGCAAATTGCGGCTAAAGACGCGACCTACGATCTGCCGGCAGCGTCGGTGGTGGTGATTCGAGGGCAAATCGGCGGACCATGACCTTGGGCTGGCCGCGTGATCCAGCGGTTACTGTGCTTTCGCTGGGCGGGTGAGCTGCGATATGGTTCGCTGATGCGCGGAATCTTCGATCAGCGATGCCAGACGCTTCCATCTGGTCTCTTCTCTTTTCGCGCTGATGACCCAGTAGGTGGCAGTTCTGCGATACCAGGGTGCCTGAGCCCGAAAGAATTTCCACGCCGCCTGGTTCGCGCGGAACTTTTTCTCATAAGCTGCCGGAAGTTCGGCGGCTTTTCTTTGTTCGTAGGCATAGATCCCTGATCGCTTTGCCTCGCGCTTCTGAAAAGCGGCCAGGCCGGCGGGATGCATGAATCCCAAGGTGGAAAGCTCGGTTGCGCGTTTCACGTTAATCGCGCTCCAGATGCTACGCGGCTTCCGCGGTGTAAACCGAATCTTGTAGCTGATGGTGTCGACGCTCTTGCGGACGCCATCGATCCAGCCAAAGCAGAGCGCACCGTCGACCGCTTCCGGCCAGGTGATGCTCGGCCGGCCGGAATCTCGTTTGTAGAGGCCAACCCACAGTTCCTGCGCCTCGCCGTGATTCTCCTCGAGCCAGGCGCGCCAGGCAGGGAGCGTCGGGAAGAAACGAGGTTTGGGTGGCATCACGATATCTCCGAAGGATGTTTCACATCAGCCACAGTGCGTCCACATCGACTATCACCTGCGTCCGCGGAATTCGCTGTTTCGCGGCGAAGACCAACATGGCGCGGAGTGTGGTGTTCAGTTTTTCCCGGCTCGGGGATTTCAGCACAAAGTGGTAGCGGTAATCGCGCTTCAACCGCATGATAGGCGCCGAAGCCGGACCCAGCACGCGAACTTCCTCGTGCCGGGTCTGCTCAAACCATCTTCCCAACGTGCCCGACCACTGGAGCGCTTCGTCAAGCTTGTCGCTGCGCACCAGCACATTCGCCAGCGCCGAGTAGGGCGGATAGTGCATCCAACTGCGGAAGCGCAATTCTTTATCGTAGAATCCGGCAAAGTCGTGGTGCGCCGCATATTGCACCGCGTAGTGATCTTGAAAATAAGTCTGCAGAATGACTTTACCCGGGGACCGGCCGCGACCGGCGCGTCCGGCAACTTGGGTGAGCAATTGAAAGGTGCGCTCGGCAGCGCGAAAATCAGGCATGCCCAGCGCGCTGTCGGCGCCGACGACGCCGACCAGCGTGACGCCATGAATATCGTGGCCCTTGGCGATCATCTGCGTACCGACGACTAAGTCGAGTTCGCCCTCGCTGAGCGCGTTCAGGGTGCGCTCGAAATCATCGTGCCTGTGAACCGTATCACGATCGAGGCGGGCGATCCGGGCCTCGGGAAACATGCCGTGCAGCAACTCCTCCAGCTTCTCCGAGCCGGTGCCGAGAAAATACACATACTCACTGCCGCAATGGACGCAGGCTTTAGGCACAGGCGCCGTATAGCCGCAGTAGTGACAGACCATCTTATGCTCCCGCTTGTGATGAGTCATCGCGATGGCGCAATTCTGGCATTCGAGCGTCTTGCCGCAGGTGCGGCACAGCACCACCGGTGAATATCCACGGCGATTCAGTAGCACCATGACTTGCTCTTTGCGGTCGAAACGCTCCTTGATCTCGGCTGCGAGCTTGCGCGAGATGACCTGCTCCTGGCCAGTTTCCTGGAATTCCTGGCGCATGTCGAGGATCTCGACTTCCGGCAAGGGGCGCTGCTCCACGCGGTCTGGCAACTCGACCAGCAGGTATTTATTTTTCCTCGCGTTGAAATACGATTCCAGCGAGGGCGTAGCCGAGCCCAGGACCACAACCGCGTTCGCCATCTTGGCGCGCATCACGGCGATATCGCGGGCGTGGTAGCGCGGCGTCTCCTCCTGCTTGTAGGAGGAATCGTGCTCTTCATCGACGATGAGGAGGGCGAGATCGGCGACCGGCGCGAAGACCGCGGAGCGCGTGCCCACGACCATACGCGCCTCACCGCTCCGGATGCGATGCCACTGCTGGGCGCGTTCCTTGTCGGAGAGGGCGGAGTGCAGGATGGCGACTTGGTCGCCGAAGGTCTGATGCAGATCGGCGGCAACCGCGGGCGTGAGGCCGATCTCCGGCACGAGCAGAATGGCGGAGCGTCCGGCCTCGAGCACGGCACGCATCCCTGCCAGATAGACGGCGGTCTTGCCCGATCCGGTAACGCCGTGTAAGAGGATGCCGGAGAATTTTCTCGCGTCGACGGCTTGGCGCAGGCGATTCAGGGCGGCTTGCTGGGCGGGATTGAAATCGAATTCCAAACGCGGGGTCCGCGGCTTGCTGCGCGAGACGACGAATGCCGCAGGCTCTTCGATAATTTCCATGAAACCGCGCCGGACCAGCGTGCTCATCGTCGTCCGCGGAACGTCGAGTGCCTGCAAGGCGTCGACGGGAACATGCCCGCCCGACGCGGCCAGAGTTTCGATAAGCTTACGCTGATTGTCGTTCAGTTTTCCGTCGGCGGATTTCAGAATCGCGATTTTGACGGTGCGCGTTACGTCTCGCACAGCGGAAACGTCCTCACGCAGCAGCCACTTTTTTCGCACCATCCCGCTCAAGACTGACTTCGAGGCACGCGCAGCAGAGCGCAGCGTTTCTTCGCGAACCGGAACCGTCTCCCCGGGCACGGACTCTTGCGCCGCGAGGTAATCCAGTACCTGGACTTCGGCGGCTTGCTCTTCCGGGGTTCGCCGCGATCGCGCCGAGGATCCCGACATACCGGCCAAATGCAGCGCCATCTGGCCCTCGGCGGTGATGCGGTAAGTAAAGCCGCGTTTGAACTCCGCATTCAGCGGCAACATGGTGCGGAAGACTTCGCCGAGCGGGGCGAGATAGTAGTCGGCAATCCAGCGGCCGAGGCGCAACAGTTGATGGTCGAGCACTGGCGCGTCGTCGAGCATATTCAGAACGTTCTTGATTGTGACCGCAGGCTTGCGGTCGTGTAATTCCATCACGATGCCGGTCATACGCTGCTGACGGAAAGGCACGAGCGCACGTCCGCCAACGATCGGAGTGACGTCGGCGGGGACACGGTAGGTAAAGACCATGTCGAGGGGCACGGGCAGGGCTACATCGCAGAACTCGAGCATTTGAACTTGTGAACGACAGCTACGGGATCAACCGTCTCAGAGAATAGCAGCGGTAGCGGAACCACTGCGAGCGCTGACTTACTCGGCGGCCTTTTTCGGGGGCTCGATGCCCAGGTACTTCATCACCATCTGCAAATCCTTCCAGGCCTCGCCCTTCTGCCGCGGGTCGCGCAGCAAAAACGCCGGATGATAAGTCACCGCCAGACGCGCGCCGGGCCATGCAGGATCGCTGCCGGCGGGTTTGAAATCGTACCAGCGGCCGCGAAGTTCGGCCATGGGCGCGTTAAGGGCCAGGAGATTTTTCGCGGCGGTCGCTCCCAGCGCAACCATCGCCTTGGGCTTGACCGTCGCAATCTGGCGCATCAGAAATGGCGAACAAGTGTCACACTCATCGCGCTCGGGCTGGCGGTTGCCCGGCGGACGGCACTTTACGATGTTCGCGATATAGACATCTTCGCGGCGCAGGCCCATGGCCTTGATCATATTATTGAGCAGTTGGCCGGCTCGACCTACGAACGGCTCTCCCTGTGCATCTTCGTCGGCACCCGGACCTTCACCGACAAACATCAATTCCGCGCGAGGATTTCCCACTCCAAAGACGATTTGCTGGCGGCCCAGCTGATGAAGCTTGCAGCGAGTGCAATCGCCGAGGTCTTCACGAATGAGTTTGAGCGCAGCCACAGGATCGGCCACTCCCGACTCCGGCTTTGAGGACACGATTTCGAGAGTATTTTTCTCGGCAATGGATGGAACGACAGCGGATTTTCTTGCGGACATTTCCTCTCGCAGTTCTAGCTGGGGCAAGGACGAAGATGCAGCCACGATTCCGGCGGTAGATTCGTTTTCCGCGGATTCAGAAAGCCGCGGGCCGTCGCGATCGAAATCGCGCCGGTAGAAATCATAGATCCCCATCTCATGGCAGAAGCGGACGCGCTCGACAAGGGCGCGGCGCAGTTGAGGATCCAGTGTACGGGCCATTATTTTCTGGAAATCAGGGGACAAACCTTGACTCAGTGTTCCACGTCGAAATAGATTTTGGTCGTCGCCCGATAGAGCATCACCTTAGCTCCTTCGAGCTGCATGTCGAATGAGTCGACATGCGCCCACTTGATTCCACGCACCGTCTTTGCAGCCTCGGCCACCGCAGCCTCGGCGGCTTTGGCGAAGCTGTCTTTGGAGGTTCCAATCACTTCGATCACTTTCTGCGTCATCACAAGCTCCTCAAGATGTTTGACGGAATTGTACGCCAGTTCGAAACTGACGCGGGGTCAGGCCTGCACCGGAGACTTGCGGCGCTGGCGAATGCGCACAACCTGGTCGAGAACGCGTTGCGCAACTTCCCACTTGGTGGTCTCGGGGACGTCGACGACCTCGTCGGGTGTGATGATGGTCACTTGGTTGCGATCCGAATCGAAGCCGACGCCTTCGCGGGAAACGTCGTTCACCACGATGGCATCGAGTTGCTTGGCAGCGAGCTTCTGGCGGGCGTTTTCCAGAACATTCTCGGTTTCGGCAGCGAAGCCCACGACGACTTGCGACTGCTTGCGGAGAGAAATTTCTTTAAGGATGTCGGGGGTGGGTTCAAGCTCCAGAGTGATCGGCCCTTTGCGTTTCATTTTCTGCGGAGAGGCCGACTTCGCACGATAGTCGGAAACCGCGGCAGTCTTGATGACCATGGTTGCCTGCGGCAACAAACTTAAAACGGCATCGCGCATCTGTTCGGCAGATTCCACGCGGGTGATCTCAGCCGCTGCCGGGGGCGTCAGCGCGGTTGGCCCGCTGACCAGCAGCACGCGCGCGCCACGCCGCAAAGCGGCTTCGGACATGGCATAGCCCATGCGCCCGCTGGAACGGTTGGTCAGGTAACGTGCGGGATCGATCCTCTCGCGCGTCGGTCCGGCAGTGATCAGCACCGTTTCGCCGGCCAGATCCTGCGCTGCGCCCAGCGCTTCGAGCAAGGCGGCAACAATGGCTTCGTTCGCGGCGAGCCGGCCGGCACCGGTCATGCCACAGGCAAGATATCCCGATCCTGGTTCGACGATCCTCACCCCACGCTGTCGCAGGATTTCGAGATTCGCCCGGGTCGCCGCATGATTCCACATGTTGACATTCATCGCCGGAGCAACCACCACGGGGGCGGTGGTCGCGAGATAAAGCGTGGTAAGGAAGTCGCTGGCGATGCCTTGTGCGAAGTGCGCCAGAACGTCGGCCGTGGCGGGCGCGACCAGCAAAGCGTCAATCGCTTGCGCGACGGCAATGTGCTCAATGGCAGAGTCGATGTTGGGAGTGTGCTGGTCGCCCGGCGAGAACATTCCGGTGATCACCTTTTCCCCGGACAGCGCGGCAAAGGTCAGGGGGCGGACAAATTCCTGTGCCGCGCGCGTCATGACGACTTGCACGCGAATGCCGCGGTCCTCGAGGAGGCGCACGATCTCGGCCGCCTTATAAGCCGCGATTCCACCCGTCACTCCGAGAGCAATTTTCATAGCGGTGGAAACATCGCTCTCCCGGGCAACACGTTAAGCATCGTGCCCGAAGGCCTGATCCAAAACCTCGGCCGCTTGCTCGGCAGCACTGCGGGTCTCAGGAATCTCCCACTTCACCTTGCCCGCGCGAATCTCGTCTTGCGCAATGCGGCACGGTTTGCGGGAATTGGTTTGGACCACCGGCGGTGCTCCGGATTGCAGTTGCCGGGCACGGCGAGCGGCCACCAGAATGTAGCGATAGTTGCTGTCGAAGCCTTCGATCAATTTCATTGGGCTCTCTCCCTTGGTAACGGGACACAAGATTTTGATTGCCGAAAGTCTGTACGCTGTGTTCTTCGCCAGCGAAGCCAAGAACTACGCCTCCTATTTTCCCACGAAATTCAACATTGCGGGGGCCAGGGGCTGGCCGGGGGCGTCTGAGGCGGTTACCGAGGACTAATCCCTGCCGGAATCGTCGGGCGGCTGGAACGAGTCCAGAATACGCCTCAGGCGGCCACGAACATTGGCCAGGCGGCAGCCATCCGCCAAGGCGACGGTTTTCCCTTCTTCCTCCGAGAGCGGCCGCCCGGCACGCAGCAAGCGTTCTCCGCGTACAACCGCACGCAACAGCTTGATGGAGTCTTCCAGCTGATCGTTGATCAGAATGTAGGTATAGCGCGGGTAATTCTCAATTTCGCTGGTCGCCTTATCCAGGCGGTGCTGGATCACTTCGTCGGTATCTTCGCTACGCTTACGCAACCGCTCTTCCAGCGTCTTGCGGTCTGGAGGGAGAATGAAGATGCTGGTGGCATCGGGTAGTTTGTCCTGAATTTGCTTGGCGCCTTGCACATCGATATCCAGCAAAAGGTCACGGCCATGTTGCTCAGCCTCACGGAGAAAACGACGGGCGGTGCCATAGTAGTTTCCGAACACTTCCGCGTATTCGAGGAAGGCATCTTCCTGAATCATCTTCTTGAACTCAGCGCGCGACACAAAATAATATTGCCGGCCATTGACTTCACTGCCGCGCGCAGCCCGCGTGGTGTAGGAAATGGAAAACTCCAGATCACTCACTTTTTTCAGCAGTTCATTGACCAGCGTCGATTTACCCGAACCGGACGGAGCCGAAATGATGTAGATCAGCGGCTTGTGAGGAGAACTCATTCCAGGTTCTGCACCTGCTCGCGGGATTTTTCGATCTCCGCCTTCATGCTGAGTCCAGCCTCGGTGATCTTCAACGCCTCTCCCGCCAGGCCGGAGGTCTTCGAAAGCAGCGTGTTAGCCTCTCGATTCATTTCCTGTAGCAGAAAGTCGAGTTTCTTCCCCACCTCGCCGTGTTCATCGAGCAAGCCCAGAAAATGCTGGACATGGTTTTCCAGCCGAACGATTTCTTCCTGGATGTCGCTGCGGTCGACCAGGAGGGCTGCTTCCTGAAGCGCTCGGTCGCGGTCGGGACTGGTGCCCAGCAACTCCAGCAGCCGTGACTGCAGCCGTTCCAGATAGCTGTGCAACATCGAGCGCCGGTGCTCCTGCACAATTTTTACGGCTTCTCGAAGGTGCTTCATGCGCTCACGAAGTTCGTGCTCAAGCCCGCGACCTTCCTGCTCCCGCATCTGATTCAGTCGATCGAGCCCCTCGCCAACGGCTGCCATCACCGCCGACTCCAGGGCTCCATCCACCGCATTGCCGATAGAATCAAGCGCCCCGGGAATGCGCAGGATGACGTTGAGATCGGGCTCGGCGGGGACGGAAAATTCGTTGGCCGCAGCCCGAAAAGCCGCGATGTAAGCGCTCACCAGCGGACGGTTTAGCGCCAGGGCTTCGCTCGCGCCCCGCTCCAGGCTCAGCGTCACTTCCACGTGACCACGAGCAATCTTTTCTTTGAGCAGGCGGCGCAGCTGCATCTCGATCGCGTCCGAGCCCGAGGGCAAGCGAAAATGGAGATCGAGGAACCGGTGGTTCACCGCCTTCAAGGAGAGCGAGAACGCCAGGCGCCCATTCGCTTGCGCAGTCGATCCCGACAGCTGCGAACCGGCACTCGCTTCGCCTTGGCTTACCAGCTCGCCTTTAACCTGCGCAAAACCCGTCATGGAGCGGAGAGGCATATGGAATTGTCCAGTTCCGAAAGCAGACGCTAGCTCGGTCGCGCCGGCTCCAGTTTCTGCTCGAAATCAGCGAACTGCAAATCATATAAACGCCGGTAAGTGCCCAGCCTCGTCATCAAGTCTTCATGCGTACCGATATCTGCGATAGCGCCGTTTTCGATGACGACAATGCGATCGGCGCGGCGCACCGTGGAGAGCCGGTGAGCGATCACAAACACGGTGCGGCCGCTCATCAGATTATGCAACGCTGACTGCACCAAGGCTTCTGATTCGCTGTCGAGCGCCGACGTGGCCTCATCCAGAATCAGGATGGGCGCGTTTTTCAGGATGGCGCGGGCGATGGCGATGCGCTGCCGCTCGCCGCCGGAAAGGCGCACGCCGCGCTCACCGATCACTTCATCGTATCCTGCCGGCAGTGCTTTGATGAACTCATGCGCCAGAGCCGCCCGGGACGCCGCCTCCACTTCCTTCAGTGGCACATGCGGTTGGCCGTAAGCTATGTTGTTGCGAACCGTGTCGTTGAACAGGACGGTTTCCTGCGTCACGATTCCCACTTGCTCGCGCAACGAAGCCAGAGTAACGTCGCGCACATCATGGTCGTCGATCAACAGCCGTCCCTGTGAAACGTCGTAGAAGCGCGGGATGAGATGAACCAGCGTACTCTTTCCCGAACCGCTGGAGCCGACGATGGCCACCACTTCTCCGCGGCGAACTTCGAGGTTGACGTCGTGCAGCACGCCCGCATCTTCCCCGACGCTCGCGTAGCTGAAACTGACGTGATCGAATTGTACGGTCTTTGAGAAACCGGGTAGGCGCGCGGCCCGCGGTTTTTCTCGGACATCATCTTCGATGTCCATGAACTTGAAGATTTCGCTGGAGGCGCCCAGGGCTTGTTGGAAATTATTATTGAACTGGGCAAACTTGCGGACCGGGTTGTAGAGGCTGAACACGGCGGTAATGAAAGTGACAAAGACACCCAGGGTCATCTCGCCGTGCTTGATCTGCTCGCGGCCGAGCATCAGCAATACCGCAATTCCGATCACGCCGAAAACATCCATCAATGGTGAACTGATCGCCGTGGCCGCGACGGAACGCAGGTTGGCACGGAACAGGCGGCGCGCCGCTCCCCGAAAGCGTGTAATCTCCCATTTCTCGCTGTTGAACGCCTTCACGATGCGGTTGCCGGTAATGGTTTCGTGGAGAATGTTCTGGATCTCGGCCAACTTGTCCTGACCCTGCCGCGTCGTAGAGCGCACACGGGAGCCGATCTTGCGCGAGGAGTACACAATCACGGGAACGAACAGCAACAGCACCCAGGCGAGCTTTCCTCCCAGAATCACGACCACGGCCGCCACTGATAAAAAAGTGAAGAACTGCTGCAGAAATTCCGCCAATACGGTGGACATGGCGTACTGCACTCGCTCGATATCGTTGATGATGGCGGAGAGCAGCGTTCCGGTGGCGTGTTTGGAGAAAAATGCCGCCGAACGACGCATGATTGCGTTGTAGAGATCGTCGCGCAGGTCGGTGATCATGCCGAAGCCGGCGTGATTCACCAGATATGTGCCGGTGTAATCGCAGACTCCCTTGAGGACCGTGGAACCGACCAGAGCAACCGCAACCATGGTCCAGGCATTGGTGAAGCGGGAGGGCACGAGCTGCTGCAAAAAAACCGGGTGCTGCGTAAGCGGAATTACAAACAGCTGAATGTCTTTCGATCCGGTGGACGGATTCAACACCCGGTCAAAGATAGGACGGATGAGCAGGAACTTGAACGCGTCGAGCGCTCCCACCAATGCCATGAGCGCGACGGAACACAATATATGCCACCAGTAGGGAAGCGCGTAGCGGACCAGGCGTATCAGTTGGCGCATGGGACTCCGAGCAGGCCGGGGTGGCGCACTGGCGCTGGCATAGGCATGGGGCGCAAGCGCCTATTTTACTGCTCGCCTCTGGAATCCCCAAGTGGCCGCCTAAGCCCCGAGCCTACTTCGGCATATCGCGATGCACTACTTTCACGCGGTACCCGGCTTTGTGCAGGCGCTTGCCGACCTCCTCAGCGATCATCACCGATCGGTGCTGGCCGCCGGTGCATCCGAAGCTGATCGTGAGATAGCTCTTGCCTTCGTGAATATAGTGCGGCAGAAGATAAATCAGCAGATCGGAGATGCGCAGAATGAACTCCTGGGTCTGTGGAAACGACCGGATGTATTTGGCTACGCTCGGATGACGCCCCGTAAGCTGGCGGAATTGCGGAACGAAATGCGGGTTGGGAAGAAAGCGAACGTCAAACACCAAATCGGCTTCTTCCGGCACACCGTGGCGAAAACCAAAGCTCACGCACGAAACCAGAATACCTTTTCCCGGCGCCTGCTCGCGGAAGGTCTCCGTAATGTGGGCCCGCAACTCATGCACGTTGAACTTCGAAGTATCGATGACAATATCTGCCAAGGCACGAATAGCGGCCAGGTGGCCCCGCTCGGCTTTGATCGAGGTATTGACCGGTGTGTCCGTGCCTAATGGATGGGGCCGGCGGGTCTCGCTAAAGCGCCTCATGAGCACCGCATCGGAAGCTTCCAGAAAGGCGACCTTGGTTGGAATCGTGCGCCGCACCGCTTTCAGAATGCCCGGGAGCCGCTCCAACTTCGACCCTTCGCGCACGTCCACCACCAGAGCGGTACGGCGGATCTCAGCCGACTGCAACGCCATCTCTGCAAAACGCGGAATCAATTCGACGGGAAGATTATCGACGCAGTAATAACCCAGGTCCTCAAAAGCCTTGAGCACGGAAGCTTTCCCCGAACCGCTCATCCCCGTGATGATCACCAGTTCTGGAGCGTGCGGGTCGCGCGCGATGACCTTGGGCGATTTCTTCGCTGTGCGGGGTGGTTTCTCGCGCTTCGCGTGCATCGACGATTTCCGTGGCGGCATGCACAGGATAGTAGCATCCAAGGCGGCATTCATGGGGGAACGTCGCATTTCTAAGTTGTCTGAGTCTAATTTGTCTAAGTAAGCTCGGAAATGTAAGCTACTAGGTCGCCATGAAGAAATTTCAGGAACTTACTGAACGCGAAGTGCTGGCCCTGGCCATTTCCCTGGAAGAAGAAGATGAGCGGGTGTACTCCGATTTTGCCGAAGGCCTGCGGCAGGATTATCCCGCATCCGCAGCCATGTTCGAAGGCATGCGCGAAGAAGAATCAGGACATCGAAGAAGATTGATTGAGCTCTACCGCCAGAAGTTCGGTGAGCACATTCCCTTGATTCGCCGCCAGGACGTGCGTGGATTCGTCGAACGTCCCGCGCTGTGGCTGATCCGCCCGATGCGCATCGACGCGGTGCGCAAGGAAGCCAGCACGATGGAGGTGGAGACGCGACGGTTTTACGAAAGGGCAGCGACCCTCACGCAGGACGCCAGCATACGGCAACTTCTCGACGACCTGGCGAACGAAGAACGTACCCACGAGCATCGCGCCCAGGAACTCGACGCGGAAAAGCTGCCCACCAACGTGAAGGCTGACGAAGAGCGCGCCCAGCGCCGGCTCTTCGTGCTGCAGATTGTGCAGCCCGGGCTCGCCGGATTGATGGATGGTTCGGTTTCCACGCTGGCGCCGGTTTTCGCAGCCGCATTTGCCACTCATAACTCGAACGACGCATTTCTGGTGGGCCTCGCGGCATCGGCGGGCGCGGGCATCAGCATGGGATTTGCCGAAGCGCTCTCCGATGATGGGAGCCTGACCGGGCGTGGGCATCCGTGGGTGCGCGGCTTGATTTGCGGCGCCATGACGGCGCTCGGTGGCATCGGACACACTCTGCCATTCTTGCTGAAGGACTTTCGCGTCGCCCTGTGGGCTGCGGGCGTGGTGGTGCTGCTCGAACTCGGAGTCATTACCTGGATCCGCCACCGCTACATGGATAGCCCGTGGGTTTCGGCGGCGCTGCAGGTCGGCTTGGGGGGAGTGCTGGTATTCATCACCGGCGCGCTGATCGGAAATTCGTGATCCGGGCGACGAAGGTCTTAGAGAACAGGGATGGAGCCAGGCCGTAAGGTTTTGGCTCTTAATTATTGGCCCTGAGACCTCACACCTATGGCCTGAGACCTGCCTCACGGCCGCGTATCGAGCGGGTGCTGGCTCTTTTCGTAGAACTCATTTTGCAGCTTGAGGCTGGAGTCGTCGGCTTTCACGGCGCGAATTGTCTTCGTCAAAGCATCGATCCACCAATCCATTTGAAACTTGCCGAGCTCCTCGGTGGCTGCGGCGCCGTCTCCCGAATAGTGGTTGGGAAAACGGGCGTACCACCAGATGCCGGTGTAAACATCTTGGGGAAGATTCTGGCGATGCTGGTCAGCTCCGGATTCGCTCCGGGCGCGGTCGATGTGGACGGTGTCGGGCCGAGCGATCATCATCTTTGAGGTCTCACTCTCGCCGGCGTGCATGTCGATGGTGGTCTTCTTCGCTGGTCCGCCCGACGACGGCGTGCGCTCATCAAAAACATAGACCACGTAGTCGTGCGGCTTGTTGAGCTGGGTCTGGGCGAAGTAGGGGAGCAGGTGCTCGTTGCCGCCGTGTCCGTTGACGATGACCACTTTCTTGCAGCCGTTGCGGGCCATCTCGTCGGTGGTCTCCTCGAGAAGCGCGAGTTGCAGCTCGCGGCTGTAGGCCATGGTTCCGGGCTCGTGGCGGGCCTCGGCAATCTGTCCAAAATAATATTCCGGAAAGACGACGGCATATTCCTGTGCGGCGGCGTGTAGCGCCGCGTAGCGCACGTCCAAAAGATCGGTGCCCAGCGGCAGATGCGCCCCATGCTTTTCCAGGATGCCGAAGGGAAGCAGGCAAGTTCCCTGAGCACGCTGGATGCCTTCGCGGAAATCGGCAGCGGTGAGTTCTTCCCAATGGACGGAAAGTTTCGCTGGCGGCGGTGGGACGGATTGCGCTCGAGCCAGGTGCGAAGCATTCAGAATTGTGAGCAGGATGGAAGAGATGGTGAGGCGGGTGCGAGTCGTCATCGGTAAATTCTCCCCGGCGGCGAATTTTAGCACGCGGAATGCCTCTACTGAAACGTATCAATAGCTGAAAACGCTGGGGCCGGACGGATTGTCCGGCCCCGATCAGAAAAACTCCGTCGCTTCTTATTATTTCAAGAAGACTTCCCTGAGCAGCTCCGAGCTGATGATCTCCCGAATTTCCGCGCGCTTCTCGGTGAGTTGTTGCGCCGGAGCCTTGCCCCCCAGGATCTTGTCACGCACTGCCTCGCCCTTTGCCGCGAGACCGTCCATGGCCGCATAGTCCTTGTATTGAATCGCTACACAGATGTCCCAATCGTCGGGATTGTTCTTGGTCTCCTTGAGAAACACTTTATAGTCGACGATCATCCCCTGCTTCTTCTCCTCGTCGATGAACGGCTTGGTGGACTTCTGCAGGCTGGTTAGATAGTCATCCATATGCGTGGGTTTCACGCGGATCAGCTGAATCCGCCAGATGGGACCCTCGGTGTAATGCTCCTGCGCGAACAATGCGGGTGCCAGGAACCACACGAACACGACAAATCCGCAAAACCTCTTCATAGGCATCTCCTGTTTTGTTTTGGGTGAATTTTACGGCGGGAGGATCATACGCCCAGGCGGAGGAATGAGAAAGCGCCGGAATCGTCCGGCAAATCTTGCGAGCCGGACGCAAAAGGCGCAAAAGGCTGTGCGCAGGGGCGCCACTCTGGCCTGTCTGTCAGCCACGTCACCTTGGGGGGAATCCTAAGTTTAAGCTCCGGTCCGGGAAAGCACACATTGCCGGTTAGGCCCCTGGACCAGCGAGCGCGTGCTAAACTTCCGCCTCGATCGATCTCAGGGGGCTTCATGTTCCGACGGCTACTGGCGGGGATGGCTTCGCTCGTGTTGTTGATTGCGGCTGCGGTTGCGCAAAGTCCTGATATTGCCGAGCCCGGATCGGTGGCGGCGATCGCGGCAGCCACGACCGATCCACATTTTGTTTCGCCCTGGGTCGCATATATTCCGCAATCGAGTGCCGTCCCGTCGCCAGAAAAATTTCTGGGCCGGATCATGGGCGCTCCCGGGGAGCTGCTGGGAACGGAGAAGGCATACGCCTATGCCCGCGCCCTGGCTGCTGCCAGCCCGCGGGTTCGCGGGTTCACCATTGGACATAGTGAAGAGGGGCGCGAGATTCTCATGCTCGCCATCGCGGACGAGAACGGCATCCGCGATCTCGATCGGGTGAAGCAAGCTACCGCAGCCCTGGCCGATCCGCGGCGCACGGACCCGGCGGCCGCCGACCAGTTGATCGCGACCGCGCGTCCTATTTATTACTTCAACGCCGCGCTCCATTCCGATGAGACTGGGTCGACCGAAGCGATGCTCGAACTGGCGTACCGGCTGGCGGTTTCAGAACAGCCGATGATCCAGCGAATTCGGGAGCACCTGGTCGTGCTGATCAATCCCATTTCGAATCCCGATGGCCGCGACAAAATGGTCGACTGGTTCTATCGATATCTGAAGGGCAAGACGGACCGCAACGCCCTGCCTCGCCAATCACCGCCATACTGGTCGAAGTACACCTTTGTCGACATCAACCGGGACACGCACCAGCAGACCCAGGAGACCACGAAGGCCGTGCACCGCATGTTTCATGAGTGGCATCCCACGGTGGTGCACGATCTGCATGAAGGCACGCCGCTGATGATGACCTGGAACGGAACCGGACCGTATAACCCGAACATCGATCCTATTACTTACGCGGAGTTTCTCGAGCTCAGCTTTCACGAAGTCGAGGCCATGACGGCGATGGGCATGCCGGGAGTTTCGACGTGGAATTTTGGCGAGGCGTTCGCGCATCTCTATCTCGATTCCGTGGCCATGAATCACAACAGCATCGGGCGCGGGTATGAAACCTTCGGCAACGGCAGCGCGGAGACTGAGAAGCGAGCCGTTTCGGCATCGTCGGCGACCATGGAGTGGTACCGCCCCCTGCCGGCGCCGCGCGCGGTGACTTGGTCGGCGCGCGACAATCTCAACTACCAGGAAACGGGCGCGCTGGCGGCGCTCGATGACACGGCCAGCCAGTCCAAGGAAATGCTGCACAACTTCTATAAGAAGGGATGGGACTCGTGGCAGAAAGGGCTGACCCAGCCACCTTATGCATTTTTGATTCCGCAAGATCAGGGAGATCCGCAGCGCGTGGCGCAAATGGTCGAGCGGCTGATGGGCCAGCATATCGAGGTAGGGCGGGCACAGAATTCGATTCAGCTGAAGGAGGGGAATTTTCGCGCGGGAACTTACGTGGTGCGACTCGATCAGCCCTATCGCAATTACGCGGTGGATTTGCTGACCCCGCAACGTTACCCCAAGGATGGGGAGGCGCCATACGATGACGTGTCATGGGAGTTGCCCGCCCACTATCATTTGCAGGCGATCCCGACCGCCGATGCGGCGATCCGCGATGCCGCTTTGACACGGCTGACCGAAGCGCCGCATGTGGACGGGCATGTGGGCGACAAGGGCCCGGTTTATTTGCTGAAGGATACGGGACAGGAATCGTTCCTGGCCGCCCGTTATCGTCTAGCGAATTTTGAAATTGCAATTGCGGAGCGCGAGTTCGAGGTGGGTGGCACGAAGTTTCCTGTGGGATCGTGGATACTTCCGGATCAGCGCGGATTGCACGAGGCGGTTTTGTCGACCGCTCAGGAATTGGGACTCGACTTCACGGCAGCTGCCGCGCAGCCGGATGTGGCGCATCACATGGCAAAGGCTCCGCGGATTGGCTTGTGGGTTCCTTGGGCCGATACCGATTCGATCGGATGGATTCGCTACTCGCTCGATCAGCGCAAGGTTCCGTATACATATTTGCGAGACGAAGATATTCGCGCCGGGAATCTGCGGTCGCGCATCGACGTGCTGCTCTATGGACATGTCGATCTGGAATTGGCGGAGCAGATTGAAGGCCTGCCGAAGACCTGGTCGCCGATGGCTTTCAAGAAGACGGCCGAGACGCCGAGTTTCGGAACCCCCGCGGAGTCCGACGACATCACGGGTGGGATCGGCTACGAAGGACTGGGTCAGATTCAGCGCTTTGTGGACGATGGCGGGCTGATGGTGACGCTGGGCAGCGGGAGCATGCTGGCGCTGGAAGGCGGGCTGGTGCGCTTTGTGAGGCGGTCTTCGGGAGGCGTGCCGCGAAGCACGGCGGGCGGCGGCGGAGCATCGTCGGCGGCGTCGCAGCATGGGGCAACCAGAACGCCGGGAGCGCATGTGCGGGTTACATTCGACCGAGCAGATCATCCGATCGCGTATGGATACCCTGCCCACACTTATGTCTTCCGGCAGAATTTTCCGCTCTACGATATTCCGCGGCGATGGATGCGGATGGCGTATTGCACCACTTGCCTCGATGGTCCCGAAGATCCGAGCGGCGTGGTGATGGAGTGGGGCGATAGGGATGGGCAGCCGTTCGTCGTGAGCGGGCAGGCGTGGGGAGAAGAGAATCTGATTGGGCGGCCGGCGATTTTGGACCTACCGGTCGGTAAGGGGCATGTCGTCTCGTTCAACTTCAATCCCATGCATCGGGATTTGAACCGGGGCGATCAGCGCCTGTTGTGGAATGCGATCTTGAACTGGCAGGCGATTGTTGCGGGCCAGATGAAACCTTCTGGAAGCTCGGAGGCGGCGCCGGAATCCGACGAGTAATCTGGGGGCCCGACAACGGTATCATCGACAGCACCAACGGGAGATCATTCTGGCCTGAATCCTCGCCTCCGAGTGCTGCGGCCATGCCGACGCAAGTTCAGCAGCTGAAAAAATACATGGAGCCGTAGGACAACCCGATTTACCATCGAGCGATGACGTTGATCGAGCCCTTCCCGGTTGGGCTCGTCATCACGCTGGTCTCCGCCCCGGTCCTAAGGAGAAAACCAAAACCGCAATCGCAGCTGGCGCCTTTACCGGCATCTCACGGAGCCGGTTCTACGCTCAACCACATCCTGCGGCAGAGAGCGATCGAATACATCCCGGCCGCTGGACAGCCGAGGAGGGCTGTCCAGGATGAGTTCTTCTTTCAGGCGAATTATGCTGAGACCCGAAAGCCGAAGCCGGCTCTTACGGGGCCTCGATCAGCTCCATTTTGCCGTCGCGCGTGCGGTGAAGGATCATGACTTTGCCTTTGGGGTCGCGGAAAACAAAGACGTCGCGATCGCGAAAATGGGCTTCCTTGATGGCCTCTTCCAGGGTCATGGGGCGCATGGAGACGGCTTCGTCGGAGCGGATCAGGTGAACTTCAGTGGTTTTAGCCACGGGTGGGTAGCGGTGCACAGCGACGGGCACAGAGGTCTTTTCGGTTAGTCCGACTCTGGTGTGAACTTCTTCCTGAGGTGAGTGGCCGTTCCACTTCTTCACTTCTTCGCTCTTGCGGGCGGAACGCTTCTTCGATTGCCACTTGGTTTTGTATTTCACAGCCTGTTTTTCGAGGTGGTCGAGGGCTCCGCTGACCGCGATCATCATGTCCTTGGCTTGAGCCAGGCCGACGAGCGGACCATTGCGCGGATGGATGGTGATTTCGGCTTTATGACGGTGCTTTTCAACGGCAAGGATGGCTTTGGCTTCGAAGCGGTCGCCTAAGATTTTGCTGATTTTTCCGAGGCCGGTTTCAACTTCTGCGCGGACGGCTGGAGTTACTTCGTAGTGTCTTCCGGTGTATTCCACGTTCATGAGCGCCCCTCCTTAGATTCTTAATCGAGGAAAATCGGCACTGCATTAAAAGTAAAAAGTCAGAGGTCTGACGGCAGAAGTTCGGTTGGATGTACCGGCATCTGACCGGAAAGTTTTTTGGTTAATTCTGCATTTCGACTTCATACTTCTGCATTCTGCTTCATCTCCCTTCCCGCACCCGGCGCTGGTGTGTGCTCGGGATGCGCATGTCTTCGCGGTACTTGGCCACGGTGCGGCGTGTGACCTGGATGCCCTGCGACTGCAGAATTCGCGTCAGCTGCTCGTCGGTCAGCGGGCGCGCGGGATCTTCTTCGTCGATCAGTTTCTTGACGCGGCGTTTCAGGATGAGCAACGACGTGTTGCCGCCCTCGGGGCCCTGCACACTTTCGCTGAAGAAGTAGCGCAGCTCAAATACGCCCTGCGGGGTGTGGGCATATTTGCTGGCCACGGCGCGGCTGACGGTGGAAGGATGCACGCCGATTTCTTCGGCGACTTCCTTGATCATCATGGGCTTCAGTTGATCGATACCTTTTTCCAGAAAATCCTGCTGGCGGGCGACGATGCAATAACAGACTTTGGTGATGGTCTGCTTGCGCTGCTCGATGTTCTTGATCAGCTGGATGGCGCTCTTGTAGCGCTCTTTCACATAGTCGCGAGTGTTTTTGTCGTTGGTGTCCCGGGTGACCAGCTTTTTGTAAGCCGGGTTGAGGCGGAGCTGAGGCAGGTCATCGTCATTCATGAGGACCAGCCACTCGTCGCCGTGCTTGACGAAAGCTACGTCGGGCTCGATGAGACGCGCCGTGACCTTGTTGTACCGCAGGCCGGGGCGGGGATCGAGCGTACGAATGTAATCGAGAGCCTGCTGCACTGCATCGGCGGGACGTCCAATGGCTTTGCCGATTTCTTTGTGCTGCTTGTTCTGCACCGAGCGGAGATGCTGGTCGACGATGGCGATGGCATCTCCGAGAACCAGAACGGTGCCGTTGCCGTTTTTTTCTCCATTCTTGTGGAGCGTGAGCTGTTGCTGCTGGTAGCGCAGCTGGCGGAGCAGGCATTCGCGAAGGTCGCGGCAGCCTACGCCGGGAGGATCAAGTTGGCGAACCACTTCCAGAGCTTCGTGGAGATCGGCCAGATTGAAATTCGCGGTCTGGACCGGCCGCGGCGCGGGTAGAGGAGCAGGCGCCGGCGGAGGCGCAGACGCGGCCGGGGCGACTCCCTTGCCGTTCGAAGAGAGAAACGAACTTTCCAGCGCTGCGGTGGGGCGCAATTCATAGGCCGCAGAGGAAAAGTTTTCGCCGCGGGTATTGGCGCCGGAAAAATCTGAGGGGCTGGAGTCGGAAAGCATGGACTCGCTCTGATCGATAACCCCAAATGCAGCGCCACTGTTTTCGGTCGCCGAGGCGGCTTCGGCGGTCGCGGCTGGGTCCGCGGCGGCTTCATCTAAACCCAGAGCCTGCGCCTCAATGACAATGTTCCTGGCGGCTTCGGCGTCAGCTTCGGGAGAGGCAGGTGGCGCCACGCCCAGCATTTCTTCGTCACTGGCGATCAGGTAGCCGTCCTCGTTGAGGTTGCCAATGATCTGCTCGGCGGCTTCGCGAACCTCGGGCCGCAGGCTCAAGGCTCCGATTTGCCAGGCGAGGTGATCGGTCAGCGTTGTGGGTTTGGAGAGGAAGTTTTCGAACGACGGGCGTTCGATTTCCTCCATCTCGCCGCGGGTCCGGTAGCCGGGGTCGAGATAATCCTGAAAGAAGGATCCGAAGTCGATTTCCTCGAAGGGATCTTTCTTTTCGACCGCGGTGATGGGGTTTTCCTCGGTGGAGGTCTTGGTGGTGGCGCGGTCGAGGTCTTCTTCCTTGCGGCCGACCTCGTCGATCAACGGAACGGAGTCCTCGAGCTCCTCGAGGACGGGGTTCTCGACCATCTCGCTGTTGATCATGTCCTTGAGCTCAAGTTTGTTGAGCGCGAGGACGGAAACCATCTGCACCAGGCCCGGGGTGAGGATCTGGCGTTGAGATAGCTTGACGCTTAATTTGTGCTGCAACAAAACCATAAGTCGGCTACTGACCTTTACCAGTTCCTCAGCGCCGAAGGCGCAGATCCCACGTATCGTAGCGGCACGGCTAAAGCCGTGCCCTTCTGAAACCTATACCAGCGAAAAGCTTTCTCCCAAATACACGCGGCGGACTTCCGGGTCGCCGGCCAGTTGCTCGGGCGGGCCGTGTCGGAAAATTCTGCCGTCGTCAATGATGTAGGCGCGGTCGGTCACGGTAAGCGTCTCGCGCACGTTGTGATCGGTGATGAGAACTCCGATGCCGCTGGCGCGCAGACCGCTGATGATTTTTTGCAGGTCAAGAACGGCGATGGGATCGATCCCGGAAAAAGGTTCGTCGAGCAAAATGAAGGTCGGATTGATGCACAGGCAGCGGGCGATTTCCACTCGGCGACGCTCGCCGCCGGACAGAGCGTATCCCCGATTGTGCCGTATGTGCTCCAGACCAAGTTCATCGATAAATTTCTCCATCTTCTCGCGGCGCTCGTGCCAAGACATAGCCTGGGCCTCCAGCACCGCGAGGATGTTCTCCTCAACCGTGAGTTTGCGAAAGACCGAAGCTTCTTGTGGGAGATAACTGATGCCGTACTGGCGCGCCCGCAGGTACATGGGAACGTCAGTGATGTCCTGACCGTCATACAACACCCGGCCAGTATCAGGGGGGATCAGGCCAACGATGGCGTAAAAGGTTGTAGTCTTCCCTGCACCGTTAGGCCCTAATAAACCAACAACTTCGCCCTGCTCGACGCGCAGACTGACACCATTTACAACGCGACGGCCGCGGTACGATTTGCCAATTTCATCCGTGGCCAAGGTACGCATTTATCGTGCCACTCGCGTCTGTGTTACCACAGGAGTACTTGCTTCGCCTTCTACGAGCACCCTATCATCGGCCCTAAAGAAAGTCAACGAAACCCCGGTAATCTTGCCACGTTCGGCATCAAAAATGCTAGGGGCTCCGCCGGTAAGGACAAACTTATCGTCTGTAGACGTATAAATCAGGGTTTGTCCGTCGGCGTGGCGGCCAGGTTGTTGAATCACGACCTGGCCTTGCGCAACCATCCGATCCAGCCGGCCCGGGCCAGTCACCGATTGAGGCTTCGAGCTTTGACTTCTAGGCACAAGATAGACGTCCATCTCGTTGGCTGTGGCTCGAAAATCAGTGCCGCGAGCCGTGACGCCGCCATCGTAGTGAGCCCGGCGGTCGGCATCGGCGTAGGTGAGCCGGGCTGAAGTGATGGTGATGGGGCTGGCTTCGCCGAGGTCCTCTGCAGATTTCTGCTTCGCTTTGTGTTCTTCTCTTACCCGCGCTTTCTTGGACTTGGATTCCTCCGATTCTTGCCCCGGCTGACCCAGTTTCTCCTGGACAAGCACAGTGGAGACCGGATGGGCAGCCGTTCCTTGAGCGACCAGAGACCGGTGATCACGGTCAAACTGGATGGAGGGAGCTTCAATAAGGTTGGCGTCCTGCCAGAGGCGGGCGTTGCCCTCATACAGTGCGATGGAGGGAGAGTTGTGCGCCGTCATGGTGGTGGCGGTCGCGTGGATCGGCGAAGAAGACGCCAGAAGGGCGCCGCTGGGTTGCTCCTTGAGATCGTTGTAGGTGCTTTTGACATTTCCCTGAGCGATAGCGTCATCGGTGGCGCGATTGATGCGAATGGCATTGGCGGTCGTCATCATGCCGCCATCAGAAACGCGGGGACTGCCGGTGAGCAGCAGAATGCGGTCGGCGGGAGTGTAGAGCGCTTTGTCGGCCCAGGCTTGCGTGCGTTTTTCCGGAGGCTGGCCGTCGGTGTAGGCGACGCTTCCCTGCTGGACGATCGATCGAATCCCGCCCTCCGGAAGAAACGCGGCGTCGAGCGTCTGGCTGGTGCTGACGCGGTCAGGCAGGCCGGGCACGAGGTTGACGATCTTTGCCTCGGGGGCGCCGTGCATCGAAGTCAACTTGCTCCTGCCGTCGGGAGTGGCGGCAAATTCTGCGTCGAAGCGATCAGCGGTGATCACGGTGCGCTGAGCCTGCGCGCCGCCGCCGCGCGCCGATTGCACCGGCGAAATCGTGATTTCAGCGGCGCCGGAGGTTTGGGCGCGGTCAAGGCGGCGTCCATCGGCCACCAAGAAATCGATGACGGGCGCGGTTAGATCGAAGTCCTGCTGAGCGGAGGCATCTGCAGTGCTGGCCTCGGTGGCGGGGAAATGCTGCGCCAGATGGACACCCTCGGCGGCGTGAACCTTCTGCAGATCATTCTGGCCGTGGAGGAGTTGGCCGCGGAAATCGAGGATCACGAGTCCGGCATCGCCTGCCATGGGCTGCGCTCCGGACCGCTCGAGATGAACCTTGCCGGTAAGCGTAGCCGTGCGTACCAGGTTTTCCTTTCCCGTCAGTTGAAGTTCGGCTTGATCGGCGCGGGCGCGCATCGGGTCGGCGTCGGGAACTGCGGACTCCGCGTTCACGTTCCCCGTGGCTAGGACCCGCTGCACCTCATTCTCAGGACCGAGGAAAAATGTCGCCGCCTCCGCTTGCAGCGTTCCCGTGTCACGCTTCATGAGCGGATGGTCGAGCACGATTTCCCGGGGCTCGCGGGTGATGGTGCCGTGCCGGGCAACGATGGTGGCAGCATTCTCTCCGCTGATGGTCACATGAATCTGCGATGCCAGCGTGAGCGTCGCAATTTTGGCGGCGTAGCGAACACCGACGGCCCAGCCCATGGCTTGCGGAGTACTGAAATCGACGCGCGACTCGGTGGAAGCGTCCCCCGTGTCGCGGTTGAAAACCAAGTCGTTGGTCTTGAGATGGATGGGATTCTTGAGTTCCTTCGGAGCGGCCTGGTCGGGCGCGGTGACGCCGGCAGGGTTGGCCTGGAGATCGATCTGCACCTCGCCGCGGGCAGTGATGTTGCCGGACTTAGGATCGAAGGTGAAATTGTCGCCGTAGATCTGATCGAAGCGCGAGGTATCCCGGCCGTAGAGAATAATGCTGACATCCTGTAGATCGGCGCGGCCGTTGAGCTTGAATTCCTTCACGCTTTTGGCCCGGATCGTAAACACGGTGCGTCCCGCTTCGGATTTGGAAAACTGAAAGCCGCTGGCGGTTTGCTTGATGTCGTAGGAGATCTTCCCGGAAAATGCTTTGAGGATACTGTGCTGGCGCAAGCGGGCGTAGAAGTACATTCCCGCAACCACCGCGACGAACAGCACGGTGATGACAGCCAGCCAGCGTCGTAGGCGGTAAACCGGGAGCGGCATCGCAAGTCCAGTCTAATCGAAGCCGCAGGGAATCAAAGCGGCGGCCCCGTTCTGTCGCTGCGTTTCGTGCGGCCCCAGGGCGGGGCACCCGCGGTGTGATCTAAACTGGGGGACGATGACTCCGGACACGCCGCCACTTCTCGACTTGCAGCACATCCGCGTGATGCGCGGGCAGAAAATCGCTCTCGACGACTTCAGCGTGCGCATTCGTGCCGATGAACACATCGCGATTCTCGGGCCGAACGGCTGCGGCAAGTCAACCCTAATCAAAACGATTACACGCGAGTGTTATCCGGTGGCGCAGGAAAGTTCTGCGATGACGATCCTGGGGCAAGAGCGCTGGGACGTGTTTGAGTTGCGTACGCTTCTCGGCATCGTCTCGAATGACCTGATGCTCTCCTGCACCGGGGACGCGGGCGGACGCGACGTCGTGCTTTCGGGATTTTTCAGCAGCATAAGGGTCTTTCCGCACCACACGGTCGATCCACGACACCGGGAGCTCGCCGACGCTGCACTGGCGCAGCTGAAAGTGTCGCATCTGGCGGACCGGCCAGTTTGTGAGATGTCTTCGGGAGAAGCTCGGCGGGTGCTGATCGCACGGGCTCTGGTGCACAATCCTCGAGCCTTGTTGTTCGATGAGCCCTGCAACTCTCTCGATCTCGCGGCCCAGCAAAGTGTGCGGCAAACAATGCGGGCGCTGGCGAACTCGGGAATCGGAATGGTCCTGGTGACCCACGAACTGGGCGACATCATTCCGGAAATCGAGCGCGTGGTTCTGATGAGCCGGGGACATATTGTGGCCGATGGGCCCAAGGAAGAAATTCTGCAGGCGGAGCGGCTGGCGAAAGTGTTCGGAGTGCCGGTGGAGATCGCGCGGCGGGATGGTTTTTACCAGATGTGGTGAAGGCCGGATTTCTCAGTCCGCGGCGGGGCTGGCGTAAGTCAGGTTCTTCTTGGTGTCTTCCGAGGTCCTCTTTTCACATTTGAAATCGCGCAGGGTGAGTTCCAGTCCGCCAAAGTCGGGGTGGTCATTGTGGCCGATGGTAAAGACGATGTCGATGGCGTCGCCGGCGAGCAGTGGGGATTGCTGCAGGTGGTCGGCCATGTTCCAGCCGAGGGCGTCGAAAACAGTTCTCAGTTCTCGGCTCCCATTTCTCGGCTCCTCGACGGAAGCGCCAGCTTTTTCGCCGCGGCGGATTGCGGCACCGTCGGGGTGGCAGCGTGGCGTGGTCAGGATCGCGGTGGCAGAAAGTTCTTGCTGCCTAGATTCTCTTTCTCCCGCTTTCAGTTTCAGCTTGATGTGCTTATCTTTCAGGATTTTTGGTGGTGCGATCAACTGGACGTTGCGGGTGGCAAATGCGGGCTGGTGATTGCCGGTTCCATAAGGTTCAAGCAGACTCAGCATTTGGAAGAGCGCAGGAGTGACTTCGCTGAGATCCAGTTCCGCTTCGACATCGAGGACGGGATCAAAATCAGCTGCGGTCAGGCGCGTGCGGGCGAAGGCATCGAGTTCAGCTCGCAGTTGCGCAACCTTGGCCGAAGGCATGACGAAGCCGCAGGCGTGGGAATGTCCGCCGTAGCGGGTGAAGAGATTGTGCGATGATTCGAGGGCTTCTAGCAGATGGAAGGGACGAATAGAACGGCCGGAGCCGAAGGCCTCTTCACCACTGCTGGAGACGACAATCACAGGGCGGTGGTAGCGCTCGACGATGCGCGTCGCGGCGATGCCGATAACACCGCGGTGCCAGCCTTCTCCATCGACCACAATGCAGTAGGCTTCGCAGAGCGCGGGATCATTCGCGATGCGCTCCTCGATCGAGAGCAGGATGCGACGCTCTTCTTCCTGCCGCTCGGCATTGAGGCGATCCAGTTTCCCGGCC
>Ga0210398_10001043_pt1 | contig 29792 bp, 28 predicted proteins | sample IncBWC4OmetaG_FD_161047 | JGI IMG/M metagenome (GOLD analysis project Ga0210398, IMG submission 161047) | Forest soil microbial communities from Barre Woods Harvard Forest LTER site, Petersham, Massachusetts, United States - Inc-BW-C-4-O | ecosystem: Environmental > Terrestrial > Soil >... | reverse complement strand
ACCGGTTCCGCGGTTCATCAGGGTTACCGCCAGCGTGAACATCACGGTGGCGGCGGAAATCATGATGGCATAAGCCAGGCGCAAATCGACATCCGAGGTGCCGAGGAAGCCGAAGCGAAATGCGCTCACCATGTACAGAATGGGATTGGCGTTCGAGGCCACGTGCGCCCAGCCCGGCAGCATCGTCACGGAATAAAATACGCCGCCCAAATAAGTCATCGGCTGCAGCACGAAGGTGGGGAACCAGGAAATTTGATCGAAATTCTTGGCGAACAAGGCGTTGATGAAGCCGCCGAGCGCGAAGATGAAACTCGTCAGGAATGCCGCCGTGATGATCGCGAGCACATGGTGGATAGACAGACGGGTAAAGAACAACGAGATGATCGTCACCACCGCGCCCACCAGCACGCCGCGCAGCACACCGCCCATGGTGTAGCCGGCGACGATCAGCCAATTCGGCAGCGGCGAGACCAACAACTCCTCGATGTGCTTGCCGAACTTCGCGCCGAAGAACGAGGACACCACATTGCCGTAGGAGGTTGTGATCACGTTCATCATGATGATGCCGGGCGCCATGAACTGCATGTAGTCGTAGCCGCCGATCTGACCGACTCGCCGGCCGATCAGGCTGCCGAAGATCACGAAGTATAGCGTGGCGGTGACCGCGGGCGGCACCAGGGTCTGCCCCCAGATCCGCACGATGCGGCTGAATTCGCGGATGATGATGGTTTTGAACCCGATCCAATCGGTGAGGGCGCGCGATTCAGCCATCACGAGGCCTTCGCGGCGGCGGTCTTGACGCTGCCGTCAACCAGGCGGATGAACAATTCCTCGAGCCGATTGACCTTGTTGCGCATGCTGTTGACGACGATGCCCTGCGCCGAGAGCTGCGCGAAGATATCGTTCAGGCTCTGCGTTTTCGACATCTCGATTTCCAGCGTGTGATCGTCCGGCAGTACGGCCGTGAATCCCGACAGCAGCGGGGCGACGCCGCGCGGTTCGCGCAAATTGAACACGAACACTTCGGTCTGCAGCTTGCGCAGCACATTGGCCATAGTGTCGCGCTCGATAATGTTGCCGCCCTCGATGATGGCGATGTTGCGGCACAGATTCTCCGCCTCTTCCAGGTAGTGCGTGGTCAAAATGATGGTGGTGCCTTGCGCGTTGATGCTGCGCAAGAACTCCCACATGGAGCGGCGAATCTCGATATCGACGCCCGCGGTCGGTTCGTCCAAGATCAGCAAGCGCGGCTCGTGCATGAGGGCCCGAGCGATCATCAGGCGCCGCTTCATGCCGCCCGACAGCGACCGCGCCACCGAATTGCGCCGATCCCAAAGCTGCAGCTGCTTGAGATATTTTTCCGCGCGCTGCTTCGCAAGCGGACGTGGGATGCCGTAGAACCCCGCCTGGTTCACCACGATGGTGAACGGGGTCTCGAACATATTGAAGTTGATTTCCTGCGGCACCAAACCGATGCAGGATTTGGCCCTTTCCAACTCCTTGTCGATGTCATGGCCGAACACCTCGACCACGCCGCTGGTTTTGTTGACCAGCGAGGTAGTAATCCCGATCGCCGTGGTTTTACCCGCGCCATTGGGTCCAAGAAGCGCAAAAAAGTCGCCCTCCTCGACCTCGAGGTCGATGGCTTTGAGCGCTTTGATACCGTTTTTGTAGACTTTGGTGAGTTGTCGGAGGACTAAGGCATGCATAAGAGCCGCGTAGCCTAAACCTCGCGAGGCTCGCTTGGCAATTGAGCCGCGGCGGCCAGCTGCAATCCCGACAGCTGAACTCGGCGCAGCGCGGCGGCATCGGGGCGCGCCGCCGCGTTGATTAAGGCGGTCCAGTAGGACCTGCAGCCGCTCCAGCGGGCGCTTAAGTTCGGCGCCTCCGCGAGCGCCAAAGCCGGCAACGCGTCGACGGAGATGCCGCGGAAGGCCGCCGCCGTGTTGCCCCGCAAGCCGAGGAGCAGGTGCGCGGCCAATCCGGCGCTCGAGGCCACATGCCAGGTATAAAAGAGTGCAAGCCGCGTGAAGTCGACGATTTGGGCGTCGACTTGAAGATCATCCGCAATCCGCCAGGCGCCCACAGTCTGCAGACGGCCTCGCCAATAGCCGTCATCTTCGAATCGCAGATCGAACAAAGCGTAGGGACAATTTGCCGCCGACATCCGCTGCGCCGGCGAAAGACCCGCGAGCTGCCGGGCCAATCCCGGCGAGAGCAGTCCGTTGCCGGCCAGGTCGAGGAATCGATTATTCAATCCGCGCATCGAGGTCAGATGCTCGATGGAGACATGCGATTGCTGCGTCCAATTGCCGATATATGCGTCCTGCACAAATCGCTCCTTTTCGTATCGAAAATACTCCTTGGCAAGCAAGCTAACTTTGTGACAAATTTCTGTCAAATTCTTTTTGTCTCTGAATCACATGATTTGCACACGGGAGGCGCCATGAGAGTGTCCGACGATCGCTACACGAGAGACCGGCAGAAATTTGATCTTGCACTGCGGCTGATCCGCCACGAGGCACGCACCTTTACGATTCGCCAGTGGACCGGGTTGAGCGACGATCGCATCCGCAAGCTCTACCGCAGCTATGTCTTGAACGGCGACGCGCGTGAGGTCACGCGCCATCGCGGCAAGTCGCCGCGCCAGGCGGCATTCTTCTTCCGCAATCCGGAATTGAATTTTCAAGCGGCGCAGCTCGCGAGCCTGTTCGTAATGTACGGGCTGGTCGGTCCCAGCGAACGCGGCCTCGAGCCGCGCTATCGTGTGGGATCGCTGGAGTCCGGCGCGTTGTTGTGCCGCGCCTACGAGGCCTATTTGGAAATGCACCAGCCGGTGAGAATCTCCTTCGAGCATGCATGGTTTCTGCTGCTGGCGCTGGCGCGTCACGATGAGGTGGGTATCGCGCGCTGCACGATTTGCGGCGGCGTGCGCGTGCGCGATTTGCTGGGGAAGCGCAAGTTGACCTGCACCAACTGCGAGGCCGCCATGGACAACACCGCCCGGGCCTCGCCCTGCTAGAATCCTTTGCATGCAGCAAAGGAATATCTTGGCCGGTCCGTACATGGACCGTGCCGCGCATTTGCGCAAGGATCCCGCCTGGTTTGCGAACGCACTGGCCGATGCGCGCAGCCGTTATCTTCCCGTTTGGAATTCCCGCAATCTAATCGTCGAAGGCGAAGCGCCGCATGCGGCGCTGCTCGAGCTAGGCGCGGTGCCGGAAGCGCTGCGCAACGACAATGATCTGATTCTTCTGGGTCAATATGACGACATCAACGTGTTTGCCTACGAGATCGAATCGACCGAACCGCCGCAGCTTGGCGCGGGCCGGCGCTTCGAGGACCTGCGCGTGCTCGCCTCGATGCTGTCGCCGACGGAAGCCGGACTTTTGGGCTATGCGCGCGGCATGGTGCTGTGGCGAGCTCGGCATCGCTTCTGCGGCATATGCGGCGCCACCACGCTAGCCGCCCGCGGCGGCCATGTGCTCGTCTGCACCAATCCCGCGTGTCGGCATGAACAATTTCCACGCACCGATCCGGCCGTCATCGTTTTAGTCAGCGACGGCGCGCGCGCGTTGCTGGGAAGACAAGCTTCCTGGCCCGTCGGCCGCTACTCAACGATAGCCGGTTTTGTCGAACCCGGAGAATCGCTCGAGGACGCCGTGGCTCGCGAGGTGTTCGAGGAGACCGGCATCGAGGTCGACCAAATCGAGTATCACTCCTCGCAACCCTGGCCCTTCCCCTCCTCATTGATGCTCGGATTCACGGCGCATGCGCTGACGACGCAAATCTTGAGGCGCGATGATGAGTTGGAAGACGCGCAGTGGTTTACGCGGGCGGACTTGGCGTCAGGCCGCCCGCTGGTGCCGCCGGGCGTATCGATTTCCTTTCGATTAATCGAGCATTGGTTCGATGCCGGAGGAGGCCCGAAACTCCGTGAGATTCACAAGGTCGCCACTTGGCCCGCCACTCGATAGTGAACCGGTCCCGCCCCGATAGTCGCTGCCGCCGGCGCTGGCTCCCGCCGGCGCTGGCTACCGCAGGCGCTAGCCGCGTTCCCAATGGCCGGGATGCATGCGCCAGCCGTCGCCCGCCCGCACCCATGCATGTCCAACCCAGTGATACCCGGGTCTGCCCGCGGCCCAACGGCCCGGGACCCACTCGTGCCGGCCGCCGACCCAGTTCCAATAACCACCGATCCAGACGTACCCCGGATACGGCGGGGAGCCAACGACTTCCACGCGTAGCGGCGGCGGCGCGACCATGACGACGCCCCCGACATAGTGGCCCTGATCGGGAACGACCACGCACGCGGGCAGCGCCAGCGTGATGACGAGGCCGAAAACAGCGGCTGCGATTAACGACTTGCGTTGATGCATGATCAATTCCAGTTATCTTGAGAACATGAGGACCTTAACGTCCTTCGTGTCCCGTCGTTGACGGGATTTTGATCAAGCATACCGCCGTCGGCTAGGGAGTACCACCACCGGGGCGCGGTTTGAGTTTGTCGTTGCGGCGTCGGTTCAGTCGCTGCTGGGGTGCCCGGGAGGCGGGAAGCGTCGGCCGTACGATACGCGACTTGAGCCGATACATCGCCTCATCGGCCCGATGCACCAGCAGTGCCGCATTTTCACCGTGGTAGGGATACATCGATTCGCCGATCGACGCGGTCAATTGCTGCTGATCGTTGCCGATCCAATACGGCAGCGATACCCGCTCGCGAATCGCATCGGCAACACGGCTCACCGGAAACGGATCCGGCACACCCGGCAGGATCACGACAAATTCATCGCCGCCGTAGCGGCAGCAAATATCGCCGGTGCGCACGCGCGCCGAGATGCGCGTCGCCACCGTGGTGAGAATCTTGTCGCCGGCCGCGTGCCCATACTTATCGTTGATCGCCTTAAAGCCGTTCAAATCGATGAACAACAAGCCGACGTGGAGATCCTGCAGGACCGCATCGCTGATCGCCGCCTCCAAGAGTTCCAGCATGCGGCGGCGGTTATAGAGTCCGGTGAGCCCGTCGCGGTCCGCCAGCTTTTGAGTTTCCACCTCGCGCGCTTTCATCGCGGCGATTTCGCGCAGCAAGTGGGCGTTCATGGCGCGCAGACTTTCAATCTCACGCAGTTCAGCGGAGTTCATGCGCCGGCCGCGCGAATTCACATCGCGCGGCGGCACCAGGTCGCGCGAAGAGGCCTCGAGCGATTCGTCTGCGTCTAAAACCCCGTTTGGCTGGGCATATGCCATAGTACTTTCCAGATGTTCCCGCTTAACCAAGGCATTGTCGCGGGCTTTTGCCCTTGCCGGGATCGGGGGGGCCCTGATGAAACTGTAAGACTTCACTGACCGCCCGCAGTTCGGTCTTAAGGAGCTAAAAAATGTCCTACACGGCAGATCCTCGCGTGCTGTTCGCCGCCGAACGAACGCTGCTTGCCTGGCAACGCACGGCGATTGCATTGATGGGATTTGGTTTTGTCGTCGAGCGATTCGGCTTGTTCCTGCAATTGGTGGCGCATCAATCCGAGTCCAGCGGCCAGCGCAGCTTTTCCTTGGCAGCCGGTGTGCTGCTGCTGCTGTTGGGCGCGGCGGTGGCGCTGATCTCCGCGCGACAATTCCGTCAAGTCGCGAAGAATTTGGACCCCGCCGTGGTTCCTCCGGGCTACTGGACGCAAATCGGCGTGGTCCTGAATGTCCTCATCGCGCTCATCGCGCTCGGCTTGGCGCTTCGTTTTCTATTGGCGGCTCAGAGCGGAGGTTGACCCTGCAAATCCTTCCGGTGATGCAGCTCTGGTGTTGCGGCGCAACTGCCATCTGTCAAATCGCCCCGGTCAACCCTCCTCAAGCTGTGCCGTTAAAGGGGAGATGATGCAAGCTGAAATCGCCGTTCTGCGCTTCGGATTGGGTGCCAGACCGGGCGATTTAGCGGCCGCCGCACAAGAGCCTCGGGCGTGGCTCATGTCTCAAATTAGAGGACCGGTGCCACTGGCGGTAAATTCCTCCCTGGCACCCTCCGATCAGATATTCGCCGGCCTCCTGGCCGCTCGCGACGAGCGCCAGAAGATGAAGCAAGCATCCGCGGCGGAAAGCCCGGATGCGAAAGTCGTCTTCAACGCCATTCGCGAAGCCTATCAACCGCATTACCGCGCACAGGTGCTGGCGCGCGCCCAAAGCGCTGCGCAGACGACTCGGCCTTTCGCGGAACGCTTGGTGCACTTCTGGTCGAATCATTTCGCGGTGTCAGCCGACAAGGGCGTCGTGTTCGGCCTCGCTGGAACGCTGGAGAACGAGGCCATCAGGCCGCATGTCGCCGGCCGTTTCGTCGATCTTTTGACCGCGGTCGAGCAGCACCCCGCCATGATCGCGTTTCTCGATAATCAATATTCGGTGGGCAAGGATTCGGCGGCGGCCACGCGCGTCGCGTCGCGACCTCGCGGCACCGACACCGGACAACCCAAGCGCCAGTTCGGCATCAACGAAAATCTGGCGCGCGAGATTCTGGAATTGCATACGCTCGGCGTAAACGGCGGCTACAGCCAAGCCGACGTGACGAGCTTCGCGCAAATCATCACGGGCTGGTCAATCGGCGGCGGCAAGGGCCGGCTGGCCGACGGCGTGCCGGGCCGCTTTCATTTTCGCGACAACTTGCACGAGCCGGGTCCCAAAGTGTTTCTCGGCAAGACCTACACCGAGCCAGGCCAGCGTCAGGGCGAGGCCGTGCTCGCCGATTTGGCGCGCCGTCCCGAAACGGCCAACTTCATCGCCACCAAGCTCGTGCGGCATTTCATCGCGGACGATCCGCCGCCGGCCGCTGTGGATCGAGTCGCGCGCGCCTTTTTAAAATCCGGCGGCGATTTGCCGCAGGTCTATGCGGCGCTGATCGAGTCTCCCGAATCCTGGGACCCCGCTGCGCGCAAGTTCAAGACACCCGAGGATTTCGTGTTCTCGACCTTCAGGGCGTTGAACGTCTCGCCGGCACAACCTGAAGAGGTCATACGGACTTTCGACCTGTTGGGCCAGCGGCAATTCACGCCGGGGTCGCCGGCGGGCTGGCCCGACACCTCGAAAAGCTGGGATGGCTCCGATGCGCTGATGCACCGCGTGCTGTGGGCATCGCGGGTCGGCGCCAAGTATGAAAGCGGTGTGGAACCCACGGAACTAGCCGCCGCAAGCCTGGGTGCCTATGCGCGCCCGGAAACCCTGACCGCTCTGCGCCGCGCCGCGAGTTCCGGACAGGCGGTGGCATTGTTGTTGATGAGCCCAGAGTTTCAACGGAGATAATCCATGCCGCGGCCTTCGCCAATGAATGCAAGTCGACGCCGCTTTCTGATCGGCGCGGGTGCGTTGGCGGCGACCGCCACGATTCCCAATGCACTGTTTGCCTACACCGGCGGATCGTCGCGCCTGGTGGTTGTCATATTGCGCGGCGCGCTCGATGGGTTGGCCGCCGTGCCCCCCTACGGGGATCCTGACTATGTGAGCCTGCACCGCGAACTGGCGATCGCCGCTCCGGGCGCACCCGACGGCGCATTGGTCCTGAACAACATCTTCGGTCTCCATCCGTCCTTGAGTTTTTTGCACGAGCGCTTCGCGGCCGGCGAGCTGGTGGTCTTAGATGCGGTGGCCTCGCCCTATCGCGATCGCTCGCATTTTGACGGTCAGAACGTGCTCGAGAATGGGCTCACCAAACCCATCGGCACCGCCGACGGCTGGCTCAATCGGGCGCTCGCCGCATTACCGCGCGGCGGCGGACGGCTCGGAGCCGGCGCCGTGGCAATCAGCCAGAATGTGCCGTTGATCTTGCGCGGCGAAGCGCCGGTGATTTCCAAATCGCCGCAGGCCACGCCGGATGTCGATGAGGACCTGCTGGCGCGCTTGGCGGATCTGTATTCCAAGGACGATTGGTTCTCGGCGCGCTTGAGCGAAGCGGTGCAGACCGAGAAAATGGTGGACGGCGCCGCGGAGCCGGGCGTGATGAACAAGGGTTCGGCGGCGCAGGCAGGCTATCCGGATCGGGTGGGGGCGGTGGCGCGGATGGCGTCCGAACTGATGCGCAGCGACGGCGGTCCAAAGATCGCCGTCCTCGAGGCCAGCGGCTGGGACACCCACGCCAATCAGGGCGGCGCCAAGGGCCTCCTGGGCACGCGGTTGGCGGGTCTCGACAAAGGCTTGAAAACGCTGGCCGACGGGTTGGGACCGCTGTGGCCGCAGACCGCGGTCCTGGTGGTCACGGAATTTGGCCGCACGGCAGCCGTGAACGGCACGCACGGCACCGACCACGGAACCGGCGGCTGTGCCTTCCTTCTCGGGGGCGCGGTTCGCGGCGGACAGGTCATCGCAGACTGGCCGGGCTTGCGCCGAACGGCGCTCCTGGACAACCGCGATCTCAAGCCGACGCTCGATCTGCGCAGCGTATTCAAAGCCGTGCTCGACGAGCATATGCACGTCGATGCGAACACCCTGGCCAAACGAGTATTCCCCGACAGCAGCGGCGCGCGCCCCCTTCAAGGGCTAATACGCGCCTAAACTGCCCTCTGGCGAATTTACATCCCCGATGATTCCACGCCGGAATTCATCGCCGGCGGCATGTCTGGCTCAGAGGCCGGCATGGAAGGCGGCGCGGACATCGGCGCCGGCATCATCGGCGCAGGTTTCGGCTTAGGCGGAGCCTTGAATGCCGCGGGCGCCGGCGCCGCAGGCTTTGCCGCGACGGGCGCAGCCTTCTTCGGAGCCGCCTTTTTGGGCGCTGCCTTTTTGGGCGCTGCCTTCTTCGCTTTCGCCTTGACCTTCTTCTTCGCCTTCACCGGCCGCGCTTTTCTTTTCGCGGCGCTCTTTTTGGCTGAGCGTTTAACCGAACTACGTTTGGCCTTTGCCATCGGCCGCTTCGACTTGCGCTTTTTCGACTTGCTCTTTTTTGCCATGATCATCCTTCTCCTGAAACATCGTTCGAACTCGCCGTGAGAGTAGCCCTGAAAAAGTCTGCTGTCATCTGTGCGTGAACACTGGAGTCGCTGACGCGGATTGCGTAGGCTGCCCACGGTGTCCACAACCGAACAAATCCGACCGATAAAAGATGTCTGGCTGAGACCGCGGCGCGTGTTTCGCGAATTGGCGACTCAACCGGTCGGGGCCACGGACTACTTGCTGGCCGCGGCACAAGGTACCGCCACCGCCGTTATGGTGTACCGAACGCAGCTTTCCGGATCCGGTTTCACCGCCGGCGAGATTCTAGGAAGCGCCTGCCTCTTCGGACCCTTGGGCGGGATCTTGAGCATGTACATATTTGCGGCCATCTATCGGCGCTTAGGTCAGCGCGCGGGCGGCAAGTCGGCGCGCAACCAAGTATTCCACGTGCTGGCATACGGAGGCATTCCCGTGGCGGCGTCGTTGATTCTATGGATATTCACGGCGCTGTTGGTGGGCGAGGCCGCGATCATCGAGAAACCGGCCGCCGAGGTGGATGGGTTCGTCGGCTTCGTGCTGCAGGCGCAGCTGGCGGCCTACATGCTGCTGCTGTTTTGGAGCATCGTTCTGCAAGTCATGGGATTCAGCGAAACCCTAGGATTAACCACGCGAAAAGCCTTCGCAATCTGGGTGCTGGGTCAGTTGTTATGGCTGCTCGCGGCCCTGTTCTTGAGCATCCTCGTCACGGTTTTATTCCCGGGACTCGTGCCCCCCACGCCGCACTAGGTCGTCGAATCGCCAGGACTGGGGGCTGGGGCCGTCGGCAGGACCGGCTCGGGCGGCAATATCGGCGGCGGCGCATGCAGCCGCTCGATCACCGACTTCGCCACTTCCGCCGCTGAGCGCATGCCGGGGACAGCGGGGACGCGCGCCTTTGCGGCGCGGCGTGGCTTGTTTTTTTTCGGCGGCCTCTTCGGTGTGATTTTCGGCGCGGCCTTCGGCGCGCTCTTCGGACGCTTCCGCGCCGCCAGGACCGGCTTCGCCCCTGGTTTGCGAACGGCCGGCTTGAGCTTCAGATTGGCTGCCGGTCTCGGAGTGCGCCGGGTCGCGGACACGGCTGCTGCGTCGACTTTTCGCCACGCATGTTTCGCCGCCTTCTTCTCAACCTTGAATAATTTACGTGCCTGCTTGAGTTGCGCCTTCGCGGCGCGCACCTGGGTCTTGGCGGTAGCCGCTCGCGCGGCCGCCTTGGTTGCTGCAAGTTTGAGTCGTTTTATGAAGGGCGATGGGGTGGTCATTTAGGGCAACACACGGATCAAGAATTGACGGATGTCGGCGACTTCCTCGGCGCAGACGGCATGCGCCATGGGGTAATCGTGCCATTCGACCTTATACCCCTGGGCCTGAAGATAATCCCGCGATTTCGTACCCAACATCAAGGGCACCACGCCGTCGAATTGTCCGTGGGCCATGAAAATCGGCGTGGCATCGTTGGCCGGCGCGCGCTCAGCCTGAAAAGTGCCTTCCCGCGGCAAATAGCACGACAACGCCATCACGCCGGCCAGCTTTTCCGGCAGGCGCGGCGCGGTGTACAGCGAAACCGCTCCTCCCTGGGAAAATCCCGCGAGTACGATGCGGGCCGCTGGGATGCCGCGCGTCACTTCCCGGGCGATCAGCTCGCGAACCTTTTGATCCGAGTCCTTAAAGCCCGCGACGTCCTCCGCAGCCTTGCGATCCAATCCCACGATGTCATACCAGGCGCGCATACGCATGCCGCCATTGATGGTCACGGCCCTCGTCGGGGCGTTCGGAAAAACGAAACGCCAGGCGCGCGACCCCTGCGGCACCAGTTCCGGCACGATAGGTTCAAAATCGTGGCCGTCGGCGCCCAAACCGTGCAGCCATATGACAGCGGCGTTCGGATGCGGTGCCGTTTCGACGTCGATGGTTTCCAGCATGGAATTAATGTACCCGAGAACCCGGGGCCGCGTCGCGGTAGTCGCAAATCGGGGATTCGGCGGATTCGGTATATTCGCCGCATGCCCATTACCTTAAGCCACCTGCGGCGCTATGCAATTGCGCGCTCGCTGTTCAAGCCCACGACTCTGAAGCGCGCCATACAGAAACTCGGATTCGTCCAAGCGGATCCGATTCGTGCGCCCGCCCGCGCACAAGATCTCACTCTGCGCCATCGGGTCAACGGCTATCGCGCGGGCGATCTCGAGCGCCTATACCCAACGCTTGCGCTCGAGGAGGACTTCTTCGTCAATTACGGCTTTTTACCCCGCACTCATCACGCTTTGATGCATCCACGCAAGGTCAGGATCCGGACTTCGCCAAAGCGTCTCCGACAAACACAGGAGATCCTCGCGTTCGTGCGGGAACGCGGCGTCGTGCACCCACGCGAGGTGGACGCCCACTTCGCGCACGGCCGTGTGACCAACTGGTTCGGCGGCTCCTCGAGTGCCAGCACGCAATTGTTGGACCACATGCACTATCGCGGACTGTTGCGGGTGGCGAGGCGCGACGGCGGGACTCGTGTCTATGTCGCGCGCGAAGCGATGGCGGAAATACCCATCGCGCCGGCCGAGGCCAAGGTGCTGGCCGCGGCCAGGATGGACGCGTTGGTGGATGTGATTGTCCGTAAATACGCGCCGCTGCCGGCCCGCAGCCTGGGATTTTTGGTGAATCGCCTGCAGTACGGGGCACCGCAATGGGCGAAGGAACGCCGAGCGGCCCTGGCACGCGCCAAGCAGCGACTCCCCCATGCACGAGCCGAGGGCATCGAGTGGTATTGGCCGGCCGAGGAAAGGCCGCAGTCGGCGCGGTGGCGGCTCGATAATGAAGTGCGACTGCTCACGCCGTTTGATCCCGTGGTTTGGGACCGGCCCCGCTTCGAGATCTTCTGGAACTGGGTGTATCGCTTCGAGGCCTACACACCCGCGCCCAAACGCAAGCTCGGTTACTACGCGCTGCCCCTGCTCTGGCAGGAGCGGGTCATCGGTTGGGGCAATTTAACCGTGGCCGATGGACGGTTGAGCGCTGAGTTCGGTTACGCCGACGGCCAGGCGCCGCGCGACCTTGAGTTTCGCGCCGGCCTCGAAGCGGAATTGGAAAGAGTGCGCACGTTCCTCAAGAGCGGGTAGTCGCGGAGGTCGGCCTTTCGACCCATTGGTGGCGTGCGCGACGGCGCAGCGATGGCGGGAATCGGCCGCTGAAACGGTTTGCAGGGTATGGACAAAAATTACAAATTTCTACCCCGAGCAGCCATTCGACTTATCGCTTGCGCCTTGCTCGTGTTGGCGTGCAATGCGGCGTTAGCCCAGTTTGAAGACGGGCGACTCGAGCGAATCCAGGCGCTGAAGACGCCTCGCCTGGACGGGATCGTCCCGACCTACTACACACCCGGGTATCAACAGCATGCGAGCGACCTACAGCGCTTCCTCACCGGGGAAATGAGATTCGCACAGCGGCGGCTCGGCGTGCAGCTACCCCTATCCCTTGCGGTGCTCGACAAGGCGCAATGGTCCGCGGCGGAGCGGCAGGTCCCTTATCCCATGCCGTCTGTGGACGGCGAGCCGCCGGTCGCCCTCATGCCCGCCGACTGGTCGGCCGCGGAGGACTTCTTTGAGAAAGAAAGCGACATCGATTCGCGGACGCGCGAAGAACTCGCCGCGCATCGCGTAACCTGGCGCGAGGCGAGTCACCGATCCGGCGATCTCATCGGCGGGCACGAACTTGGGCACGCAGTCGTGGAAGCTTACGGAATCCAAGCGGGCACGCGCTGGTTGAATGAGCTGCTCGCGAGCTACGTCCTATACGCCTATCTGCAGAGGGAGAGGCGAGATCTGGTCTGGCTGGTCAACATCGTGCAGGAAGGCAATCGCCTGAAGCTTCCACAACACCATGTGTCGCTGGACGATTTCGAATCGCAATACATGGACATCCTGGCCAAAGACGGTGAAAACTACGGTTGGTATCAAGGACAGTTCTTGGAGCAAGCGAAGCGTGTTTACTCGCAGCAAGGACTTGAGTTTTTGAACCAAGTCCGCACAGCGTTTCCAGATGGATCCAGTCCGCATCATCAGCTCGGTAATCGGGAGACCTTGCGCAGACTCGAGCAATTCTCCCCTGGGTTTACCGCCTGGGCGGCCTCGCTGGACACGCGGGCGCGGAAATAGGTATGAGCATGCATAAAACATCTGCGACGTTGATAGGACTGTTGTTGCTTCCCGCGTTGTGCACGGCGCAAAGCGCATTCGACGGAACGTGGCGACCGGATCCGCAAAGGCCCGTGCATCCCAAAACTGAAACGGCGGTGTTGGCCAACGGGGAGTATCAATGTCCGAGCTGCACGCCGCCCTACACCGCCAAGGCTGACGGACACGATCAAGCCCTCCAGGGAAATCCCTACTTCGATACGATCAATATCGCGATCATCGATGATCACACGATCACCAAAACCGGCAAGAAGGGCGGCAGAGTGATTGCGGACACAAAAGTGACGGTTTCCGCGGACGGTGCAACGAAAACCGAGGTTCAAACCATCGTGGGAATGGCGCCGGTTTCAGTTGAGCTGACGTCGATATTTGCGCGCGTCAGCACCGGCAAACCGGGATCTCATGCAGTCTCGGGCGGCTGGCAGATGAGGGAAATGGACGTTTCAAACCATGTCGAAGACACGAGCTTCAAAGTGAGCGGCGGCGCGCTCGCGATGACCGATCGAATGGGCCGCTCCTTTACCGCGAAATTCGACGGCACGAGGGCGCCTTACAATGGTAGCGGCGAGTTCAACGCTGTTTCCCTCAAGTTGATCGACGAGCGGACGATCGAGGAATCGGATCTGAGCGACGGCACGGTGGTCAAGATTTCGCGCTGGACACTCTCGCCCGATGGTCAGACGATCCACGCACGCTTTGACGACATGCATGGCCATATCCAGGAGCAGGACGGTCACAAGGTCAAGTAGTCGGACATGAACACCATCGCTCTGGAGAGATCCTCCTCGAGGCTGCGGTTCTTCTTCGTCGCCATGGCCTGCGCGGTGATCGCCACGGTGTTCGCCGGCTTCGCGCCGACCTTTTACCTTCGCGGATCCTTCGCCCAGACTCGTCCCATGTCGGTGCTGCTGCACGTCCACGGCATCGTGTTCAGTGCTTGGGTGAGTGTTTTCCTCATTCAAACGCTGTTGATCGCTCGCGGTCAGCGCCGGCTACACCAACGATTCGGCTGGATCGGCGCCGGCATTGCCGGTGCGATGATCATCCTGGTGACAGCTGCGGTGATCGAGGAACTGCGGCGCGTGAATGGGTTTCCGCCGCCGCCGCTGGCTCTCGCGCTCAGCGCATTCGACATCATCGTATTCGCAATTTTGGTCGGCGCGGCACTCTACTACCGAAAGCGATCCGACTGGCACAAGCGCTTCATGCTGTCGGCGACCATCGTGTTGCTGGGCGCGCCGATGTTTCGCGCAGTGATTCATGCCATCGGCCGGAGCGATATGAGCAGGGTCTCGATCGTTTCGACGCTGCTCGTGGACGCGTTTTTCCTGCCGTGCTTTGTCTACGACTTGCTGACTCGCCGCAGAATTCATCCCGCTTACGTCATTGCGCTCGTGCTGATCGTTCTGGATCAGATCACGCAGACGGTGGTCGTTACCTGGCCGCCTTGGATCAACTTCGCAAATACGCTGCAGCGGCTCGTCGCGTAACGCAAACCGCCCCGACGGAGCCCTAGTTGGTTGCGGCATTGACCGTGCCCGCACCCGTGAGTCCCGCGTCTCTAGGAGGAATTGCGAAAAAATTATATTGACAGCGCCTGCATTTTTATGCAGCATACGTGCAATTTTATGCATGAGTCGATAAATGCTTAGATCCGAGCCCGAACCCAACAATGCCCCGGCGCGCCGCACGATGCTTGCTAAAATCATTCGCGAGCAAAGCGTCGGCCGCCAGACCGAGCTCGTGGATTTGCTGCGCAAGCTCGGCCACGTCGCGACGCAATCCAGCGTGAGCCGGGACCTGCGCGAACTGGGTGTCGCCAAGATGGGCGATCGCTATGTGCTGCCCGAGACCGGCATGACACCTAAGAGCGATTTTTCCACTCTCAAACAATTCGTCAGCGCGCGACTAACGGCAGGTACCAATCTCACAGTGCTGAAAACCACCATCGGTTCCGCGCAAAGCGTGGCGGTTGCCATCGATAGCGCTCAATGGCCGGAAGTGGTCGGCACGATTTCCGGCGACGACACGATTTTCATCGCCACCACAGGCGCGGCGGCCCAGCGCAAACTCGGCGATCGCCTGCTCGCCCTTTTCGGACGCTAAATCCCATGACATCCATTTTCGGCCCCGGCGCCGAGCCTATTCTCTTGGCTTTCTCGGGCGGCCTCGACACCTCGTTCTGTGTTCCGTGGCTTAAAGAAACCTATCAACGCCCGGTCATCACAGTGACCGTCGATACGGGTGGCATAGACGCGGCAGCAGCCAAATCGCTGGCGGAGCGTGCGGCGCAGCTGGGCGCCGTCGAACATCATTTGATTGACGCAAAGAGCGCGTACTTTGATCAGGTGCTCAAATTCCTGATCATGGGCAATGTTCGCCGCGGCAATGTGTATCCGCTGTGTGTCGGCGCCGAGCGCGTATTGCAGGCACAGACCATCGCGCAAATGGCGCTGTCGCTGGGCAGTAAAATGGTCGCGCACGGCTGCACCGCCGCCGGCAATGACCAAGTGCGCTTCGAAGTCGCGCTGCGCACGCTGGCTCCCGACCTCGAGATTATCGCGCCGGTACGCGATCGCGCTTTCAAGCGCCCGGAACAGCTCAGGTATCTTGAGGAGCACAAGCTGCCGGTGCCGCCCTTCGGCGCGGCCTATTCGGTCAATCGCGGCCTATGGGGCGTCACCATCGGTGGCAAAGAAACCCTGACTTCCCAGGGCAGCATTCCCGACGATGCCTGGGTCCTGTCGAAGGATGCGTTCACCCATCCGCGCGTCGCTGAACGTCACACCATCGGTTTTACCCAGGGCGTGCCGGACAGTCTCGATGACCGACGGCTGTCCGCGGTTGCGGTCATCGAAGCGCTCGAAACCCTCGCCGGTCCCTTTGGCATCGGCCGCGGGATTCATTTGGGCGATACGGTCATCGGCACCAAAGGCCGGGTCGCCTTCGAAGCGCCCGCCGCGGAAGTGTTGCTCACGGCGCATCGCGAACTCGAGAAATTGGTGCTGACCGGCAAGCAGTCGCGTATCAAGGAAAGCGTCGCGCAGCCCTACGGCGACTTGGTGCACGAGGGTCAACACTTGGATCCGGTGTGCCGGGATATCGAAGCGCTGCTCACATCCTCGCAGAAGCGCGTCAGCGGCGAGGTGAAGGTCTTGTTCCGGCCGGGATCCGTGTTCGTCGAGGGCGTGAGTTCACCCTACTCCCTCATGGCCGCCTCCAAGGGCGTGTATGGCGAATCCGCGGGTGAATGGACGCCGACCGACGCCTTAGGCTATTCAAAAATGCTGGCGCTGACGGGAGTGTTCTATAAACGTGCCGGTACCGGAGCTTAGCCAATGATGAACAGCATGCGCACGATGGTCGTCGACAAGATCGCCTCGGTGACGCAGGCGTGCGGTCTATCGCATGAGCTGCGAGTCGCGCCGGAGATTCCCTGTGAGGAAGGTCTGGTGCTGGTGGTGGAGATCCTGAACAACAAGGCCAACTACAACACCTTGGAACTCATCAGCGGGCGCATGGCGAAAGTGGTTCGCGGCGACATCGTGGTCGGCGCCTTGGGCCACCGCAAAGCGCTGTTCGGTTACTCGGGCCACATTCCCGCAACGCTCAAGCCCGGCGATGTCATTCAAATGCTCAACATCGGGGGCGTCTTGGGGATTTGCGATTCGGCGACGCAGGACAAAGGCAAGCCCTTCGATTGCAAGGTGTTGGGCACGGTACTGACGTTCCCCTACTTGGGCGAACGCATCGGTGTCCCCGCCAAGGTCGGCTACAAAGCGTTGGACTACGACGCACCGCTCGAAGCGCGCGGCGTGCCGGTCGTGGCCCTTGCCGGCACCTGCATGGAGGCCGGCAAGACCGCGGCCGCGGCGGCCATCATCGCGCGCATGCGCCACCGCGGCTTGATCGTCGACGCGTTCAAGGCCACGGGTGTTTCCCTGCGCCGCGACATCATGGCTTTCGAGGATTCGGGCGCTCGGCGCACCATGCTGTTCACCGACTTGGGGATTGTCACGACCACGGCGAAATGCGGGCCGGCGCTGACCCGCACCATGCTCACGGAAATGGCAGCCGGCCAGCCGGATGCCATCGTGTTCGAGTTGGGCGACGGTTTGCTCGGAACCTATGGCGTGGAATCCATCCTGCGCGAACCTGATATCAAGGCCGCGCTCACTTCAGTGGTGCTGTCGGCGAACGATCCGGTCGCGGCATGGGGCGGCGTCAAATTGCTGCGCGAGCGCTTCGGCATCGAGCCGTGCGCGGTGACCGGCCCCGCCACCGACAATCAGGTGGGCATCGAAATCATCCGGGAGCAAATGAATGTCGAGGCGTTCAATGCGATCAGCCATCCCGCGGATCTCGGCGATCACATCATCGCGTCGCTGGGCTTGCGCAATGTGCGCGAATCCAAGGTAGTCGGCGAATGAGCGCGCCGACCCCCGCGATTGTGCTCGGCGGTACCGGCTATGTGGCCGGCGAGCTTCTGCGCCTGATCGCGGGCCATCCACAGCTCAACGTCGCCGCGATACTGTCTGACAGCCAGCCCGGCGCTCCGGTCGCTGACTCCTTCGCGCATTTGCGCAGCGCCTATCCGGATCTTAAATTCGCGGCGCCGGATGAGCTGCACGCAGTGATTCGCCGCGAACCCGTGTCGGCCTTGTTCTCCGCGGCGCCGCACGGCGTATCCGCCGCCATTGTCGACCGGCTACTGGCAACCGCGGCCGCCTCGGGCACGCGCGTGCACTGCGTGGATATTTCCGCAGACTTTCGCTACGCCAGTCAGGCGGCCTACGAAGCGGTGTACAAGCACACACACGGCGCTCCCGCGAGAATCCGCGAGTTCACCTGCGCCGTGCCTGAGCATCTGCAAAAGTCACCGACACCGCACGTCGCGCATCCGGGTTGTTTCGCGACCGCAACGCTGCTCGCCAGTGTGCCGTTGCTGGCGCTTGGGCTGACCGATACGCGCCTTTTCGTCACCGGTATCACGGGCAGCACCGGCTCAGGCCGCAAACCCGTGGAGGCCACGCACCATCCGCGTCGGCATAGCGATCTCTACACCTACGGCGCGCTGAGTCACCGGCACGTACCTGAGATCGCTGCCTGCGCCAAGCTGGCGACGGGCATCGACGCCGACTTTAATTTCGTGCCGCATTCAGGTCCCTTTGCGCGCGGCATCCACGTCACGGTGCAGGCCAGCTTGAAAAAGCCGCTCTCATCGGCGCAGGCTCTGGAGGCGCTGGAGTCGTACTACAAGAGCTGTCCGTTTGTGCGCGTCGCGGCCGCGGCGCCGCGCGTCAAGGATGTGGCGACGAGCAACTACGCAAATTTGAGCGCCGTCTCCAACGGCAATTCCATCGCCGTCATGTCGGTGGTCGACAACCTCAACAAGGGCGCCGCAGGCGGCGCCATCCAGTGGATGAATCGGCTCTTAGGCATAGCCGAAACCACCGGCCTCACCACCCCTGCACCCGGATGGACTTAAAGACTATGGCGGCCACAAACCCCACCGCGTCGGCGCACGCGACTCATTTGGCGCAAGTATTCGCGCAATACCCCATCGAAGTGGCGCACGGCGAAGGCGTGTGGCTGTATGCGCGCGACGGTCGCAAGATTTTGGACTTCTACGGCGGCCACGCCGTCGCGGGCTTAGGCTACGGACATCCGCGCTGGCTTGCCGCGCTCGAGCGCCAGGCACGGCAGATGGCTTTTCAAACCAACGCGTTGCCGATGGTCATTCGCGAGCGCGCGGCCGCCCGCTTGACCAAGTTCGTGGGTCTTGGCCTCGACACCGTGTTCTGGATCAACAGCGGCGCCGAGGCGAATGAAAATGCCTTGAAGCTGGCGTTCAAACTCACCGGACGGGCCAAGGCGGTCGCGCTGGAGCAGAGTTTTCACGGCCGAACCGCGGCCGCCGGCGCCGTGACCTGGGGGGCGCTCGAAAAATGGTACGGCTTTCCGCGCACGCCCTTCGATGTTCGCTTCACGCCGCGCGATGACCCGGGGGCGGTGGGAGAACACATCGACCGAGAAACGGCGGCGGTCATTGTTGAACCGATCCAGGGGGTGGGCGGCGCCTACGATGTGGGCAAGATCATGCTGGAGGCGCTGCGCCGACGCTGCGACGAAGTCGGCGCCATTCTGATATTCGACGAAGTGCAATGCGGCGTGGGCCGTACCGGGGCGCCCTTCGCTGCGAATTACTATGGCGTCGTTCCGGACATCATTACCGCGGCCAAGGCCTTGGGCAACGGCTTCCCGGTGTCCGCGCTGCTGCTGTCGCGGCGCATTGCCAATCAGCTGAAGTACGACGACATGGGCACGACATTCGGCGGCGGCCCCATGGCCTGCGCGGTGGCCGAAGCGGTGATCGATACCATCGAGTCGGAGGCGTTGCTGGCAAATGTCCGCCAGGTCTCCGCTTACATTCGCTCGAGCTGCATCATTGGACCGGTCACCGGCGTGCAAGGCGCCGGATTTTTGCTGGGCCTGAAGACCTCGCGTCCCGCGAAGGAGGTTCAAGCGGCGCTCATGGCCAAGAATATTCTGACGGGTACGAGCGGCGATCCGCACATTCTGCGCCTGCTGCCAGCCTACATTTTGAACGAAGGCCATGTGGATACGTTGAGCGATGCACTGGCAAAGATATCCGCATGAAACGCTTTCTTGATCTGGCCAGTTTCAGCCGCGAGCAGATCCTGGATCTTCTGGCGCTGGCGCAAGCGCTGCAGGACAAGCCCGAACCACGAGCGCTGGCGAATAAAATTCTCGGCTTGGTGTTCTTCAACCCATCGCTGCGCACCTTGGCCTCCTTTCAGGCCGGCATGGCACGCCTCGGCGGCAGCGCATTTGTGATCAACCCAGGATTGGGCACATGGCAGCTGGAAACTCGCCCGAACGCCATCATGAAGGGCGCAGCCGCGGAACATATTCGCGAAGGCATTCCGGCGTTGGCCTCCTACTGCGACGTGTTGGGCGTGCGCGCATTCGCCGATGGAAAAAGCTTGGACAGCGATTTGAATGAAACGCTGTTCGGTATGATCGACAAGCTGTGCGACAAACCGCTGATCAATATGGAATCCGCCATGAATCATCCCTGCCAGGCCTTGGCGGACTGGCGCACGCTGGATGAGCTCAAGATTCCGACCGGCGCCAAGTTCGTCTTGAGCTGGGCCTATCACCCGAAGGCCTTGCCGTTGGCGGTGCCGGCGGCAACGGTACACATGGCCGCGATGCGCGGCATGGAAGTCGTGGTCCTGCGCCCGGAAGGATTCGCGTTACCCGAGCAAGTGATGGAGAAGGCTCGTTTGGCGGCAAGCGCTGCCGGCGGTTCGGTGACCGAGTCCTCGGATCGCGCCGCGGCGCTCAGCGGCGCGAGCGTGATCTATGCCAAGGAGTGGGGCACGACCACCTATTACGGCGATGTGGATGCCGATTCGCGCTTGCGCGCGGATCTCTCGGACTGGTGTGTGCGCGAGCGCTGGTTCGAGCGCGCGCTGCCCGATGCGAAGCTCATGCACTGCCTGCCCGTGCGCCGCAACGTCGCGGTGGCCGATGAGGTTCTCGATGGCCCGCGCGCGGTGGTGAAGCGCGAGGCCTTCAACCGCTTGCCGGTTCAGATGGCTGTACTGCATCGCATGTTGGCATAGAGTGACGAGAGCCGTGCCCACCACCGTGTCGATCCAAGCGATTGCCGTAGCGGAGTATTTGTAATGATCATGAGTCGACCCGATCCGACTGTCGCCGTGCGAGCGCTCAAGAGCGCGGCGCCGTACATTCGCATGTACAAGAACAAAATATTCGTCATCAAGGCGGGCGGCGCGGTTTTTAGCGACGAAGCCTCGACCCGTGGCTTGATCGAGCAGGTCGCCATTCTGCATCAGGTCGGTATCAAGACCGTGTTGGTGCACGGCGGCGGCCCCCAGCTCGACAATTTGCAGGCGACCCTGGGAATAAGTACGCGCATGGTCAATGGTCGGCGGGTCACCGACCAGAAATCGATCGACGTGACCGCGATGGCGCTGAACGGCCTAATCAACACTCGGATTTTGGCCATTTGCCGCGCGCTCGATATCGAGGCAATCGGCTTGAGCGGCGTCGATGCCGGTTTGATTCGTGCCCACAAACGCCCGCCGGTGGCGCTCGCGGGTTCGAACGAGGTCGTGGACTACGGATTCGTCGGCGACATTGACTCGGTCAACTCGGCAGTGCTCGAAAAACTGCTCGAGAACGGCTTGATGCCCGTCGTCAGTCCCCTGTCCGCGGACGCCAACGGCACTTTGCTCAATATCAATGCCGACACGGTCGCCGCCGCGATCGGTGGCGCCCTATCCGCGGAGAAACTGGTGTTGTGCACCGGCGCGCCGGGAATTCTGGAAAGCGTGGATGAGCCGGGATCCGTCATTTCTTACACGGACATCCTGGGGTTGAAACGTCTGCGGGACCAGGGCAGCTTGAAGGATGGCATGCTGCCCAAAGCAACCGCCATCGAGAGCGCGATTCGCGGCGGAGTGCGCCGCGTGCATGTGATCAGCTACAAGGCCCCAGACAGTTTGCTCGCAGAGGTGTTCACCAACGAGGGCACCGGCACGCTGGTGGTCGCGGACCTGAAAGCCTTGAGCCCAGCGGAACAGCTGGCTCAGCATTGATCCTAAGCGTCATGACTCGCCTCTGGGACAAAGGAACTTCGCTCGACGCGCGAGTGCTGGATTACACCGCGGGCGATGACCATGCGCTGGACGATCGCCTGGTGGCCTACGACATTCGCGCCTCTATCGCGCACGCGGAAATGCTCGGGGAGCAAAAATTGTTGTCGCCGACGGACCTTGCGGCAATACGCGAGGGCCTGAGGGCCATCGGCGAAGAGCACGCGCAGGGTAAGTGGCGCATGTCGCTCGAGCAGGAGGATTGTCAGACGGCCATTGAGAATCTGCTCACCGCGCGCTTAGGCGCAGCCGGCGGCCGACTGCATGCCGGGCGCTCGAGAAACGATCAGGTGCTGGCGGCTCTGCGGCTCTACCTGCGCGATGCCGCGGAGGAGTTGAGCCGCGGGGCGCTCGCGGTGGCCGAGGCCCTTCAAGCTTTAGCTGCGCGGCATGGCGACCAAGAGCTTCCCGGCTATACCCACATGCAGCAAGCCATGCCGAGCAGCGTCGCGCTCTGGGCACTGGGCTTTGCCGCGGAACTTGCGGACGATGCAGAAGGATTACTCTCCACGCGGAGGCGCAGCGGCAAGAACCCCCTGGGGTCCGCGGCGGGATTTGGCACTCCGAATCTTGATATCAATCGTGAAGCCACACGCCGACGGCTCGATTTTGCCGTCACCCAGGAGCCGGTCACCGCGGTGCAATTGTCGCGCGGCAAAGCTGAGGCGCAGCTGTTGTTCGAGATCACCCTGCTGACCCAGGATCTCGGCCGGCTCGCGGCCGACTTGTTGCTGTTCTATTCGCATGAGTTCGGCTATGTGAGTTTGCCCGAGGCCTTCACCACGGGTTCCTCGATCATGCCGCAAAAACGCAATCCCGATGTGTTCGAGCTGATGCGCGGGCGCAGCGCGGTCGCGCACGCGGCGCTGAATGAGGTGTTGGGTATCACGCAAAAACTGACCTCGGGTTATCACCGCGATCTACAGCTGATCAAGCCGCCGCTGTTTCGCGCCATCGATTCGTGTTTGCAGACGTTGGTGATCTTGCCGAATGCACTCGGCGGCGTGCGCTTTCGGCCGGAAAATATCCGGCTCGATCCCAACATTCACGCAGCAGCCGCGGCGAATGCGCTGGTGGCCAAGGAGGGCATCCCCTTTCGCGAGGCCTACCGACGAGTGGCCGCAAAACTCAAGGACCAAGAATGAGCATTTGGCGCAACCTGCGAACCATCGAAGATCTGAACGCTAACCGGGAAGGAACGCTGATCGCGACTCTCGGTATTTTATTCACCGAAATCGGCGCGGACTTCGTCCGCGGCACCATGCCCGTGGATACGCGTACCGTGCAGCCCTACGGACTCTTGCATGGCGGCGCCTCCGTGGCGCTCGCCGAAACCTTGGGCAGCATGGGTGCGGCCATGTGCGTCGATGCGGCCGAGTATCAGGTCGTGGGCCAGGAAATCAATGCAAACCACGTGCGCGCGGCGCGCGGCGGTCTCGTCACCGGAACGGCGCGAGCGGTGCACTTGGGCGGCCGCACGCATGTTTGGACCATCGACATCCTCGATGAGGCGCGCAAGCTCGTTTGTATTTCACGGATCACCATGGCGGTGATCAAGCGCGGCGCCCTCACGCCATAATTTTGCGCTGGCATTTGTCACCTCAAGAGGCGTATCTTTTGCGCCATGAAAAAACCCACCGTAGGATTTTGGCGTCAGGCGTTCAGTCTAGTAGTGATGGCGAGCTTTGCCGGCTTAGGCGTTGCACAGACCCCCCCGCCGGTCGTGAAACCGCCGCCGACCACGGCGCCGGGCGCGGATCCGGGACCCGCTCCCACGCCGGACCAGATCAGCTATCTGATCGGCCTGGTATTTGGCGCGCAAATGCACAACACCGGCATCGCGCCCGACGCGATCGTCTCCGATGCCGTCGTCCGAGGCATCAAGGATGGCTTGCAGGGCAAACAGCCTTCGCCCGCCGATCAACAGCAACTGCAGGCCTACGCGCGTTCCGCGGGCGATGCCATGGCTGCGCGCAATGCCAACGCGGCGAAGGACTTCCTGGCGAAAAACGCCAAGGTGAAAGGCATGGTGACCACCGCCTCGGGACTGGAATATAAAATTCTCGCCGCCGGCGACAAACAAGCGCCGCCCATCGCGCTCACCGACAAAGTGACGGTGGAATATCGCGGCAAACTGATCGATGGCACGGAATTCGACAGTTCGTATTCACGCGGTGTGCCGGCGACTTTCCCCGTCAACGGCGTCATCAAGGGCTGGCAGGAAGCGCTGGTGTTGATGAAGCCGGGTGCAAAGTGGCAGCTGTTCATCCCACCGGAGCTTGCCTACGGCACGCGCGGGCAGCCGAAAATTCCGCCCAATTCACTGCTGATTTTCGAGGTGAACGTGCTCAGCGCCGAGGCCGCCGGTGCGCCTCCCCAGGCGCCGCCCGGCACGCCGCCGCCCCTGAAGCGCAACTAGCGCAATTCGAGCGCGTTGGTCAGATCGCCCATCGGCGGCGCGCCATGGGCGCGCAGGCCTGCGTCGCGTCGGGCGATCCCCGGCAGGACTTCAAGATCGAAGCGCCGCGTGATCAGGCGCAAAATGGATTCGGTGTCGTACTGCGTGTGATCGACCATGCCGCGTTTGGCGAAAGGCGAAATAATCAACGCCGGAATGCGTGCACCGGGGCCTAGGAGATCGCCCTGCGGCGGCGCGACGTGGTCCCACGCACCGCCGAATTCATCGTAGGTGATCACGATCAGCATGCGACTCCACTGCGGGCCCGCGCGCAGCTTCGCCACCAGATCCGCGATATGCGCATCACCCTCGGCGATCGAGGCATAACCGGCGTGCTGGTTGAGATTGCCCTGAGGCTTGTAGAAGCTCACCGCGGGTAAGCGGCCGGCCGCGATATCCGTCAGCAGGTCCTCGTAGTCCTTCAGATGCGCCGCGCGCTGATCCGCGTGGGTGGCGGGATCAAAGCGATCGTAGTAGTTGAAGGGCTGGTGGTGCGCCTGAAAATCCGGATTGCCGCCCGCGGTCTCCGGCGCATAAATCACTTCGCGCATTTTCGACGGCGGCTGCCTGCCGTCCTCGACGGCCGCGTTCCACGCGCCCGCGTACCAGGCCCAAGCAATTCCTTTTGCATCCAGCGCATCGCCGATGTTCCGTTGGGTCTGCGGCGGCAACGTGGTCGGATTGTTCGGATTCGCGTAGGCGAAACTCGCATCCCCCGCCGCCGGCTTGTTGCGGCTCGGCTGGTATGGAGGCTGCATGGTGTTCACCGCGTAGAACTTGCCGTCACCGAAATAGTTGAGCGGTGCGATGTCACCGCTCTTTGCGAAAGTCGGCGGCTCATCGAGCGCCGAGGCCGGCGGCGTCGTCGCCGTCTTGAGCCGCGGTAAGTAGTCCCCGGCGGCATCCTTTTCCAGCACGGCGATCGCCGGCTTCGCGGCTGCCGTGTCGGCTTGCGGGTATTCGGGGGCGCAGGCGCAAATCAGGTATTGATGATTCAGAAAGGATCCGCCGAAGGCGCCTTGAAAAAAATTATCCGCGAGCACGAATTCCTGCGCCAGCGCGTACAGCGCCGATCGACTGTAGTCATAGTGTCCCAGCGCGAGACCGCCGGCATCCGACCAGGCGGCGTAGCCATCGTTCTTGCCGCCGTCGATTTGCATTTGATGTTCGTAGAAGCGATGCCACAAATCTCGCGTCACGGTGGTGGTCGAGAGCGTGACCTTGGATTGCGGCATGAAGGCATGCTCGATGGAGTACGGCGCGTTGGGCAATCCGACGCTTTGCTGTTGGGTCACAACCGGTGTAACGCCCGCCGCCGTCACGCCGCCCCAGGTGGGCGGCAGTACGGATAAAACGCTGCCATCGCGATCCAGCTGCGGGTGGTAGGCAGGCAATGGATGGCCATCGCGATCGAGGACTTCGCTCAAATTCCGCGCGCCGGGAAAATTGCCGTACAGATTATCGAAGGCGCGGTTCTCGGCGTAAATGACCACGATGGTGTCGATATCGTTGCGCAGCGCGCGCGTGAGTATCAGCGGCGTGCCGGTGCCGCCCGGTGCCGTTGCCAAATTCGCGGGGGTACAGCCGCAAATGGCGGTGACGATGCCGGCGCCGCAAAGAACCGCGAGGGCTGCGCGCAAGGGTGAATCTGTTCTCATGCGCGCCAGTATAAGGTGCGGCGCCCTTCGAGAGCGACCGCACCCGCTGTAGCGAAGGCGCAGATTTAAATTTTAAAAAAGCGCCGCTTCAGATCAGAACTGAAAGAGCGCGCTCACCATCAGCGCATCCGGATCTCCGAATTGCGAACTGATGCGCTCGTATTCACCGCGCAGAATCAATCCAAAGGGAAACTTGGATTGCACGCCCGCGCCGTACGCGAAGCGCGTATTGATGACTTGATGCCGATCGGTGGGCACGAAGTAGGGACACGGGCCGCCCGCCGTACAGGGCTGCTGAACGAAGTCAGTGAGATTGGTGGAGAGCCGCGCCGCGCCCGCCTTGGCGAATACATCGATGAATGGCATGGGCAACGGCAGGTAACCCACGGCGAACAGCGCGGGGGCTGTGGGATGAGAATCGCTGCCGGAGACATTGAAATCGTAACGACCGTTGTGCCGATAGGGCTGGCCGAAATCGATATAAGTGGCCTCGAGGCCCAACATGCGGATCGGCCGGATACCGACGATCCCCTGCCAGGCGAATTGGTAATCGTTGTAGTAGCCAGGATACCCATAATTGGAGTCATCGCTCCTGTTCTGGGATTCGCCGGCGCCTGCGCCGACGTAAAATCCCACCGGATTGTCCGCAAATGCCGCCCCCGAGGCGCCGCATGCCGCAATTGCCAAAACCGCTCCAAGAGCCTTTGAAAGCCGCATAAAAACCTCCGCTTTGAATAACGTATTCGACTGGAAGGGGTTGACAGAAGTTCCGACGAACGGCGGCACGGGTATACTGCCGCCATGAAGTTCGCGCAACTTTTGGTGCTGACCTGCCTCGCCGGCGGCGTACTCGGTTGCGGTCAAAAAGGGCCTCTGGTAATGCCGGACGCGCAGAAGCACAAGCGCAGCATTCCTACCGTGCCCAGTGCGCCTGCGAAGCCCGCGAGCGGAAGCGGCACGGCGAGTCCATCACCTGAAGGCGCCGGTTCGTCGACGAGTCCTGCGCCACCTGCACCTGCACCCACACCCACACCTACAACGCCGAGCACTCCTCCGCCTGCGGATTTGACGCATCCCTAGAGCAGGGATGTTTCGATCATGAGCGCACGCAAACTTATTTTGGTCGACGGCTCGGGCTATCTGTATCGCGCCTTCCACGCGCTGCCGCCCCTCACTAACTCGCGCGGCGAACCGACAGGCGCGGTGCTCGGCGTGCTCAACATGCTGAACAAAATGATCAAGGAGGAGGCTCCGGATCGAATTGCGGTGGTATTCGACGCGCCGGGGCGCACTTTTCGAGACGATTTGTTCGATCAGTACAAGGCACATCGCGCGCCCATGCCGGATGACTTGAGGGCGCAAGTGCAGCCGCTCTACGATGTGGTGGCGGCGATGGGCGTGCCGCTGCTGCGCGTGCCCGGCGTCGAGGCGGACGATGTGATCGGCACGCTCGCAAAGCAAGGGGCCGACGCCGGATTCAAAGTGCTGATCTCCACCGGCGACAAGGACATGGCGCAATTGGTGGGACCGAACGTCGAATTGCTCAACACCATGAGCAACATGCGCCTCGATCGCATCGGTGTGAAGGCGAAGTTCGATGTTTTTCCCGAGCAGATCGTTGATTACCTGGCGTTGGTCGGCGACACCTCCGACAACATCCCCGGCATCTCCAACGTGGGCCCCAAGACCGCGGCAAAGTGGCTGAACCAATATCAAACGCTCGATGCGCTCATTGCCCACGCCGCCGACATTACCGGCAAAGTTGGCGAGAATTTGCGCAACGAACTGCCGATGCTGGAGTTGTCGCGCAAGCTCGCCACCATCGACACCACACTGGCGCTCGAGGTGACGGCTGAGCAACTGAGCGCCGGCGCCCCCGATGCATCGCGGCTGCGTGAGTTGTACACGCGCATGGAATTGCGGGCGCTGCTCAAGTCATTGGGATCTGCGCCTACGCCGGCGGTGCCGGAAGGCGCCGCCGACGTAGACGTTGTGCTTGCCGAGGTCAGCGACTCCGGCGGTACCCAAATTGCCGCGGCGGTTGCGGTGGTCAGCGCGCCACCGCCGCGCGACTACCACAAAGTCATGTCGGAAGAGGAGCTCGATCTGTGGCTCGATAAACTGAAGGCCGCACCGCTCATTTCGTTCGATACGGAGACCGACAGCTTGGACTATATGCGCGCGCAGATCGTCGGCGTGTCTTTCGCGGTTGCCCCGGGCGAGGCCGCATACGTGCCGCTGGGACACGACTATGCCGGCGCGCCGCATCAGCTCGATCGCAACAAGGTGCTGGCGGCGCTGAAGCCCGTGCTCGAGGATAGAACGAAGGCCAAACTCGGCCATCATCTTAAATTCGACGCGCATGTGCTGGCCAATTACGGCGTCGCGCTCCATGGTCAGCGCTTCGACTCCATGCTGGAATCCTATGTACTGAACAGCGTCGCGACGCGTCACGACATGGATTCGAGCGCCGTGAGATACCTCGGCGTCAAGACCATCCACTTCGAAGAGCTCACGGGCAAGGGCGCAAAGAAAATCACATTCAACCAGGTGGACGTGGATCGGGCCGCGGAATATTCGGCCGAGGATGCCGATATCACGCTGCAGCTGCATCAGGCTATATGGGCGCAAATCGAAGCGCTTCCCGCACTGAAGTTCGTCTACGAGAACATCGAGCAGCCGCTGGTGCCGGTGTTGTTCCGCATGGAGCGCGCGGGCGTGCTCGTGGACCGCGCGCTGCTGAAGGCGCAGAGCACCGAGCTGGCGTCGCGCATGCTGGAGCTTCAGTCGCAGGCGCATCAGGAGGCCGGCGGTATATTCAATGTGGATTCGCCCAAGCAGCTGCAGGAAATTCTGTTCGGCAAGCTTGGCATACCGGTGATGCGCAAGACGCCGACCGGTCAGCCGTCAACCGCGGAGGACGTGCTCGAGGAACTTGCCGAGACATATCGCTTGCCGAAATTGATTTTGGAATATCGCGGCATGGCGAAGCTCAAGTCCACCTACACCGACAATCTACCGCTGCAGATCAACCCGGACACAGGGCGAATTCATACTTCTTATCACCAAGCGGTGGCGGCGACCGGAAGGTTGTCCTCTCAGGATCCGAATCTGCAAAATATTCCGATCCGCACTCACGAGGGACGGCGCATCAGGCAGGCGTTCATTGCGCCGCCGGGCCACTCACTCGTGGCCGCGGACTATTCGCAAATCGAGCTTCGCATCATGGCGCATCTGTCGGGCGACGCGACGCTGCTGCGAGCCTTCGCGGAAGATCGCGACGTCCATCAGGCGACCGCCGCGGAAGTCTTCAGCACGCCGTTGAATCAGGTGAGCGCGGATCAGCGGCGTTCGGCGAAGGCGATTAACTTCGGCCTGATGTACGGCATGTCCGCATTCGGGCTGGCCCGGCAATTGGGCATCGGCCGAGGCGATGCGCAGAAGTACATGGATCTGTATTTCGAGCGCTATCCCGGCGTGAGGCGTTACATGGAAGAGACGCGCCGCCAGGCGCGCGAAACCGGTTATGTGGAAACGGTATTTGGCCGCAGGCTTTATTTACCGGAAATTCAATCGCGTAACGCTGCATTGCGCCAATATGCCGAGCGCAGCGCCATCAATGCGCCGATGCAGGGTACGGCAGCCGACATCATCAAGCGCGCCATGATCGAGGTAGACTCTTGGCTGCAAAGCTCGCGCATTCCGGCGCGGCTGATCATGCAGGTGCACGACGAGCTCGTGCTCGAAGTCGCCGACGAGGCAATCGAGACGCTTGTAGGACAAACACGGACACACATGATTCGTGCTGCGGATCTTTCGATCCCGCTGAAGGTGGATGTAGGGGTCG
>Ga0210398_10001041_pt1 | contig 29813 bp, 19 predicted proteins | sample IncBWC4OmetaG_FD_161047 | JGI IMG/M metagenome (GOLD analysis project Ga0210398, IMG submission 161047) | Forest soil microbial communities from Barre Woods Harvard Forest LTER site, Petersham, Massachusetts, United States - Inc-BW-C-4-O | ecosystem: Environmental > Terrestrial > Soil >... | reverse complement strand
AGAACTCTCCACAAATCGCGCGGGACGAGCCGGGCCCGGCTATTCACCGCGCTTTTTGTCGCCGCTGGACTTCTTTCCGGCTGCGGGTCCACAGGCAAGGCAACCGGCGACAGCCTCTCGAACGCTCCGACGGCGGCTGTGGTCAAGGTCCAGCGGCGCGACCTATCGAGCCAGCTCAGCATTTCCTCGGAGTTCCAGCCCTATCAAGAAGTGAACGTATATGCCAAGGTGTCGGGCTACATCCAGAAGCTCGACGTGAATTGGGGCACTCACGTAAAGCAGGGACAGTCACTCGCGGTCCTGGAGATTCCCGAGCTTCAGCAGCAACTTCAACAGGATGAAGCAAGCGTTAGGAAGAGCGAGCAAGACGTGGCCCGCGCCAATGAAGAACTAAACCGCTCGGAGTCTGCTTACAAGGTCACGCACCTTACGTATGCGCGGATGGCCGACGTGCAGAAATCGCGACCGGAACTGGTGGCGCAGGAGGAAGTGGACGTAGCGCAGGGAAAGGATTTGGAGGCGAGCGCGGGAGTATCCGCGGCGAAGGACTCCGTGGCGGGAAGCGAACAAGAGTTCATCGCATCCAAGGCGGCCCTCGAAAAAGACCGATCGATGTACGCGTATTCCCGGATCACGGCTCCCTTCGAAGGCGTCGTTACCGAGATTGACGCGTACACCGGAGCGCTGTTGCCGGCGGGGACATCTTCCAACAAAGGCGACCAGGCACTCTGTCATCTTTCGCAAAACAATCTCCTCCGCCTCGTGATTCCCGTGCCGGAAAGGGCTGTCGCGGAGGTTCACGTCGGCGAAGACATTACCGTGCGCGTCTCCACGCTGAACAAGACACTGATTGGAAAAATCAGCCTTTTCTCCGATCAAATCGATCCGGAAACTCGCACGATGCACACGGAAGTGACCGTTCCGAATCCGACGTACGAAATCGTTCCTGGAATGTACGCTACCGTGCAAATCCCGCTCCACACCGTGCAAAACGCTCTAACGGTGCCCGTCCAGGCGGTACAGACGTCCGGTGAGACGCGGGGTTCGGTCCTCGTGGTTGGTGGCGATAACCGGATCGAAAAACGCGACGTGTCGCTCGGCATCGAAAACGCTGCGGACGTGGAAATCCTTTCGGGCCTGAGCGACAACGACCGTGTCGTGTTTGGCGAGCAGTCGCAGTTTAAGCCCGGCGAACTCGTCAACTCGAAGGTCGTCACGCCCTCGGAAGTGGAGTAGGAACTGGTATGTCTTCGTTTTCATTGCGCCATCCATACTTCATCATCGTAATTTGCCTCTTTGTCTGCGTACTTGGGCTCACCAGTCTGGTCCAAATGCCTGTGGATATGTTTCCCCCGATCAACATTCCGGTCGTGGAAGTAGCAACGTTTTACGGCGGCATGCCACCGCAACAAATCGAAGCCGATATCACGGACACATTCGAGCGATTCTTCACACTGGGCAGCGGAATCGACCATATCGAGTCGCGATCGATGTCCGGCGTGAGCCTCATCAAGGTTTTCTTTCAGCCGGGCACGGACGCGAATGCAGACGTAACCCAGGTTTCGAATCTGGCGATGGCCGATTTGAGGAGGCTTCCGCAAGGTACGCTGCCTCCGGTCGTGATGAGCATGGATGCCTCCAGCCTTCCCGTTTGCCTGCTGACGGTTGACGGGCAGGGTCTTTCTGAGACGCAGCTCCACGATTATTTGCAATTTCAGATTCGGAACCAGATCGCGGGCGTCCCCGGAGCAACTGTGCCACCTCCCTACGGTGGCCGCTATCGGCAGATCATGGTCTACGTGGATCCGTTGAAGCTGCAGGCCAATGAATTGAGCCCGATGGACGTCGTGCGCGCCACGGACGAATCGAATCTCATTCTGCCCGCCGGCGACGTCCGGATCGGCCCGTTGGATTATAACCTTTACACAAATGCCCAGGTTCTGAATGCGAAAGCCCTGAATGACCTGCCGCTGAAAACGGAAGGCGAGAAATCTGTTTTCATTTCCGACGTGGGCCACGCCGTTGACGGCTCCGCATTGCAATACAACATTGTGCGAGTCAACGGCCAGCGATCCGTCTATGTCCCCATCCAAAAGCAGGGTGGTAACAGCAATACAATCGAGGTTGTGAACGGGATCAAGGGCGCGATCACAAACCTGCGCGATATTCCGGCTCAGCTCAAGGCCCACGTCGTATTCGATCAATCCGTGTTCGTGAAACAGGCGATCTCCACGGTTCTAAAAGAAGGTGGGACGGGGCTCGTGCTCACCGCGCTGATGGTTCTGATCTTTCTGGGCAGTGCGCGAGCGACCTTTGCCGTGTTCCTTTCGATTCCCCTCTCGGTGATGGTCACTTTCTTTTGCCTCCATATCGGGAACGCTACGATCAACAGCATGATCCTGAGCGGCCTGGCGCTCGCTTTCTCGCGCTTGATCGACAACTCCGTGATCGTTCTCGAGAATATTTTCCGTCACATGGAACTCGGTGAGACGCCGGCAGTCGCCTCCGAAAAAGGTGCCAACGAAGTTGGCCTGGCGGTGCTGGCGATCACCATCGTCACCGTCGTTGTGTTCTTCCCGGTGACTTTGCTCTACGGAGTCAGCAAGTTTCTCTTTACGGCCCTTGCGCTGAGCGTGGTCATTTCACTCTTCGCGTCATATTTCGTCGCCATTTCGGTTGTACCGCTCTACTGCGCAAAGCTGCTGAAAGGAGTCGCGCGCCATAGCCCGGCGGATCAAGAGTTCGCCGACAAACCCGCCAAGGAGCATTCATGGGGGATGCGATTTCATGCCCAGTTCAATCTAAAGTTCGAACAGCTACTGACAAAGTACGACCTGTGGGTGAAAAAGGTCCTCGACCACCCCAAGGAAGTCGTTTGGGGATTCGTTGGCGTATTCGTTCTAAGCTTCGCGCTCTACCCGTTGGTCGGTGTGTCATTTTTTCCTCGCACCGACGCCGGGCAATTCGTTATCAACGTCAAAGCGCCCACCGGAACGCGCATCGAGGTCACCGAGGATTATGTAAAGAAAGTTGAAAACATTATTCGCCAGGTCGTCAAGCCCGGCGATCTCAATTCTGTAGTATCGAACATCGGAGTTACGCCGGACTTGTCCTCGCTATCCACGCCGAATTCGGCGATGCATACGGCGTTCGTCGAAGTCGGCCTGAAGGAGGACCATACGGTAGGCAGTTTCGTCTACATGGACGAGGTCCGCAAGCAGGTCTCGTCGCAACTACCGGAGCTGCGCACTTATTTTCAATCCGGCGGACTTGTGGATTCCGTTCTCAATCAAGGACTCCCGGCACCGATTGACGTTCAAGTAAGCGGAAACGATTTGCAAGCTGCTGATCGGATCGCTCTGGACCTCGAAGAACAGTTTCGCCGCGTGCGCGGAGTCTCCGACGTCTACGTCCCGCAGGACATGGACTATCCCTCATTGCAAGTGAACGTAAACCGCGAGCGTACCAGCGAACTCGGCCTGAGCCCAAAGGAAGTAGTCGATAATCTCATTACTTCGCTCACTTCGGATGCGATGATCGCGCCAAGTTATTGGGTTGATCCGAATAGCGGTAACAATTATTTCGTGACCGTGCAGTATCCCGAAAATCAGGTCAAGTCCCTCGAAGATCTGAAAGCGATGCCGCTGCACGCCGCGAGCCTGAAGCTGCCAACTTATCTCAATCAGGTCGCTGACATCACTCCGATCCTCACGCCCACCGAAGTGGATCATTACCAGTTGCAACGCACCATTGATGTGTATGTGGCGCCGTCGGGCGAAGATCTGGGGAAGCCCGCCCGGGAAGTCCAAAAGATTGTCGCCGCCACCAAACTTCCGCCCAATATTCGAATCGATGTCCGGGGGCTGGTGAACACGATGAACGCGTCTTTTCGGAGCTTCGGCTTCGGGCTGACGCTCTCGATCCTGCTTGTTTTCCTGGTCCTGGTGGCGCAGTTTTCGTCCTTCATCGATCCCTTTCTGATCGTCCTCGCGATTCCCACGGGCCTCGTGGGGGTGATGTTGACGCTGGCGTTCACAGACACCACGCTGAATATTCAGTCCCTGATGGGTATCGTGATGCTCACCGGCATGGTCGTTTCCAATAGCATCTTGATCGTGGACTTTGCCAATCGCCTTCGCCAGGAAGGCTACGGAGTCCGGGAAGCGGTCGGCCATTCCTGCCGTATCCGCTTGCGGCCCATTCTGATGACTTCCCTCGCGACCATCGTCGGGCTGCTGCCCATGGCGCTGAAACTGGAGGCGGGAAGCGAAGCCTATGCGCCTCTCGCGCGCGTGATTATTGGCGGCCTGATCGTTTCCGTGGTCCTGACGGTCTTCGTGGTGCCGGCCGCATATCTGATGATTTATCAGCGCCGCGCTCCATCGCCGGCGACACCGCTGGTGGGGGAATCGCGATGACCGGATCGAATCGCATGGCCGCACTCGCCGTTTTGACTGTGCTCTCTGGTACATCGGTTGCCGCGCAAAGCGTGCAGAAGCTGAGTCTTCACGACGCCGAACAGATTGCCGTTCAAAACCACCCTCAAATTCAGGCGGCCACCGACATTGCATCTGCGGCCAAAGCCCAAGTCACCGAACAGCGATCCGCGTACTACCCGACCGCTTACGGCAGCGTCACCGCGGCCGATTCCGAGAACAATAGCCGAATCGCGGCTGGCGCCTTAAACAATCCCATCATCTACGAGCGTTACGCGAACGGCTTGACCGTAAATCAGCTTGTGACCGATTTCGGCCGCACCCATGAACTCGTCAAGAGTTCGGACCTTCACGCACGAGCGGAACAGGAAAACGTGGCCACTTCGCGAGCCGATGTCCTGCTCGGCGTGGACCAGGCTTACTTTGCCGTCCAGAAGGCGCAGTCGGTGCTAAACGTGGCCCAGGAAACAGTTAAAGAGCGCCAGCTGGTTGCCGACCAGGTGGGCGAGCTTGAGAAAAACAAGATTAAGTCGGGACTCGACCTCAGTTTCGCGAACGTGGACCTTGCGCAGGCGCAGCTTCTGCTGGTCCAGGCTCAGAACGACCTCGAAGCGTCCTACGCGCAGCTATCCGCCGCGCTTGGCTACGAAGACGAGCGGACATTCGAGTTGGCCGAAGAACCGGTTCCGCCCGCGCCCTCCGCGAATTTCGCCGATCTTCTCGAGCAAGCGCTCCAGAACAGGCCGGAACTCATTAGCCTGCGGTTGGACGCGGATTCGGCGCATAGTTACGCCAGAGCCGAGCGCGATTTGTCACTTCCGACCATTTCGGCCACCGGCAGCGCCGGATTGACTCCTGTCGGCGCGGACCAGCTTGCTCCTCGTTACGCGGCTGCCGGAGTCAATGTAAATATCCCGATATTCAACGGCCATCTCTTTGGAGCTCTGCGAAGCGAGGCCAATTCCCGCGCGAAAGCAGACGATCAGTACGTTCGCGACCTCCAAAATCGGATCGTTCGCGACGTTCGCACCGCGTGGCTGAATTCCAACTCGGCCTTCCAGCGACTCGCTCTAACCGAGCAGCTCCTAAGAAATTCGACCGACGCGTTGGACCTTGCCCAGGCTCGCTACAAACTTGGACTCAGCTCCATTATCGAACTCAGCCAGGCCCAGTTGAACCTGACACAGGCCGAACTCGAATCGGCCAGCTCCAAATTCGACTACCAGACGCTGCGATCGGTCCTGAAATACCAGCTCGGACAGTTGCAATAGCCGGCGATATAGGAAAACGAACTCGCCGTTCTCGGCGCGCTCCAGCGGGCTTTCCGAACCGCTGCCATCGTTCCCGCAGCCGCGGTAACTGCGGTCCTCCGCCGCCCTAACCCGTCCCCGAGTAACAAACTATTAATGTTGCCGTCACAGGAGATTCAACCGGACTGGTTAAGGTTCGGTCGCCTTGTGTTTTGAATTTAGCGTCTAGCCGCTCTGCAGCCTTTGCGAAAGCTAAGAAGCCCGGTGATCTCTATTCGTTCCCGGCGTGTGTGGGTGCCCGATTTGAAAGACCAGAGTTTCGAGCATTCTATTGGCTAAGTCTCTCGGGTATTGGTGTTTGTCCGTACCGATTCGATTCAAATTCTAAGGAGGAATGAATGCGAGTACTTGCAACGTGTATCGTGGCCCTCGGCCTCGTCGTCTCGCCAGCGCTGGCGGGAGCGGCTGCACCCGGGGACAAAGATAATCCGGCAGCCAATTCAAACACGACGGCCGGCACGCAACCCGCTACCGCGCCCTCGGCAGTTGCGAAAGTTGACCCAGCCGCGAAGCCCGAGCCATCGAGCAGCGAAGTGGCAGCCGAGTTACAGCAACTCCGCGATCTGCTGGAAGCGCAGTCGAAGCAACTTCAGGAACAGCAGCAGAAGATGCAGTTGCTCGAAGAGCAGCTGAACGCTTCGAGCGCGGCCCGCGAGAATATCGTGGCCTCGCCGGGTGCCGCGGATCCTTCAGCGATCGGACCCGTCGCCGGGGTGGCAGCGAACACCAGTGTGGCGAATGCGGGCTCAAACCAGGAGAAAACCGGACCTCCGACATCCATCCAGTTCAAGGGCATCACGCTCACTCCGGGTGGCTTCATGGCGGCGGAAACCGTGTGGCGGCAGAAGGGCCTTGCCTCCGATGTCAACACCCCTTTCAACAACACTCCCTTTAACGGATCTTCGAATGCTCATATGTCGGAATTTAATGCGTCGGGCCGCCAGTCCCGCATCTCCATGCTGGTCGAAGGGAAGTTGGACAGCGTGAAGATTGGCGGTTATTACGAAATGGACTTCCTCTCCGCTGGCGTGACGTCGAACCCAAACCAGAGCAACAGCTACACAATGCGTCAACGGCAATTCTGGGCGCAGGCCGCCTTCAACAACGGGATCACGGTGACGGGGGGCCAGCAGTGGAGCTTGCTCACGGAGACTACCCATGGAATGGATAACCGCTCCGAAGCATTGCCTCAGACAATCGATGCGCAATATCACGTCGGTTTCAGCTGGGCGCGGCAGGAAGGTATCCGTTTTACCAAGGACTTCGGCGATAAGGTTTGGCTGGGATTCTCAATTGAAGAGCCGCAGGACACGATCACGGTACACGGCAACCCCACGGCTGTTTCGGGAGGAACCGTCATCACCGAACCTGCCACCACCTGCGCCACTCCTCCCTGCACAGTCACCGTCAACACCGTCACGAACAACAATTTCCTACTCGGTGCGTTCGGCGCCACCGGTGGCCTCAACAATCCGATCGGCAATTACCCGTACAATCCCTCCCCGGACTTCATCGTCAAGGCAGTCTTTGAACCCGGTTTTGGACACTATGAAATCTTCGGCGTCCTGAGCGATTTCCGCGATCGTGTCTTCCCGTGCGTTCCCCTGACTGGCACGACGGCGCCCGCGGGATGCTCGTCGATTACCTCAGCGGCGGGGGCTTTCAATGACAGCAGGCAGGGAGGTGGAATTGGCGCCAACGCACGCTGGAACCTCTTTGCAAAAAAGGTTGACCTCGGCATCCACTTCTTCGGTGGAGACGGCATCGGCCGCTATGGTTCGGGCGGGTTGTCGGATGCAACTGTTCGTCCAGACGGCACGCTCGCTCCGATTCACAATTTCCAGTCCCTCGGCACGCTGCAATTTCACCCGACGCCGAAGCTCGACATCAACCTCAACGCGGGCGGTGAATTTGAGGAACGCACCAATTTCACCAAGCCTGGCGGTGCGGCGCCGAACGATGGTTACGGCTACGCGCTCCTCAATAACTCCGGGTGTTGGACGGAAACACTGCCCATCGCCGCTCCGGGCACGGGCAATAACCTCGGTGTCCCAACGGGCGTCGGCGGCGCCACTGGCTTCATTCCTGGTGCGCTCGCCAACTGCACGGGTGACACCCGAAACCTGATCGAGGGCTCGATCGGATTCTGGTATCGCTTTTACAAGGGCCCGAAGGGGACGGTGCAGTTTGGCATGCAGTATGCCAACTACGTCCGCAACACTTGGCGCGGCACCGGCACTGCCGGTACCGTGAGCGCTAGCGGTCAACCTCACTCGGACGAGAATATGGTTTTCACCTCGTTCCGTTACTACCTGCCGTAGAAAACGAATCGGCGCAGGGGGAAGCTTCCGCATCCCCCTGCGCCGGTTTACTTCCAAAGTCCCCTCGCGTTTACCAGAGCAGTTTCAGCCTGAACTGAATCTGGCGTGAATTGGTCGAAGTGCTCGTGATCGTTCCCGCTGCCGACTTGCCTTGCGGCGCGCCGCGACTCCGGCTACGCATGTGCGTCCATCGTGGATTCGACGAAACCGGCCTCGCGCGGCACACCGCCGATCGAGCGGCTTCAGGTACCCATGTGGGCGCTCGACTGAGCCCGCCGCGGAAACGATCAGAAGCTGAAACGACCACCGATTGTCGGAGCAAGGTTGTCGGGGAAGTTATACGGGACACCGGGGCCATGAGGAATGGCGATGTCCAGGCCGCCGCTCACCCAGGAATACGCAATTCCGGCGAAACCGTCGAAACGCTTGGTGAAGTGGTGGTCCACATAGAGCGACACCTCATTGAGCGTGCCCGCGCAGGAACTGCGGAAATTTCCGGGCGAGCAGGTTGACGGATTACGACGGAAAGTGTTCTGCCGCTGTTGATACCACGACAAAGTGATGTCGGTTTTCTTGTCGTAAGCGTATTTCGCGCCCGTCCACCAGATATTCACCAGCTTTTGAGAATCAAGATTGTCGTCTTCGACTCCGCTCATGAGGTAGCCGCCTTGGTCATCGGCGCCGACGCCCAACGGGTTTGACGGGTTGTTCTGCCAGATATATTCGTAACCGGCAAAAAATTTGAACGGGTCCCACGTATACTTGGCAGCGACCATAATTGCGTTGTTGTCAGTTACGATCCCGTATACGGTGTTGGTCGGGTCGATCAGATTGGGCCCGGTGATTTGGGTTGTATTGATGCTGTCCGTGGTCGACTGAAACGACTGCGACGCACTCTGACTCTGAGCCCCCAGCAAGGGGTTTACAACGCTGATCGCCTGATTGTAGTGTTGGTAGACGGCGTCGGCGGAGAACTTGCGGTATTCACCGCCGAGGTCGAATCCCCACGCATTGTTATGCGGCTTTTCCGGCGTGCAGTTGGCGGCACTCCAGCCTGCCAAGGCCGAATAGCAGCCGCCAGAACCATTGACGAATTTATACATCGCGCCGAAGTGGACCGGGCCATAGGTGAGCCGATACTTGAGGGCGTCGTCCCAACGGCTGTCCTCGGTATCGCCGCCGCCGGCCATCGTGCCGTTATACCCGATGTAGGAAAAGGCATAGCTGCCGCCGGCCGGATCGTAAAGGAGCATCGCATCGGTGCCGAGAGCGCGCTGACGACCGAAGGTCAGCGTGCCGAATCGCGCGGACGAGATACCGGCATAGAATTCGTCGTTGAAGGGTTGGCCCGCGCGCGCGCCGTCGATGGCTTCCGAATAGCTCCCCCTCGGAAGGCCGTTGTTGTTGATATTGGTGAGTGACGCGTTGGCGAGCAGGCCGGAATTCGGATTGATGCCAGTTGAAGCGTTGAACACAACGGACCAGCCGGGCGCAAACTCTTCCTTGCCCCTGACGCCCAGACCCGTCTGCTGCAGGTTGTTCGGTGCGACGAGGAATCGTGAGTGATTGCCATTTCGGTTTACCAGAGATTCGCCTTCGTAGTTATAGCCGTTTACCGGTAAGCCGTGGCTGACCCAGCCCAGGCCGACGTCATACGCACCAAACAGCGTGACGCCGTGCCAGGTCAGCGCGCAATCGGTGGCGGCGAACTCGTGGCCGCTCGCGCAGGCGTCGGGGGCCTTCGGCTGGATCCTAATGTCGACCGTCGCGCCCTGATCAACCGCCACGCTGATTCCCGTGTGTGTTTGTTCGGAGAACCCTTGTTTTGCCGCTCGAATCTCGAACTGTCCCGGCTGCAGCCCATGAATTTGGTAGCGGCCCTGATCGTCAGTGGTCGTCGAGCGCTCCAGGCCCGTATCCAGGTTGCGCGCCGTCACGATCGCTTCCTTCACCGCGCTGCCGGAGGAATCGAGCACCTGTCCGCTGATGTTCCCGGAATCCTGCGCCGAGGCTCCCGTCGCCGAGACCAATATAAACGCCAGCAGCACGAGCCATCGCGCCGCGGCTGATTTTTGCACGTGGGCCGCTGGCCGAGACGTGCGGCCGCCGCTCCGGAATTGACGCACTATTGCAGACAAATCGAGATGCATCGTGAGGTCTCCTCGAGAAATTATTCCCATCAACCGCCCCTGCCACCCAAGGTCTTAGGCGGACTAAGATATACGAATTGATACGAAAAATATAGAGAAACTGACGCAATTTAGTTCATCAATGAACGCCGCTGGATCAGCCCGTGAAACGACGTTTATAGTCTGCCGAACCCTCCGCGGGCCTCTGTTCGTCCGTTACGCTTTCAACATGGGTTCGAGTGCCCGGCCGCTCGACCGACGGCGGCGGCTGTAGACTCTCCGTGTCCTGTGAATTGGCAAAGGTGATTCGTTTGAGCTCGCACGCTGACACAATTTCTGCCCCGCCGCCCGCTTCGCCGTGGATCTATGGGCCGTGGCTCGATCTCATCGTGGGTTGCGGCGCGTGGTCGGCGCCGCTACTCGCCGGCGCCATATGGCTGACACAGACCCATACGCACGCGTGGGTAGTGGCCTTCTATCTTCTGGCTCTCGCCTTCAACTATCCGCATTTCATGGCGACGATCTATCGCGCGTATCACACGCGCGCCGACTTCGAAAAATACAAAATCTTCACGCTGCACATTACCCTGCTGCTGGTTTTGACCGGCATCATCCTTCACGCGTCCTACCAGCTTTTTCCGTGGGTGTTCACGCTCTATATCTGCTGGAGTCCGTGGCACTATTCCGGCCAAAATTACGGATTGTTGATGATGTTCGCGCGCCGCACCGGCGCGGAAGCCACTCCCGGCGAACGCCGCTCGATTCGCGCCGCATTCGTGGCGTCGTACTTGATGCTGCTCGCGAGCTTCGAAACCGGCGGTTCGACCGATCCCCTGATTCTTTCGCTCGGGCTAGCCGCGAAGTACACACTGCCGGCGCGATTGGTGTTGGCTGGGGCTTTCGCGGTTTTCCTATTCTTCGGATTCCGGCGGCTGATTCAGCGCAGCGGCGTGCGGGCTCTGGCGGCCCCGCTAACGCTGGCGCTGACACAATTCATCTGGTTCGTAGTGCCCACGCTTTTGGAATTGCACGCGCAATATCAGATTCCGCAAACGCGCTACAGCAGTGGAATCCTGGCGATCCTCCATTCCGCGCAGTACATATGGATCACCAGCTACTACCAGAGACGCGAAGCGCGCGCTACCGGCCACGCGGGCTGGCGAATGACGGGTTACTTCCTCACGCTCGTCGCCGGCGGCATCGCTCTTTTCATTCCCGGTCCGTGGATCGTCAGTCGCATCCTTCACTTCGACTTCACCACGAGCTTTCTGATTTTCACGGCCGTTGTGAACATTCACCATTTCATTCTGGATGGCGCGCTCTGGAAGCTGCGCGATTCGCGCATCTCGGGCATGCTGATTGGCCGCGGCGGAAAGCCTCAGGCAAGCCCGGCGCCATCGCGGTCCGCCGAGCGCGGAACGGGAGGCCGCCTCTTCTCGTCACCCCTGCTTCGGTGGTCGGTGGTGGCGCTGCTGTTCCTCTGGGGTGGAATGGACCAGATTCGCTTCGCACTGGGCACTCATGAGGCAAATCTTCCCGCTCTGATCAGCGCGGCGCGCATGAATCCGTACGACAGCGTGGTGCAGGCGCGCATCGCTTTCGCGCAGACCAAGGCCGGCGACCGCAGCGCAGCGATTGATGCGCTCGAGCGCGCGGTGGACGTCAACCCGCACGATTCCCGCGCGCAGCAGGCCTGCGCCCGGGCGCTGCTGGAGGACGGCCGGTACCAGGACGCGTACGACCGCTACGCGAAGATGCTCCAGGTTTTTCCGCGCGATCCAAACGCATTGGTGAATTATGGGCTGCTGGCCGCGCGATTCGGCCATCCCGACGAGGCCATGGATTCGTGGGAAAAGGCCGTAACGTTGGACCCCAATCAGCCGAACGCCCACCTCTATCTCGCGGCTGCTTTCGATCAAAGAGGCGAGTTTGCTGCTGCCGCCCGTCATTGGGGCGGGTTCCTGCGTTTCGCTGCGGCCAATCCGGATGATCCCGCAGCTGGAATCGAGCAGCAGGCGACCGCAACAATTCAATTGGCGGACGATGAGTCGCGCATCCACCGGACGGATGCGGCTTTCGCGGGATACCGGTCCGCAATCGGCATGGCCGAGCGGGCAAACAATACAAAAGTCGAAAGCCTGGCGCTCGCACGCTTGGCCGACCTGCAGGAAAAATCTGGCGATGTGAAATCCGCCGCGGACACCTATCAGCGCGGGCTGGTCCTTGACGCAAAGTCAGCCGATCCGCACGACGAAGCCCTCGATTGGTTCAACTACGGGCAATTTCTACGCCGCCACGATCTCCCTGAAGATTTGGTCTACGCGTGTGTGCTGCACGCGGAGCAATTGCTTGGAAACGCCGGAGGTACGGATCTGGAAACCGTGAAGGCGGTCCGCCGTCAGGTCGAGGGCCACCTTGGCAAGAAAGCGGATGCGTCGCGAAAAGATCTGCCTGCCTTGTTGGCCCGCGCCGGCGACTTGCCCACGCAATCGTTCTAAGAAACCTCCCGTGTAATCGCAAGAGGGATTTGCAGTTTCGGGCGGCTCGGGGCGGAGCCCGGAAAAAGGCTTGCTCAAACCGGATGAAGCGGCGCTAGTTTACATTCCACTTCGACTGTGTGCTCGGAAGATGCTCGTTGAGGTTCGGCAAACACTCGACTTCAGTGATATCGGTGTCGTCCATTCGAATCCAACGTTTCGTGCTGTTCCATTCCCCTTCCCAATTTTGAGGATCGAGCAGCGTGTACTTGATTTCGAGCACCTTTCCGTCATTTAGCAGGCGCATGCGCTCGATGATGTGAAAATCGTTGCTCACGGAGACACCGGTATCAATCCAGTGATGCTCGGGAATCATGCTGGTGGTATCCACGACCAGGGTATCGCCCTCCCAATGTCCCACTGAATCGCCGTTGTACGTGCGAACCACCACGTCGGGGTCGGTGTGCTTGCGGCCGTCAATGTAGACGAGGCGCAGCGCGTTTTCGAAGCCGCTAACCATGTAGATCACCGTCGGTGTCTGAATCATCGCGATCGGCCAGACGCGCGTCATGATCATGGGCATGCCGGCCGGAAAGCATTGGCCGATGTCGTCATGGAACGCGCGGCCTTCCGCGCTGACTTTTTTACCCTCGTCGAAAATCGCTTGTGTCGCGGGTTTGAACTTCGGATAGTTTGGCCCGAACATGAACGAGCTGAAGCCGGCGCTCAGATCCACCATCCAGGTTCCGGTCAGATTGAACGGCGCCTTCGGGCGCGGTTTGTTGAGATTATCCGGCGCCAGCGCACCTTCGGGAAACACGTCGGGAGTATTTTTCTGCTGTTTCGCCTGCGCGCGGGCCCCGGTGGCAAGGCTCGCAAGACCGAGCGCGACAACCGCTGCGCTCACAGCGAACTTCGTTCTCAGCTTGATCATTTGCGATCCTTTTCACATGGCGCGCCGAGCGGCGCTGCCGAACTGCAAACAGCTGGGTCGGACTCTTACGGCTTCGCCGGCACCGGATAACCGACGGTGTCGGCCATAACCGTACCGTCGGCCAGTTTCACCGAGATGAACCGGCCACCCTTTTCGCCGCTTCGCAATGGATGGACGGTGACAGTCACCTGATCGCCGGGCTTGAGCGTGGTTGACCTCCAGCCTTGACGAGCCATGTTGTTCGGACTATTGCACTCCACACCCCACTTGTCCGAGCCACCCGAGGCGTTCGGCACTTCGATCTCGATCCAACTGTGAGGATTGGTCCAGCTAAAAGCGACGACGGTGCCCATCAGTTCCACTTGCTTGTCGCGCTCGAACATAGCGCCTGAGTGGTGCGCGAATGCCGAGCTCGCAGCTGCCAATAGAATCGCGGCGACGCATCCGAGGCGTAATACCTTCATCGTCTGGCTCCCATAATAGGACATTGGACTCACCTCTTTGTCGTTTGACTAGAATTGCTTGGGCCCGCGCGCGGCGCCTGTCGTTACACGCGCTGCCGCGGTCCGCCTCGCCAGATTATGCTCCAACGTGCAGCGTTCCCGCAATTAGATCGTAGGGGTTGCGTCGCCTATACCATGCAACGCCCGTCCGGCGTTAGTCGCCCAATGCATCTGACGATTTGAACGTGAACGAAATGGCTTTCGATTCCTTCGGTCCGATCGTGACCGTCTGATCCTGCGCGTGATAGGCCTCCTGCCAGGCCTCGATCGTATAGCTGCCCGGCGGCAGGTTTTTCAGCGCGAATGCTCCCGTCGTGGAAGTCACCGCGAAGTACGGGTGATCGAAGACAAAGACCAAGGCCCGCATCCACGGATGAACGTTGCATAGCACACCCATCGCAAATTCCGGCCGCGCAAAAGTCGATTTGAGTGCAGCCGAGCCGACCGGTTGCGACGTGCTCCACTGCCGGTTGTGCTTCGGCATGGGATGAACGTTGTGCATGGTCGGATCGTTATTTTGGATTTCGAACGGTTGTTCCGTCATCAGCGCCACGACATGCGGCTCGTACATGCAATTCTTTTGTTCGAGCACGGCGGTTTCTGGAGGCGTGTCGAACCGATAGTGGCCAAGGCCAGCCTTCACGTAGACGACTACGTTGGCGAGAGCGCCATTCTTGCCGGTCACGATTGTCGCCGGAGCCACAGGTGAGGGATTTGCCTCCATGCAGGCGGGCGACGCGCTCATATCAATAGGCTTCGACACAGGCGGCGCACCCTCGAGGGTGACGGTACCGGTGAGGGAGCCAACGGTCGAGGGATCAACGTTGGCTGCAGGGGAGGATGATTCAGCGCTTTCTTTGTGGCCGCAGCCTGCAGCCGCGAGCGTGATGGCCACAGCGAGAATGACATGCACGGTGCGAGGTTTCATGCGAACTAGTGCGTGTCGAAATTCGGGATCGAGACGGCAGCCGTGATCACCGAAAACCAGATGAGAAGCTCGATCAGGCCCATGAATTTTGCCATGCCCGGAGTTTCCGATGTGAGACCCCACGATTTCGCCTTCTGCTGATTGATGATATGTAAGATGATGCCGAGCGGCACGAGGATGCCCAGTTTGATCTCGAACGCGGGATTGGGGATGTACTTGGTTGCAGCGCTGGAGAAGAGCATAAATCCGCCAGTGATCGCAATCAGAAGTCCGAGCCAATTCCACCAGAACAGCGCCTCGGAAAGCTCCGCGGCGGTCCGCCGCTTTTTCCCGACGCCCATGAGGCGCAAGTCGAGAGATAGGTTTGTGCCAATCCATAGCGACAGTCCGGAAAAGTGGGTCATCTGCACGAAGGGATAGGCCCACGTGGAACCGCTAATATCGAGCGCCCACCATGTGCTCTGCAGCCACTTCGCAATCGTCATGAAGAAACTAAGCATTTGTGCAGACCTCAGTTCCCGTGAGGATAGAACGCGTCAGCCGTCTAGCCAACGCCGGATATGGCCGGGACCTCGACGGACGCGAGAATCGCGCCAATCCACAAAACCAGCGAGACGAAGGCCAGGAGTTTGGCTCCGCCCGATATGGACGGCAACTCGCCCCATCGCGAAGCTTTCCGCTGCACCACGGCCCCGAATGCCGCCGCCAGCAGCACGACCAAGATCTTGATGCGAAAAGTTCCCGCCAGATAGAAATCCGCGGCATCGGCCGAGAACATGAAAAAACCAGAGACAAAGGCCATGACCAACCCAGTCCACATCCAGGGAACAAGTTGCTCGGCAATCGCGGACGGGGATTCCTTGCGGCCCGCGAGACCCAGAATGCGCAGGTCCATCACTACGGTGGTCCCTACCACCAGGAAAAAACCGGAGTAGTGCATGATTTCGAAGAAAAGCGACAGAGGAACATTGCTATCGAGTGCAATGATCCACGAATTGTGTTCGAGCCACTCGCAGAAATGAAGCATGTCCTGCTTTCCCCCCGTGATCGTACATCCGCAAGAGCCGAAATCAATCGACTTCCGCGCCAAGCGCCGGTCTAGGATCTTAATACCGTTCCATCGGCCAGGACCACGGAGGTGCAGCGCATCGTTTTGGCGCCGCTCTTGGCTGCTCCGCCCGTGATCGTGATGACGTCTCCGGGTTTCACAATCGTGCTCGTCCATCCATTGTGGCGCAGGAAATTGGGGCTGTTGATTTCCATGGCCCATTCGTCAACGCCGCCCTTGTCATTCTGCACATTGAGATAAATATAGCCGTGCGGATTCGTCCACTCGACCCTCGTCACCGTGCCCTTGAACGTGCTGGGGTGCTCCATGTCGTACATGGAAGTCGAGTGATGCGCGTTCGCCACCGGTGCCACGAGCAAGAGCATCATTCCCGCCATCCAAACAGCAGCTGTAATCCTCATTTCGATGGGCCTCCTGATTGCGATTAATCATGAACCGCAAATGCGCGCGCGCATCTGCGTCCTAGTTCTTGTGCGGATCGAATAATTCCTTGTAATTGTGATTATTCTCCTCGCAGACATACTCCTGAATCTGCCATTCCGGATGAAGCGTCATCGTTCCCGCCACTTTCCACGGCGCCACGAACACGTTGGGGTCCTCGATGGTGGCTTCGTAGGAGAGTTTATCGTAAGCCGTGCGCCGGTAGCGTTCGATCACGTGATAGGCCGAGGTGTGGCGATACTCTTCGACTCCACCCTTATCGTTGAAACCGGTCACATCCACGACCAGCGTGTCCCCGTCCCATTTTCCCACGGAGTTCCCCATCCAGGTAGGGTCAAGGTCCGCCGGATGCTGCTCGCCGTCTGTGGGAATCACGCGGAAAAGATGATCGGCCTCGTAGAGTATCAGCACAAGGCCGGGCTTTTGCACGATCTGCAACGGATAGGGCCACTCGGTGGTCCCTGGAACGCCCGGCGGCAGGCAATGTTCCGTCAAGTCGAATGCATAATCTGCGCCAACTTTAAATCTTTCCGCGCCCGGTTTTAACTGAACCTTTTCCACGGCCCGAATGGACATGAACGCAGCGATGTAAATCCCGGATAGATCGGGCGTGCCATCCGGCATGTGCGGAATCTCCTCAGCGGAAGCCGTTTGGCTCTCTGCCGGCTCTGGTGAGGTCCCAGCAACCGTTACAGTTATGGATTGTGTGCTGTTGCCAGCAGCACCATAACCCAGCGCCGTCAATTTGTAGGTCGTGGTCCTGTTCGGAGATACGATCCGGCTCCCGCGCGCCGCCACGACGCCGATTCCGCGGTCCAGCGTGATCTTGTCGGCATTCAATACTGCCCATTTCAATGCGACAGACTCGCCCGGCTGTATCGCGTTAGCCGCCGCCGTAAAGCTCAGTATCTTCGCTGCCGGACCCGTTGGGAAACCGTCGCGGGGGAGCCGGGCTGGCGGAGGGGGCGTTTGCGACGGCACAGTTTGCTCGGTCGGCGTGGGGTTTTGCTGCGCGCCCGCTGGCGAGGGCAACGCCATCGGGACCACAATCAAAATCGCGAACACCGCGAAAATCAGAAAGCGAGTCATTGGAACGGCGCTGCTCGATTCTTTTCCCTTATGTTCACGGCAAATTGCAATTTCAATCGTGCCTGCGCGATTTGTTGTGCGCGCAACGCGGTCGAAACGCCGGACTATTTGCTCTGGAGCAAATCTTTGTAATCCTTGTTGTTGTCCTCGCAGACGTATTCCTGGATTTGCCACTCCGGATGCAGTCTCATGCGGCTGGCCTGTTTCCAAGGCGCGGCAAAAACATTGGGATCATCAATGGTGGCTTCGTAATCGAGTTCTTCGTAGGAAACGCGATGATATCGCTCGACGACGTGATAGGCCGTTGTGTGCCGGTAGGCCCCGACGAAGGTCTTCTCGTTGAAACCGGTGACGTCAACCACCAGCGTATCGCCATCCCAGTGCCCGACGGAATTTCCCATGTAGGTTGGATCAAGATCGTCCGGGTGAGTGGTGCCATCGGTGGGAATTACGCGAAAGATGTGATACGCCTCGTAGAGAATTACCACAAGACCGGGCTTCTGAATAATCTGCAGCGGATACGGCTGCATCGTGGCCGCGGGTACGCCGGGCGGCACGCAAGTTACTCCCTGGCCCAGATCATTCGGGTCGGCGACAATTTTGTACTTCTCCGCGCCCGGCTTGAGTTTGATGTTATCCACGGGCCTGAGACTGAAACCGGCGATATACACTCCGGAGAGATCGGGATGGCCGTCCGCAGCGCGCGGAACGGGCTGGTTATGCGGATCGCCGCAAGCAGCTGCATCTTGCGCGGTCGCGGGAGTAGTGCCCAGTACGGTAACCGTGACGGATTTCGTATCGGATCCGGCGCGACCCTTGGCGGTGAATGTGTAAGTAGTTGTCATCTTCGGAGAAACTTCGTGGCTGCCTAGCGTCGCCACAATTCCCAGACAATTGTCGAAGTAGGTGTCATCCGCATTCACGGCATGCCAGTGCAGCGTGGACATTTGGCCCGGTTGAATGGAGCTGGGGTCCGCCCGGAGTTCGAGGATTTTCCCTGGCGGGCCAATCGGGAACCCGCCCACGACGGGACGGCCCGCCTCTGGTGCAGGCGCGGGCGCCTGACCTGGCGCCGGTTGCTGCGCGAGGGCACACGAAACGATTGTGGCGGCCAGAAAAATCACAACCCAAGCTCGATTCACAACTCGCATGCTGCTTACCCCCTACCCTTTGGCTTTTGTCTGTTGCTCGATCCAAGAATTCTACGACCTGAGCTGCACGCCGTTCGATAGTTGAATCGTCATGCCGTGCATGAATTTCGAACCGCTCTTGGCGGGCGCTCCGGTACACGTAATCGTGTCGCCCGCGTTCACGGTGGTGCTGGTCCAGCCGTTGTGCCGGAGAAAATTCGGGCTATTGATCTCGATGGCCCACCCCTCGACCACACCTTTGTCGTTCTTCACATTGACGTACATAAAGGTGTGGGGATTGGTCCACTCGACTTTCGTTACGACACCGGACAATGTGATCAGGTGAGCCATATCGAACATGGCGCCGGAGTGATGTGCGCGCGCCGGCACGGTGAACAGAAACAGGAGACAAGCGACCGAGCCAGCAACAACCGCTCGCATTACGCAATTCCGCACTACGCGACCCTCAATCTGAGCTCGATCCATTTTACCGCACCGATCGCGTCCAGCCACAACCACAGCGAATGGCTGTCTGCCGGTCGCGACCTGATCGGCGCGACGGGCGCATCATGCCACGAGCCCTACGCTCGGCGAAAATTATTTTAGGTGACTGGCGCAAGCCGTAGATCGTGAGTTGGAAATCCGCATCGTTTGGCTAGAACGTATACTTCAGCGCAAACTGCATGATGCGCGGATCGTTCACTGTTTGAGCCAGTGCTCCCAATCCCGCGGTCGTAGCAGGCGTGGGTTGGCCGAATGTCGGCGCGACAAATGCCGTTACCGGCGCGTACAGATTCGTGTGATTCGCAAGGTTGAATACCTCCCAGCGAAACTCCACTTGCTGGCTTTCGCCGATCGGGAAGAGCCTGGACAGCCCGGTATTGACGATGATCGAGCCCGGGCCAAACAGACTATTGTCTTTCAGATCGCCGAAGGTATATGCGGTGGGGGACGCGAAAGCGCAGGGGTTCACCCAAAATAGCCGATTCTTTACGGTGGCGGGGGCTTTGCAGGTTGGATTGGCAGCCACAGGCCCGCCGACGTACGGATTCCCGACTAGGTCCGGACGCTGTGTGAGTCCGTTCCCACTCCCTGAAAAATCGAGAATGAGTATTGGAGAGAAATCCAAACCCGATTGGACGATGCCAGAAACGGAAAGTCTCCAGTGACCGAGGAGCATGTCCTCGATGTGATTCGAGAACTTGGGAGTCTCTGCCACGAGGGATTGATTGAAAACAAGGTGCGTGTCGGCACTCGGGCAATTGCCTCGGTCTGCGTGCCGGTCATATGGCACCTCTTCGGCGGCGAGGAAGAAGCCGAGCGTGGTCGTGTAGTTGTCGGAAATGCAGTGGGACCATGTAAAATTTGTTGACGAAGTAAAGTGCTGGGCGAAATTGTGCCGGGCCGAGAGCAGCAGTCCGTTGTAATTTCCCGTCCCTCCCTCTTCCAGAAGAAGCGTTTCGCCATAGAGGTTCCCGCCTTGAGGCCCGACGCCGCCGGCAGCCGGTGCATTGAATTGCGCGAACAAGCGATTGGCGTTCAGGCCGAACGCCGGGTTCTGGAAGAAAGGGATTGGCGAGGTGGGTGAGCCGCACAGGAATGGAGGAAGACCTGGGGGACACGGTCCCGGCTTGCATGCACCAAACTCAGCTGGAATTGCGTAACCTGGCGGACACGGTCCCTGATTCCCAGGATTGGCTTCGTTATTTCCCCACAGATGCCGCTGCTGATTCCCCAAATAGGTCGCCGAAATGATCCAACTCGAACCGAGCTGCTTTTCTACGCTGAGGTTGTACTGCATCACGTAGGTGGGTTTGATGGTCTGTGGGTAGCTGAAAACCAAGGAGCCTGGAAGATATGCAGCGTTGGCGGGACCTGAGCCGACAAATTGCGGGAAAGGATTCTCTCCAGGATGGGAATTACCCTGCTGGTCTGTAAAGGAGAAATTCGCCCACGGATTCGTGAGGCATGTCGTCGTACAGCCGTTCGCAGGCACAGTAACGGCGCCGCCGTATGGCTCTTCGAATCCGAACTGATCATAGGAGAAGTTCGGAAAGTCGTAGAAGATTCCGAATCCAGCTCGAATGGACATACGGCCATCACCCTTAGGATCCCAAGCGACACCGAGGCGAGGGCTCCACTTATCGAGGGAATTTTTCGTCAGCTTGTTCCCTGAAGGGCCGCCCGGATCTCCTTGAAAGAGGTATCCGGCCGGCGCGGTGGGAAACTTGGTGCTATGCACGTTGTTAATCAGATCGGGAATCGAAATGCTGACAACGTGGCCTGATGGGTCGGTGTGTCCGAAGAACGGATCCCACCGAATTCCGGCAGTGACCGTAAGTTTGCGATTTACTTTCCAAGCGTCTTGCGCGAAGAGCGAAAAGACATTCTGGTGCTGGAGCGAGGGGATGGGAGCGTCTTGGGCGAAACCGCTGGTAGCAGAGGTATAGCCCAACAGGTAATCCGCAAGACCCTGACTGGGGAGAAGCGATCCCGTGCGGGATCCGTCAAAAGTGAATTGCCCTTGGTTCAATAAGTAGTTGTGGGCAAATGCTCTCAGGTTAATAAAATCCATTCCAAACGAGAGCTGGTGAGCACCACGCGTCCACGCTATATCGTCTGAGAACTCGAGCGTATCGTAGGGCTGGAGACTGGGGGTCGAGGCAGTGAAACCCTGAAAGCCGCCGTTTACGTCGAATCCCGCCATATAGTTTGGAAAGAATTTGCTCACCTGTGGGCCCAATTGATAGATGTTGACACTGGCTGGGTTCACACCCGCGGCGGTGTACAAATCGTTGAGATCGACCGTCGAGTTCTCAACTGTAAGATTCACGCTACGATTTCCGGTCACGCGGATGCTGTTTACGATGTTCGGGGTGAAGAGATACGTATCACCAAGGGTGAGGTTCTGAACGCGATCGGCAGCGCCATCGATGGCCGCGATGAGAAGGCCGCCCTCCGCTGGGGGCAAATTGGACGCGCCCGGCGGCTGGTTCCAGTTGGTTATGAAGTAGCGTCCGAAGATCGTATTTTTGCTGCTCTGTTGATAATCAATCCTTGCCAGCCCCTGATTCTCGGTAAAGCCGGCTGGGCTTTGATAGTTAAAAGTTCCACAAACATTCGATGCTGGCGCCACCGGCAGGTGGCTCTCCAAGGCCAGGATGACAGGGCTGAAACTCGAAGGGTTAATCTCATTGTCGACATAGGGTGCGCCGAGGACCGGGGCTGTCCCGAGGCAAGCCTGGAAGTCTCCAGCGAGCATCTCCGCTGTTGGAAGGGTGGTAGTAGCCGGATTCGTAGCGCGTTGAATGGTATCCTGCCAGCCGAGAAAGAAAAACAGCTTGTCCTTCCTGATCGGACCCCCGATCGTGCCGCCAAACTGATTTCGTTTCAGATCGTCCAAGGGGGAAGCAGCAAGCGCAGCAGCCGCCGCTTCACCAGCCGGCAAGGTCGGATAATCCAGAGGCGAGGCCGCGGCAAACGATGTGTTTCTGGCATCAAAGATGTCGTTTCTTAGATACTCAAAAACATCGCCGTGAAATCGGTTCGTACCGGATTTTGTAATCACGTTGACGGCGCCGGACGGGTGCGTGCCGTACTGGGCAGGCAAGGAGCTGGTTTCAATCTTAAATTCTTCGACTGTGTCGGGGAACGGGAGCGGGAGATTCTGGTTGCTCAGCGGATCGTTGTGCGTGCCACCGTCCAGCCAGTAGGCTACGCTGCCCTGCGCTCCACCCGCGATGGAAGGAACGGCTGAGGAAGGATAGGAGGCGCGGAAAGCTCTTCCTTCGGAGACGCCTCCCGAGAGGTAGAGCAAATCGGTGAGCTGGCGCCCGTTGAGCGGAAGATCCTGCACCTGCTGGGGAGCGATTACCTCTCCGACGCCGGTGCTTGTCGTATCCACCGTGGCGGCCTCCGCCTGAACGGTGACCTCCTGGGATACGGCGCCGACTGTCAGGGACACATCAATCGTCGGATTCACGCCGACCTGTAGCTCGATGCCGGTTTGCACATACTTGCTGAAGCCGGTCCTCGTGATCTCCAACCGATAGGTTCCCACGGATAAATCAGGCAGGCTATAGCCGCCGTCGGCCGCACTGGTCGCAGTTCGCACCGCGCCCGTTGCCGTTTGGATCAACTTGACCTCGGCGCCGGCCACGGCCGCGCCGCTCGGGTCTTGAACCGTGCCTCTAATCTGGGAAGTGGAAATTGTCTGCGCCCAAAGAACTGTGGAAGAAAGGAAAATACAAAGACCGAGGATCGCCTTGAATCTCATATGTCCCCCTGAGAGATCGGTTCCCCTGATGCCGCGCCGCTTTGGGCCGAGTTATGGCGCGAGGCTATAGCAGAAGTATTTGGCGGTGTCAATCCTGGAAGTACGCGTGGAAAAAAAATAGCGGAGGCGGACGAGGCAAGACTAGCCAGCGCTACAAAAGCCGAAGCGCAGCGGCGAAACTGGCCCCTACCAATAGGCGATCCATCGTCCAGCGGCGATGACGCCTACCCAGGCGATCAGCGAAACGAAAGCCGCGACTTTAGCGCCGATGGGCGCTCGTGGAGCGTCGTCCCACTTCGCGATGTTCCGAAATGCAGTGTTCTCAAAGATTAACGCGTTCAATCCGGCGAGGACAATCAGGAGCATCTTGAAGCGGAATGCGCCGTTTTCGTACATCTTCGTGGCCTCGGAGGCGAACATAAAACTTCCGGAGATAAACATCACGGCGAAACCGGTCCAAGTCCACTTAATCAGCTTGTGGTGCAATTCGGAAACCCGCCGGTCGGTCAGAATGAGTCCGAGCAGACGCAGGTCGAGGACGCCGGTGGTTCCCACGAGCAGGATGATGCCCCAGATATGTACCGTCTCGATCAAAGGAAACAGCCACAGCGACTCCGATACCTCTACACCGACAGACGTATGCTGAAGCCACCTGCAAAACTCATAAAGAAACATCATTGGTAAGAAATCCTCTCTGAATTCAGATACGGTTCGCCACTGATTCCTGCGGATTGGGAATCAAGACATCCCCAAATCGAGTGTCACCAGTTCCCTGCGGTTCATCAGTTCGCGAAAGCCCGACTACATTAGGTTCGCATCCACAGCTTGTCAAGAGTCGTCCACGCAACCTGGAAATGATCCATAACGATGATACATCGCAAAATAGAGCGGCCCAAGCCTCGTTGCCCTTCGTGGTATCATTCGTCGCCGCAGAAGCGCATCGCAGCCGACAGGGATGAAGTGGGGCCGGACCAGGGGGCAGGCAAGTGAAGAAACTAGTGATTCTTCTCGCATTCGCGGCGTGTTTATCCGCGCAAGAACTCGATCAATCGAAGCTGTTGAAGCAGCCGACCGATACGTGGCCGATGTATAACGGCGACTATTCGGGGCGGCGCTATAGCCCTCTTACTCAAGTCAACCAGAGCAATGTGAAGTCGCTCACGCTGGCGTGGGCCTTCCAGACGCATGCGCAGAATGCCGTCTATTCCACCCCGCTGGAAGTGAACGGAATCCTTTACTTTACGCTGCCCAACGATTTATTCGCGATTGACGCGCGCACGGGACGGCAGATCTGGCACATCAATCGTCCCGCGCAGGGCGGACTGCCCGGAGCCGGGCACCGCGGATTCGCGATGTACAAGGACAAACTCTATTTCGCTTCTCCGGACGCGCAATTGATTTGTCTGGATGCGCGAACAGGAAAAATAATCTGGCAAATGCAGATGGCCGACCCGGCGCTAAAGGCTTTCGGAAGCGCGCCGCCGCTGGTAGTAGGTAATCATCTGATTTTGGGAATCTCTGGCGATATCGCGGACTTGCCTGGATGGCTCGAGTCGCGCGATCCGGAAACGGGAAAGCTGCAGTGGCACTGGGATAGCGAGCCGAAAGAAGGCGAACCCGGCTGGGAGTCTTGGCCGCACGACACCGACGTGATCACTCGCGGCGGCGGAATGACCTGGCTGACCGGCACCTACGATCCGGAACTGAATCTGGTCTACTGGGGCACGGGCAACCCTCACCCGGTGGAAGCGGGCGACGCGCGGCCCGGGTCGAATCTTTACACCTGCGCGATTGTGGCGCTGAACGCGGACACAGGAAAAATGGTCTGGTATTACCAGATTTCACCGCACGACACGCACGACTGGGATGCCATTCAGACGCCGATTTTGTTCGACGCCAATTTTCAAGGGAAGCCGCGCAAAATGCTTGCGCAAGTGAGCCGCAACGGACTGTTTGCCGTACTCGATCGCGCTACGGGAAAAGAGCTGGTCGTCAAGCCGTATCTCGACATTGACTGGATGAACGGTCTCAATGATCGCGGCGAGCCGGTTCCGAGGAAAGAGACGGAACCACAACTTGACGGCGCGCTGGCGAAACCCGGCGCGGCGGGCGGAACAAACTGGAATCCGTCGAGCTTCGATCCCACTACCGGACTATTTTTCGCGCAGGCGCGGGACAGCATCGGGGTCTATTACGTGACGATGCCCGGCAAGAACGCGGAGGGATGGGGCGGCCGGGATTTTATTATCCACTCGAAATCCGTGCTGTACGCGATTGATTACCAAACGGGGAAGGTTCGCTGGACCCGTGACATGACCGGCGGCCGCGGAGGATTTGCGGGGACGCTGGCGACGGCTGGGCATCTGGTGTTCACGGCAAACGATTCGGGGATGCTAATGGCTCTCGATCCTGCCACGGGAAAAACGCTGTGGCACACATACGGCGGAGGCGGTTCCACGACAGCTCCGATGACGTACGAATTGGATGGCCGACAATATGTGATCATTCAGGCGGACAGCGTGGTGTACGCCTGGGCGCTTCCTGAGCGCTAAGCTTCCGCTGTCGATCACACCTCGAATTCTGCGGCACGTTTGCTATTATTGTTCGCGCGGCCCTGCTCACAAAACGCGATGCGCTGCGGCTGCATCTCATTCAATGCAACTCATCCAAGGGGACGTCAACGATATGAACTCGAGTGGAAATAGCATCAAGCGAGGACGCATCTGGATTGTCGCGGGGCTTGCGGCGGCGATGTGCGCTTGCCTGGGCGGAGCGATTCGATCCGCGCGGGCGGCCAGCCCGGCGCCGACGAAGACCATTTGGGATGGCGTCTATACGGACGACCAAGCCGCGCGCGGGAAGGCGCAGTACGACACGAGCTGCAGCAGCTGCCACATGGAAGACCTGAGCGGCAGCGGGCAGGCGTTGCCTCTGGCGGGCGATGCGTTCACGGATGTTTGGGAAGGGCAGACGATGGCCGATCTGCTTGGGCTGGTTCAGGGAACTATGCCGCAGGACAAGCCCGGGAGCCTGACGCCGGAAGCTGCTCTCGACGTGATCAGCTATATTCTTCAGTACAACAAATTGCCCGCGGGAAAAGAAGAACTGAAGAACGATCCGGATGCGCTGAAAGATATCCTGATTACCAAGAAAGCGCCGGCGAAGGCTCCGTAAGAGAGGATTCGCCAAAGCACGGGCACTCGACGCGTCCAGCTATTCAGCGGAAAATGCGAGGAGCACATTGCCCGCCTGATCGCCGCTAAATACGGCGTATCCGGAACCGACGAATACCATTCCGCCGGCGACGGTCGCACCTGCCGATCCCATGGCGCCGCCCTTCGCGGGCACACCGTTAACAGTCGTGAATTTCTGCGCGGTATTGAATTGCCAAAGGACTCGGCCATCTTCGGTCGATAGCGCTTTCAATTTTCCGTCCCAGTCGCCGACGAACACGGCGCCAGGGATACCGGTGATCGCGGCGGACAGCGTAACGGCGCCACTCCCACCCCACGGCACCGACCACACGGGCTGGCCGCTGTCGAGTGCGAGAGCGACCACGCGACCGCTTCGAAGGGCGAAATACGCGTTGTGTTCATCCAGCGCTCCGCCGTAGACGATCTCTCCAAACGAACTCGGCGGCTTCTGTCCCGGCAGCAACACGCTCGTGGTCCAGTCGACCGCACCATTCTTATCTGGGTCGAAGGCGAAGACCATGCCGCTCTTCTGTCCAGCGACGAGCATCCGATGGCCGTTGGATAAAGTCCGCAGCATCGCGGAGGAGCCGAAATCCCAATCTGGTCCCTGATGCGGTGGACAGTTCTCGGACCGGTTGGGAGCATCATCATCGCACGCGCCCAAAAACGCGTCTTTGGCAGTGCCTTGATGAAACCAAATTCGCTTGCCGGTCTGAATGTCGAGCGCCATCACGGCGTCGGTGGTTTCCGGAGCTGGATCCGTCTGACCGTCGCCAGTGCCGAAATAGACTGCTTGAAGTTTGCGGTCCACGGTCGGTGAATTCCAGACCGAGCCGCCCGAGGGCGCCCAAAGCTGCGTGCCCTTCGAATTCTTCTTCACAGGTGCGGGCTTTTCGTCAATCGTGTACGTCTTCCAGATCCTCTGTCCCGTGTTCGCGTCAAGGGCCACGACGCTCCCTTGAAAGGTGCAACACGGATAGAGCGGATCGGACGCCGAAAATTCCTCGAAGGTTGAAACGGGAACGAACAATCGGCCGTCCGCGAGCGTCGGCGCACCCGGATCACGCGCGGTGATGTGGTTGTCGACCAATCTCGTCCAAAGCAGCTTTCCCGTGTGCGCATCAATCGCGTAGACGTTGGCCTTCTGATCGCCGACATACGCCGCGAACCTCGTATCGCCATGCCCTGTGACCGGACCGATGCTGATCGCTGTCCGCATCGCGGCCTTCGCTTGAAACGACCAATAGACGCAGCCAGTTTGGGCGTCGAGCGAATACACGTAGCCGTTGTCGCTGGCAACGAAGATGCGGCCGGACACGATCGTCGGCTGGCCATAGGCCGACAGGCCGGTAGGAAAACCGAAAGCCCATTTCAATTTCAAGTGAGGGACTTGATCGGCGGAGAGTCCTGCGGCCTTCGCGGTTTGGAATCGAGTGTTACCGACGTCAGCGCCCCAGCCATTCCACGCCGGCCCGGCGGCGGGATCGCTGAGCGGCGGATTGCTGGCGCAACGATTGGGCATCGCCTTGGCGTCACCGGCGCCCGTACTGCCGAGCAGTCGGCCGCTGACCGTTTCGGCGACTCGGCGCTTTTCCATGTCAGTCATGGTGTTGCCCACGACAGGGGCCATCAGGCCGGTCGCGAGTGCGGCGTAGATCTTTTCCGGCGCCATCAACTTCATGGTGGCGAAAGACGGGGCCCGCGATCCCGTTGCCGGATGCTCGTGGCAGGAGACGCACTTCTGCTCGAAGATGCCATTTCCGATTTCCGTTCCCGAAGGAGAAGATATTGCGTTCGCAGCGGCGGGAGGCCCGGTCTGCGAAGGTTTCTGGTCTTCCGATTGTGCGATGGCACGCGAAGCGAGCGGCAAAGATGCGCTCGCCGCGAGCGACAACAACAACAGAGTTCGCTTCATTTGCGATCCCCTTCCTTGGGTCACTTCGCAGCAAACGCCAGCAGCACGTTGCCGGGCAGGCCGCCTCCGACGTTGGCATAGCCCGAACTCACATAGAGCATCCCACCGGCAACCGTCGGACCCGGGCCACCCATCGAGCCGCCCTTCGCGGCGACCCCGTTAACAGTCGTGAATTCCTGCACGGTATTGAATTGCCAGAGCACTTTGCCATCGTCGGTCGAAAGAGCGCGCAGGATGCCGTCCCATCCGCCCGTAAACACGGCGCCGGGGATTCCCGTGACGGCGGCCGATTGGCCGAATCGCAAGCCGGCTTTCGTCCGGTTCTCGCCGTTGATCGTCGGCTGGCCCAGATTGTCGAGCGATTCAAGTTCCGTGGTCCATGCCCGCTTGCCGGTGGCGAGGTCAATCGCGACGAAATTCCCGTCCTCGAGCGCTAGGTATGTCCGCCTGGAATCGGTGCTGCCTCCGAATGCAATCTCGCCGTTGTTCGGCGCGGGCTTCTGAGAAACATTCAACCGCCAGACGACGGCTCCCTGGCGATCCGGGTCGAGGGCAATAACGTCTCCACTTTTTGGCGTGGCAAGCAGTAGCCGCTCGCCATTTGGGCCGGTGACCAGAACCGGTGACGAACCGAAGTCGTAATCCACTCCCAGATCCTTGGGGCAGTTGTCGGTCGGCACGGGGACGCAGCCGACCATCCAGGAATCGTCCTTCACGGCTTGAAACGACCATAGGATGTTGCCTGTTTGCAGATCGAGCGCGACGACGGCGTCGGAATTCTTCGCTGCAGGTTCGGTGAACGCGTCACCCGTTCCGACATAGAGGGCGTGCTGCTTAGGGTCAATCGTCGGCGAGTTCCACACGGCGGCGCCCGCGGGAGCCATCAGCTGAACGCCAGCCGAATTCTTGCGCACCGGCTGAGGCGCTTCCGGAATCACGTACGTTCGCCAGATTTGCTGGCCCGTTGCGGCATCGAGTGCGACGACGCTACCGCGAAATGTGCAGCAGGGATAGGACGGAGCCGCGCTGAACGCTTCCTCCGTGGCCGCGATGGGAACGTAGACGCGGCCTGCGTATACGGAAGGCGCTCCGGTAATCCGCGCGGTGTAATGGTCGGACACGTTTTGCGTCCAGATCTGATTTCCGGTGGCCGCATCCACGGCATAGGCGTTCGCGCGCATGTCTCCGAAATACACTGCGTACTTTGTCGCGCCCGTTCCCTTCACCGCAGCCACAATCGGTGCGGTGCGCACACCCGACTTTGCATGGAAGGACCAATAGACGCACCCGGTCGCCGCGTTGAGCGAATAGACGTAACCGATGTCGCTGCCGATGTAGACACGCCCGCCCGCGATGGTTGGCTGGCCAAAGGCGGTATCACCATTCGGAAACCCGAAAGCCCACTTCAGCTGTAACTGGGGAACGTCGCGTGCCGTCAAACCGGCACTCTTGGCTGTCGCGAAACGAGTGTTGCCGCGATCGTCGCTCCATCCGTTCCACGAAGGCGCGGCTGACGGGTCCACAAGAGGCGGATGGGTGGGGCACTGGTTGGACATCGATTCGGCGCTGCCGGAATGTTTTAGATCGAGCGGCCGGCCACCGAGATATTCCGCGATGAGGCGCTTTTCATCCGACGTCAGTTTTTGTGCGGGCAGGGCCAT
>Ga0210398_10001038_pt1 | contig 29816 bp, 14 predicted proteins | sample IncBWC4OmetaG_FD_161047 | JGI IMG/M metagenome (GOLD analysis project Ga0210398, IMG submission 161047) | Forest soil microbial communities from Barre Woods Harvard Forest LTER site, Petersham, Massachusetts, United States - Inc-BW-C-4-O | ecosystem: Environmental > Terrestrial > Soil >... | reverse complement strand
GATCGCAGCCAGCAGTTACCGGCCGGGTGGGGTCCTCTGTGTGAAAAACCTTGAGCAATTTTTCCAGCGTCTCCGGACCCTGTGGGCTACCCTGGTCGCCGATTTCGTTTCCGGCGCTCCAGAGCACTACGGAGGGATGATTGCGATCACGCCGGACAAAGTTTTGTACGTCGCGCTCGTACCATTCGTCGAAGTAGTTAGCGTAGCCGTTTGGACCAATCTGTCCCTTGGGCACTTTCCATTCGTCGAACGCCTCGTTCATGACGAGGAACCCCATGCGATCGCATAGGTCGAGAAATTCCGCCGCGAATGGGTTATGGCTGGTGCGGATGGCGTTGCAGCCCATGTCGCGCAGGATTTCCAGCCGCCGCTCCCACACTCTTTCTGGTACGGCGGCCCCCAGGCAGCCGCCATCATGGTGGAGGCAGGCACCCTTTAGCTTGAGGCGTTCACCATTCAAAACAAAACCCTTGTCAGCATCGAAGACGGCTTCGCGAATGCCCAAGGGAGTATCGTAGTCATCCATGGTAGCGTTCAGAGTGCGCACGCTGCTGTGAACCTTATAGAGATAGGGATCGGCTACCGACCAAAGGTGCGGCCGGTCCACATTTATCTGCTGCACGAATTCGTATTCTGACCCGGGTGGGATCTCGTGTGTCGCCTCGGCGGTCTGGATTACTTTACCGTCATGATCGATCAAGCTGCTGATGAGATTGCAGTGCGCCACGTCTTTCCCTTCGTTCTGGATCTTTGTGTTAACACGAAGCGTGGCGGCATCGTTCGATACCTGCGGCGAGCTGACAAACGTGCCCCATGGGGCAACGTGAACTTTATTCGTGGACAACAGCCAAGCGTGTCTGTAGATGCCGGACCCGGAATACCAGCGGCAATTCGTCTGGTGCGAGTTGTCCACTCTGACCGCAACTACGTTCTCCTCATCGAAGTTGATGTGCCGCGTGAGGTCGTAGAAAAACGGAACATAACCGTAAGGACGTTTGCCCAGCCACAGGCCGTTAATCCACACTTCGCTATTCTGGTAGACGCCATCGAACTCGATCGTGAGCTTCTTGTCTTTGTAGGAATCGGGCAGGTGGAAGCGCTTGCGATACCAGCCAATGCCAGTCGGCAAATATGCGCCGCAAAAGCTGGACGCCTCTTTCTCGCCAAAAGGTCCCTCGATACTCCAGTCGTGGGGAAGGTCCAGGGCTCTCCAACTCGAGTCCGAAAACTCAGGCACCTGCGCGCCCGGGAAATCGCCTCGACCAAACTTCCATCCAAAGTCAAAACTGGCCCTACACCTCGGCGCAACCACTTCGGAGCGAGACTGGGCGTAACCGGCGCCGATGAATGAGGACGCAGAACCAACTGCAGCTGTGCTGATTGCCCCCTTGAGCAGCTGGCGCCGACTCAGGGAGCTCCGCACCACGCTCTTCACCAAGCCATCCTTTTTCATCAACGGCTCCTTAGGGCGTGAAAGTGTTCGTTCTAACCCACTTCTTTCTGACGCACCAAGACCCATTAGTGCCCGCCGAGTGCATCCAACGCTGGAAGCGGCGTGGAGTAATTCGGATCATTCACGTTCGCGCTCCCCGACGTGTCGGCGTTGTCAAAAATCGTCAGACCGTTCCACTCGTAGATCGCATCCGGCAGATTGGTGCCGCCATTGAACCAACCACCCGTGAGTCTGGGTATGTTGACGCCCTCGGCGTCCCAATATTCGAGGCCCATTCCTAAATTGTTGGGCAGATCCTGTTGCACGGTTTGAAGATCAGTCAGGAATTGCGCCTGGAGAGACTGGCTAGGTGGGCTATACCAGGGATCATTTGAGTCGAAGCCACCTTCGTAATGCTCTGCTGTTTCGATGATGAAGATGGGTTTCCCAATGCTTTTGGCGGCGGTTACGAGTACATCCTGCTCCACCGGTTGGTTGTTCGGATTGGCTGCGGCAGCTTGCGCGTCGGTCAAGGGGCCGTGAAAAAACGGATAGTAACTCTGGCAAATCGCGTCATAGGAAATATTATTCTGATTAGCCAGTGTGAAAAACTGGGTCAGATTCCAGGCTGGGGTAATGTGGATGCAAGTCAGTGGCGCGGGAATCGCGGGGCCAAGCGAAGTGTCTGCGGCGGCGTCAGCGACCGCCTGCATGGCCTGGATCTGCAACGCCGCAAAGCCGCTGAAGTCAGCCCCTGTGGGGCTGCCGATGGATCCGAGGAACCCGGTATCTACTTCGTTGCCTACCGACACCAGATCAGGCATGGTACCGGCCTGGCGATATGACATGATCTCGGCTTTGACGTAGTCGTAGACGTCGGTTTGCAACTCGGCCAAGGTTTGGCCGGACCATGCGGGAGGAACGCTGGCGGAGCTGCCGCCATCGAAAAGCAAGGTCAGTTCCAGGCTCATGCCGAGGTTTTTTGTCCGCTTCGCCAGGTCGAGATCCTGGGAGTCGGTTTCGGCAAAACAGGTATTGCCGGTGCATCCCGCCTGCGACGGGTCGGAATAAGGAGGCGCAGAGGTCGGTCTGACTCGCACCATGTTCACGCCGTGGTTCTTCAAGATTTGAAGCACGTCCGTCTGAACCCCGGAGGTGTCTTTCCACCACACCAGGCCAGTGGCGATGCGCGCGGCCTCCTGCTTCTCCAATAAGGCATTATCCACGCCTCGGAAAAATGCCGGCCGCAGCAGCCACTGTTGGCTTTTCGTCGCGCTCCCGGAGAGTGCGGTCTGGTCGAGAAATGCGCCGCTGGAGGCGGAAAGGTCGTCCATTAACAGTCCTGTGCTGTTGTTCGAAATCGTGTAATAGCCGTTCGTCGTGGCGGTGAGGACCCACTGTTGTGTGGTGGCAATGCCGCATGGATTCTGCACCACATACATCACTCCGGAAATGTTTGCACTGTCAAGACACATACCGTTTTGAACATTGCTAATCTGCCAGGAACCTCCGGGAGCCGCCGTGAAGGACCATCTTTGGCTCGTGGTCGTGAAACTCCGTGCTTGTTGGACCAAGTGATCGCCGGCGGTCGTGGAGTTGTTGTCGAGGTCGACCTGTAATCCGCTGAGTTGATTCAAGACGTAATAGACTTCAGTATTAATCGGAGTAATGTCGGTGGGTTGCGGAGGTTGCTGACTTGGTCCGGCCACGATGAGGGTGGCAGAGGCCGTTCCGCCGTTTCCGGCTTCGGTAGAGGTTACCGAGCTGGTCGTGTTGTTCTGGGTGCCGGAGGTTGTACCGGTCAGATTCACAACAAAGGTGCATGACGCGCTCGCGGCGAGGGACGCGCCTGAAAGAATGACGCTGTTCGATCCGGCGGCCGCGGTGATCGTGCCGCTACCGCAGCTTCCCGTCAGACCATTCGGTATGCTGACCACCTGTCCAGCGGGTAGAGTGTCGGTAAAGCCGATCCCGGTTAGAGACAGACTGGTGTTGGGGTTAGACAGGTTGAAGGTCAGAGTTGTGGTTCCATTTAATGCCACGCTGCCGGCTCCGAACGCTTTCCCGATGACGGGCGGAAGGTTTGCGAGAGGAGGTGAGCCGCTGGATGAACTCCCGCCGCAGCTGACGTTCCAGAGAAGGCTCGCAGTCATCACAAATAAGAGTGATGCGGAGTGGGACGGCACCTGGAACCGGCGATTCATCGGGACGTCCCTTGATCCCCCAGGTTGTCGGTCGCCTTGTCGATCATGTTATCGATCATGGTCTGGCTCTGGTCCATCAGCCGCCTGGGGCTTCTTATTCATCTGCCGATAAAGCACTTCCACCTGGTCCTTCGCTTTCTTGATCTCCTGAAACAGGAGCACTTCTTTGTCCGCCATGTCCATCATTTGCAGACGTCTGTATGCCGTGCCCAACTGGTAATGAGCCGTGCCGTTGAGGGGATCGGACTGCACCGCCAGGCGCAGATATTTGACGGCTTCCTGTGGCTTTTCCTGCATCATTAAGAGCTTCGCCAGACCCATCTGCGCCTGAACTTCGTTCGGGTTGAGTTGATAGGCGCGTTGGTAGTGCTCGAATGCCTGATCCGGATGGGACTGCGACAACGCTATACTGCCGAATTCGCATTCCGTCTTGGCCGTGTCGCCATCGACGGCTACAGCAGCGTCGAACTCTTTTTGCGCTTCGGCTTGGGTTCCAGCATCAACCGGGGACGACTGCAGAATGGCTTCTCCCAATTCAAAGTGCGCGCCAGGCAGGCGTGGCTCGATCTGCAAAGCTTTTCTGTAGTGCTCGATTGCGCCCTGGAGATCACCTCCATTCACCAGGCGCTCGGCGATCACTTGTTGCATGCGGGCCGAGCCGGGCGCGAGTACGGCCAGCTTATTCAGCGTGTCATCGGCCAGCTCGGAGTAGACGCGTTGTGCCAGGAACAGCACATCCACGTTGTCGGGATCGAGATCCACCAGCGATCGCATCAGGCAGGCCGTAGCGCCCGAGTCTCCTTCTTGATCGTAAAGAGCGGCCAGCTCCATGCCGACCTGCAGGCGCAACTGCTTGTCTTTTAACTTTTGGAAGGACTTTTCCAATAGCGGGCGAGCGGACGGATCTCCCAATCTCTTCTGGCAAATTCCCAGAAGAGCTTGCGTTTTCGCCAAAGACGGATCAATCGCCAGAGCCTTGCGAAAATACTGTGAAGCCTTCTGATAGTCGCGCTGAACGAACGCAATCACGCCTAAGTTTGCGCATGCCTCGGCGTTCTTGGGATCGAGTGCCAGGACCGCATCGAACTCCTTAGCGGCGGAGTTTGGATCTTTCGCCTTGAGGTACTCCGCCGCCTTCCGCAGGTGATCGTGAATCTCGGCGGCGCGAGAAGTTCCGGTTTGTGCGGCCATGACTGCAGGCGCGCTCACAAGCAGCGCGAGAAGCAAAACCAGCGGCCGGCTGCCTACGCGGCCCACCATCTTCGCAGCTATGGCCGGAGAGGTGCTGAGTGAGAACGCGGATTCGTGTCGCTTACTGGGGCGGGGCTCTTTCATGGAGGAACGATAGCGCAAAACTGCTGCTGCGGGGGAGGCGCCAACGACTGCTGGATGCGGAAGGGAAAGCTCTTCCGCACCCTGCACAGTTTCCGCCAAACTCCGGCCCTGGGATCAGAACCTTACGTGTCCCCCCAGCTGTATGATGCGTGTGCCTCCGACGGGGCTGGTGATTTGGCCGGCGGTGCAATCGGCCAAATCGATGCCGGCGTTAGGACCGTTTGCACACGGAGCGCCGCCGTATCCGACGTTGGCGTCCGGGTTGGCCCAGCTAATGTGATTGAACATGTTGTACGCGTCGGCTCTGACGTCGAGCGTTATCGCTTCGTGAAGGCGAAACTCTTTTGCGAGACTGAGGTTGACGTTCGCAAACCCCGGCCCAATCAGGGTGTTGCGTCCGGCATCGCCAAAGGTGCCAGCCCCCGGGTTGGCAAAGGCCGCGGGATTAAACCACATGGCATGGGAACGATTCGACACATTTGGATCGGCAACTCGCTCGGGATACAGGTAGGAACCGGCGGCGAAGGATGGGGTTAACCCCGGATCAATGCCCCCGGAAACAGAACTCTGAATCACCGGAGTAAACGGAACTCCTCCGTGCCACTGGAAGAGACTGGCCAATCGCCAGCCGCCCGCGATCTGGTCGAGTGGCCCATGAAGGACAAACTGGCGTCCATGACCGAAGGGCAGTTCATAGGTGATCTGGCCAACCAGAGTATTCGCCGCATCGAAGTCAGACTTACCGTAATTGCGGGAGGGTGTATAGGCGTTCTGGTAGATATCGATACCCGACCCGTGACCATTTCCGGTGCCGGTATCGAGCGATTTCGACCAGGCGTAATTGAGCTGGTAGCTCAAGCCATATGACATTCGCTTCTGCAGGCGCAATTGCAGCGCATTGTAATTCGAATACCCGGTGTAGTACTGGGCGGCGATGCTGTTAAAAACGGGGTTGGGGTTTCCGCAGTGATAGAAGCTGGTGCACTCAAAGCCGCCTACGGCAGTCGAACCGGGGGTTGTAGCCTGGTTGATATCGGTGGCAAAGTTCAGGTTCCTGCCGCGAGTGTAGACGTAGCTTGTGTCCAACAAGAGGCCATGTCCGAACTCGCGTTGAACCCCCAGGAGGTACTGCTCGACGTAGACAGTCGGCATGTTCCGCGGGTAGTATTCCGCGCTGCTATAGTTCGCGAAGGTCGATGAAAGAGTCTGAACGGTCGGAAAGATGACCGTGCCGGCAGGCGGTCCCACGGACAGCGGGAATGCGGCACTGCCGTTTGTGTACCCCCCGTTGCCCTGGTTGTGAGGATTAAAGCCCAGGCCGAGCGCGCCGTCGGTGTAATTCTCGGCATCGCGTGGCGCATCAAAAATACCGAAGCTTCCGCGGATGACCCACTTGTCGCGGGGCGACCAAGCAACGCCAACTCGGGGTGCGAATTGCTTGTAGTCGCCGTTTTGGATTGCTGACAGGTTGCCGATCTTCCCTGCAAAAGCCTTGTCGCTCTGTCCCCCGAAGAGAATGCCCCCGGGGTATGCGCCGCCATACTGCGTGGGATCAGGGATGACTGGATCGTAATTGCCAAACAGGTTGTTGCTCACAGTCCAGCCACTCTGCATCTGCCAGCGCAGTCCCAGATTTAACGTGAGGCGCTGGGAGACCTTGAAGTCATCGCTGGCAAACAGCGCCCCACCTTTCAGGTGAGCGCTGGTTGGGTCGGCCTCGAAAACGTACCAACCATAAACGTTCCCGGAAAGGAAGTCGGCGTAGGGAATTCCGGTGACGCTTCCGTTGAACTCGAAATGACCGGAGTCGATGTCTCCCCAGCTTGTGTAGTTCTGATAAAACTTATCGAACTCGCCGCCCACCTTGATGGTGTGCCTGCCGCGAATGAGCGTAAGGATGTCGGAAACGCTGTAAATTCCTTCGCCCAGAGTGGCATCGATGTTACCGTTACCGAGGCCGGCACCCAAAACCGTCGCTCCTTCTCCCGCTCCCTGATCAATCGCGATATGGGGAAACACATTGGCCGGAGCGTTGGTGCCGTATTGCGGCTCAAGGCCAAGCGTCGTTGGATTGTCCTTCCCAAGGGAAGGCGGCGTGTACTTGTCGAGCTCGCGGCTTGCGCCCACACGAAACTCATTCAGCACGGTTGAGCTAATCGTATAGACATCAGAGATTTGGCTCGTCAGATCGTCGGTCTTCCCCACTTCATACGCCGTAGCGTCGTTGGGAAACAGAGGATCCGCGGGGACGTAAGAGGTCGTGGTGGGGAAATAGTTGAAACTAAAAAAGATTCTTTGTTTGGAGGCAGGAGTGTAATCGACTCTGCCAGTGTACCAGGTGTCCGTGTTCGGGCTGCTCCCGTTAAACACAAAATTGTTAACAATGGGGCAAGTTTGTGGAGTGGCTGCCGATACATTCACTGGGCCGGGGCAGCCAGCAACCCATCCCCGAGCGGATGCGGCGGGGAAGTAGGTCTGAAGCTTAGACGCCACAGCATCCGAAGGCGCCAGCAGCATACCTGTGGCGGGGTTAAATGCGGAGCCAGTGGCGCCTGATATCCCGTAAAAGTCCCCCGCTTCCATGGCCGCGGTCGGGTAACTATACAGTCCGGAAGTTGGGGTAGAGGAAGGGTTGCGCTGGTAGAGAAAAAAGAAAAACAGTTTGTTTCTTATGAGTGGGCCGCCCAGGCTGCCGCCGTATGTGTTCCAGTGCTCCACGGACTTTGGTCCGGTACTATTAAAATAACCTCTGGAGTTGAAGGCAGTGTTCTGAATGTATTCATACGCGCTGCCGTGCCATCGGTTCGTCCCCGGCTTCGTGCTCACGTTGACAGAAGTGAGACCACCGCCGTACTGCGGGGGGGCGTTGGCTGAATTGATGCTTACCTCACCAATCGCATCAACTGGCATATAGTAATTGCTGCCGTTGAAATCCCTGGGAGCGGTGGCGGGCCCTCCGTCCGACAGAAACATCACATTGTAAGACTGCGTACCATTGACCCCGACGGCCTGGCCGTTGGCTTCGCCTGCTCCTCCGCCGGTATTCACCCCGGGGATAAGCTGAATCATCTCGGCGCGCCAGTCGGTGCCCACGATGGGCGCCGCTTCGATAGCTGCGGTACCAAGGTCCACGCGTTGATCGGAAGTCTCCGTTTCCACCAATGAGGTCTCTGCCGTTACAACGACCTGCTCGCTCGCGGAGCCTACCTGCAGCGTGCCGTCCACCGCGATGGTCTGGATCTCCAGGGTCACGCCTTTGCGGACGAAGTCCTTGAACCCCGCCTTTGAGAACGTGATCGTATACAGGCCAGTCGGGACCGCAGGTGCATCATAGATACCGGCCGAATTCGTGACCGAGACGATGCTTACGCCGGTCCCCACATTGGTAATCGTGACTTTGACGCCTTCCACAACTGCCCCCGTCGAGTCGAGAGCTGTCCCCTTGATTTCTCCAGTGTTCGCATTCTGTGCGAAAGCGAACCTAGCTGTTAAGGCCACTACCAAGAGCACACAAATATGTCCAAAGTGGCGAACCATCCCCAGTCTCATCGCGGAGCCTCCTAAAGTTAACCCTCGCTCGTGAGTGCCCGAAATCGTCTTGGATCTTCCGGCACTCGACAACGGCCGATCGGGAGCCTCTAACACAAACACACTATCGACGAGGAATCCTATGCCGACGCGACCCTCCGCGAATCCGCCAAAAGTAGGAATGTGGAAAAAGTATTTGTCTTGACAACAGGGGTGAGGATCACTCCAGGTGGACTAGACCGCGGTGCAGGGCTGTGACCACTGCCTCCGTGCGATCGCCGACGTTCAGCCGCAAAAGAATCGCGCTGACGTGGCACTTCACCGTAGCCTCAGTGATGTGCAGGGCGGAAGCGATCTCTTTGTTGCTCTTTCCGCTCGCCAGCAGAGAGAGCACTTCTTGCTCTCTGGCGCTTAGCTCGGAGTCGGGCATGCGCGATGCCAGCGCGCGAGCAATCGGAGGCGGTAAGAAACGACCTCCCTGGTGCACGCGCTGAAGCGCTTCCACCAGCGTCTGATAAGGCATCCCTTTAATAACATAGCCTTGTGCCCCCGCCTCTAGAGCCCGGTGGATATCGGCATCTCCCTCGTAGGTGGTCAGGACCACAAATCTGGCGCGCGGGTGAGCTGCGCGAATCGAGCGAATTGAATCCACTCCACTCATCCCCGGCAGCCGTAAGTCCATAAGCGTGACGTCCGGTCTGTGCTTGGAAAACAGAGCGACAGCTTCTTCCCCCGAGCCGGCCTGGGCCACTACCGTCATGTCAGAGCGCGCATTCACAATCGAAGCTACGCCCACTCGCATCAGAGGATGATCATCCACAACCATTACCTTGATCTTGTCGCCGTTGACCATATTCATATCCGCGGCACCCCGCTCTCCGTGGCCGACGCCTTGCGGGGAACGGACAACGTCAGCTCCGTTCCGGAGCCAGGCCAGCTATTCAGAATAAGTACTCCCCCAATCCGTTTCGTGCGCTCCTGAATGCCCACAAGCCCGTAGTGGCCATTGGGTTGCGATGAGGCCATCGCCGTATCGAAGCCACGTCCATCGTCCCGAACCTGCACTCTGAATTGCTTCTTCTCGAAACCGACATCGACATGGACCCTGGTAGGCTGGCCATGACGAATAGCATTATGCAGGGCTTCCCTCACCACCATGAGCAGCTCATGTGCCGTGGATTGATCCAGATCAAACGGCTTTCCCGAGACTCGACATTCCACCGGCACTCCAAACTCATGGCTGACTTGCTGGGTCATATCCCCAAGTATTGGACCGATGGCAGTGGCGGAGCCATCGGCGTGGCGCAGGTCCCAAACCGCTTCTCGGGCCTCGTTGATGGTGGTGCGCAACTGTGTACGCACGCAGCTCAATAAATCGTCCTTGGCAGCGGGTTCGCTGTCATCGAGACTGGAATGGGCTTCCAGCAAGGCGGAGACTCCTGCGCAACCTTGAATGAGGGTGTCGTGCATTTCCCTCGCCAGGCGAGTCCGTTCGTTCAATACCGCCTGAAAGCGGGAGTGCACCTGACGCATCCGGAATTTGTAGCCTCCCCACACACTGGCGGCAACCAATAACAGAGAGCAGCCCACGAACCAGGCGGTTCGATAGAAGTGCGGTCTCTGAACAATTTCGACGGCGGTTTCCGCAATCTGCTGCGGGTTGCTCATCTCGAACGCCTGCACGCGGAATTGATAGCTCCCTGGGGGAAGGTTCGTGTAGTAGGCCACACGGCGCGATGATGCATCCGTCCAACTCTTGTCAAAGCCGTCCAACATGTATCGAAATCTTACCCTCTCCTGGGACCGCAACTGGATGACGCTATAGTGCACTTCGATCTTGGCGTTGTCCGGGCTGAGAGAAAGTTTCTGGAGATCCGGCACCTGGAGACCATCCGCCAGCACAGAATCAATTACTACTGGCGCTGGACCCTCTGGCGGAGCGGGATTTAAAGAGACGCGGACCGGCCCTTTATTGCTGGCAAACCAAACCTCGCCTTGCGAAGTCACAACTCCCCCGGGCTTCTCCGCTCCGTACATCTGGGTTGTTTCCAGGCCATCAGAAATGCCGTACAGAGTCAAGGAGAGTGGGTGCGACGGATCTTCCGCGATGGTGTCTAACTCTCGTCGGCTGATCACGGAGATGCCATTGGGACCGCTGATCCAGAAGTTGTCCCTGCGGTCTTGCAGGAGTTCGTAGATACTGTTGCTGGCGAGCCCCTGCGCGGTTGTGAAGTGGACCAGTTTTCCAAAGCGCCAGCGGTAAAGTCCGCCGGTTCGGGTCCCGAACCACAATCCTCCGTCGGAGTCCTCGCGAATCGCCCAAATTTTTTCATGCCGAAGTGCTTCAGTAACTGCGTCTTTGGCAAAGCGACCGCCTTGCAAATGGCTAACACCCCGGTCAGTCCCGACCCAAATGTCTCCATTGCGATCTTCCGCCAATGTGCGGGTGCTGAAATAGCACAGTCCGTCCCTTTCCTGATAATTGGTAAAGCGACCGTCATGCCAACGGCTCACTCCCTCATCGGTTGCAACCCACATGCTTCCGTCTCCGCCTTGCAGAAAGGCGCGAATAAAATTGTTGACCAGACCGTCCTTGACCATATACTGGGCCAAGTTGGTGCCGCTCAGCCGGAACACCCCTCTGCCTTCGGTTCCGATCCACAGAGCTCCCTCATTGTCGCGGAAGACGTTTCTGATACGCACGCCGCTAATTCCCGGTAGGCGCACGCTTGTTGCCTTCCCATCACGGAATCGAAAAAGATTCGCTGCTGCGATCCAAAGATCGCCGTTAGGGTCTCCGTAGACGGTTTCGGCGTCGTAGTCACCGGCGTCTGGTAAAGTAACGGTTTGGATTGGGGTCTTGCTTAGCCTAAGCATTCCCGCCTGCGTTCCAACCCAGATGTTGCTTTCGATGTCTTCAAACAGGTTCAGCACCGTGTTGCTAGGCAGACTTTCCGGCGCGGTCATCTGGGAAAACTCGTTTTTCGAATATTTGTAGATTCCATGACCAATGGTGCCGATCCATAGAGTGCCGTCGGAGGTTTCCTTGAGGAAACGGACAGTACCGCTCGTTTCCTTTACTTTACGGAAGGAATCCGCCCCCGAAACCATGCTATACAGACCACCGATGGTGCCCACCCACATTGTCCCGTCTCGGGTCTGTGTTATGGACTTAACACGATTCTGACTTCCCTCCCCCGCCAGCCGATATTCCTGGTATCTACCGCCGTTAAGACAGAGCAGTTTAGAACCACCGGCCCATAAGCGTCCCCGATGGTCTTCATGGATGGCATGCACGGCAATCGGCGGCATACCGTTGCTATTGTCTACGCGCTCAATTCGGCCGCCCCTGAATTGAAACAGGCCATTGTCGGTTCCGATCCATATTTGTCCTTTACTGTCCTGGTAAACCGTCCGCACAAAGTCGTTGAGCAGGCCATCCTTTCCAGAGAAAGAGCGGAAGACGCCGTCTTTGTAGCGGACCAGCCCGCCGCCTTCGGTGGCAACCCAAAGGGTGTCATCAGTCGTGACGATCAGACCGAAAATATTGTTTTCGGTAAAAGCTGGGGTATTGTCACGGTCGAATAAGACCAATCGCCCGCCATCAAAACGGAGCAGGCCACCCGTCGTTCCGATCCAGAGATATCTGTTCTTAGTCTGCGCGAATGCCTGAACGGTCTGCTCGGGAAGTCCGTCCTGCATCTGCCAAACACGGGAGGTATAGTTGATTGGCGGTTCGCTGACGACGCGGGCACTTGCGGACAGCGCGCCAAAGCTTAACACCAAAACGGCGATCCGAGCCCAACCCATGGCAGCTTCGTTACCCTTCGCGACGTGCATTATATCGCCGTATCGTCGGCAAACGCGATGATCTCCACCGGCGCGACCAAGGCACTGCCGAAAAGAAGTTATACTGCGAACTCACCTCGCCGCTATCAGTGCGTCACCCTGACCTCGTACCAAGTGGTAACTGCCTTCCCGATAGGAATTTCCCATTCTCCCGTCTTCTTCTCAACGAGAATGGGCTCGCCCATCGGTTGGCCTGAGCCATCGAGGGGTTGCGCCGAAATAGCTTTAACCCGTTCCAAACCTCGCAGAGTGATCCGGCCGACGACTGGCTCAATCAGGGTAAGCGATCCTCCCCATTCGGACAGGTTGCTGCGCCGGTCGTTCCACCGCATACCTTCGTTCTCGACGCGCGACCCGAGTGTCAACAGCAATCTGGAGGCGCGAGAAATCGGCTCCGGTTCAAGAGAGGTGATCACAATCGTGCAGAACCGGTTCTGCACGTCCGCCGACAGATTGGTGACGGACTTGGCGTTCGCCTTCACAAATCCGATCAGCGCCTGAGAGCGTGGAGTGTCCACGGTCACCAGTCCGGTCATTGCCGACGAGTTGTACCAGGCCAACTGGTTAGTGTCGGAGACAATGGGATTTGTGACCTTTGGCACCGCAAGAGGCGGAACCGATGCGCCGTCCAATGAGAAGATGCGCGAGCCATGCTCCAGGGGAACAGCGAGCGGAAACCCAGGCGTGAAGTAAGGACGGTCCGTAGCCGGCAACAGCAACGTGCTGTCGAAGACCTGGTCGTGGGTGTAGGAACGTAGAACTACAGAGTTGGCAGGACTCACGTCACCGCGCAAAAACATAAGAGCTCCGGCGGCAACCTGCGGCATTTTGACCGGATCCAGCGAAATATCAAATGCGTCACCGACATAGGGCTTCCAGTCTGACGCCGCCTTTGGCTCAAAGGTGTACCAAATGATGGCATCCCAATCCTGGAAATTGCCATAAGCGGCGAGAATGGGAATGCCTTCGCTCGCCCAGCCGTTGGGGAAAGGGTTGTTCACTTCACTGACGGTGTAAGGTTTGCCGGCAACTGCCGTGCGGGACAACTCGACGACAGTCGAATTGAATGGGTCGTTCACCATGGGCGCTTTGATCTTGTTCTCCCAGTCGTGCTGCCAATACGTATGACCATCGTTGGTATCGAACGATGAAGTCGCCAGCAGTAAGGGATATCCGCTGCTGGTGTGGCCGTGGTCGGCCGTAGTCATGATCAACGACTTCACGCCGAGGGTCTTGGTCAGATAGTCCCGCATGTTTTCCCAATAGCCGCGCTGCGTGTCGAGGAAGAACCGCGACTCCGCATAGAATCTCTCTTTGGGGGCCGTCTCGATCTGGTCCCTGTTCTGCAGCAACGGGACTGGGTCATCCTCCGAGACTCCGGCGATTTCTCTCAGCTTCTTCAGATCTTCGGCGTTCAGATTTTTCCTGAGCCACGCATTGTAGAGATCGGCAACTTCATGGTCATAGTATGGGGTTGGTCCATGAGTAGCGACCCAGAGCGCATTTTCGTTATTGATTTCGACCATGGCAACCGCGGGATCCGTGCGGTATTCGGATTTGGTATAGGGGTTGTAATGAGCCAGCAGTTGCTTGGCGTACTCCTTCTGCAGTTCGATGATCCGGGGATCGTAAAGGCTGATTCCCTTGGCGCCCTCGCGGATTTTCTGATAATCCTGCACCCCATCGCCCGCCTTAAACGGGCGGCCTACGAGAAGATTGAAATTAATGTAGATTCCCCGCTTCTCCAGTTCGGCGATGAAAAAGTCCTCGCGGTCCATCGCCTCAGGGTCGAGCGCGCGCGTGTCATCGCGTTTCCCGTCGATCAGTCCCCTTGGCGTAGGCAGATCGAGAAATTGAAACCGCACGCAATTTACCCCAAAGCGGGCCAGCGTCGCCGCCCAGAGCGGCGAATCCTCCTTGGAAGGAACCATGATCGAACCCTTGCTCCAGTCCGTAACGTTCACTCCCCAAAAACGGATTCGCTTGCCGTCGCCGGTCACGAGATGGGCACCCTGGGCCCGAACAAATCCATGCTTGCCCGCTGGAGCATCGAGGAGAAATGAGACATCCACGGGGGAGTGCACGCCCAGTGCTTTGCGGTGGTCTATCGTAAACGGTTGCAGCCCGGGGTCGGTTTGGGCCGACATTCCCCATGCGCAAAGCACTAGCCATCCAGCGAACAAAGAGATTCGAAGACGATTCTTCATGGCCAATATCCTCATTCACAACTTTGGGAGCTGAATGGAACCAGGTTCCGGACGAATTGTCATCCGATCGGAACCAGCCTCGAATAGGATTCCCCCTGATCGATGAGGCCCTACACAGCTTCAGGGACTGCGGCAGCGATCTCGATGTCAACTTGCTGCTTGCCCAGAGTCGGATGCAATGCCGTCAGCCGCACTTTTCCCGCTTGTTCTTTCGCTCGCAGCCACACGGCACCGGTTCCACCCACAAGAGCGAAGGGATTGTCGCCTATGATTTCAGCCGGCCCTTCGATCTCCAACTGGATGGCGTCGTTGGCAAATGAGCGTGTCGCCCCGAACTCGTCGCCGACGCGGAGGACTACTCGGGTTGTATCGGCTCCATCTCCGACAAGTTGCGTGTCGTCCGGCAAGACCGAGAACTGCTGGTCGATTCCTCGGCCCGAGTAGCGCTTCACGATCGCCTGCTTGCCTTGAAGGTAACCTTCAATCCTCAAGTCGCCCCAGGGATCACGGAACGGGCGCGTTTGAATTACGAATGGCGGATAGCGGAGACTGCCAAACTCGTTGCGATCCGGATCAACTTCCGCGATCAGCTTGTCATCCACGTAAAACTTGAGATGATCGCAGTTCGAACACACAACCCCTTTGCTGAATCCAATCGACTCATCTCCACGCGCCCAGCGGAAGGCCGGCTCCAGGACAATTTCCTCGTCCGGGTCGCACTGTGATTTATAGAAACCTGCGGCGGGCTTGGGCTCGCGGAAAATATCAGCCACTCCGTGGTAACAAATCCTGTCGCCAGAGCCGAAGTCGAAATGTGTGTTGTAGTCAAAAGCACACCAGCCGATGCCTCCCGCGTACTGCGGATTCGAGGCTAGCTGGTTGTGCACCCGGGCATGACGCAGTGTGTGCTCAGTGAGCCGTTCCGTGTTGTCTATGCTCTTGGTCGGATAGGTGTGCCCGATGAATTCCGTATTCAGGTAGAAAGGGTGGTTGGGCGCTCGGAGCGGAAAACCAAAGTCGTTGATGGTAAATACATTTTCAAGGAGCTCTGACTGTTCAAAGTTTCGGATGCCTCCGGTCGGGCGGGTCGGGTCGAGTTGATGAGCGAGGGCATTGGTACGAGTGTAGAAGTCGTGATCGTCCCGCGATTCGTTGATGCGCACTCCCCAGAGAATGATCGAAGGGTGATTCCAGTCGCGGCGAATCATGCGACGAACGTTGTCGACGGAAATATCCTTCCAGGCTTCATCGCCGATGTGCTGCCAGCCGGGAATTTCCTCCAGAACCAGAAGGCCGAGTTGGTCGCATGCATCCAGGAAATGCCGCGATTGAGGATAGTGCGAGGTGCGCACGATGTTGCACTTAAGGTCGTTGCGAAGGATTTGTGCATCACGCCTTTGCACGCGTCCCGGCATGGCTTGACCCACAAAGGGGAACGTTTGATGACGGTCGAGCCCGCGCAACTTGAGCACTTTGCCATTTAACTCGAAGCCGTGGTCGGTGAACCGCGCCTCGCGGAAGCCGATGGCGCGGGAATCCTCATCCACGACAAGTGATCCCTTCAGCAGGCGAACATGAACAGAATAGAGCTTGGGCCGCGCCAGATCCCAAAGCACCACACGCTCTAGATTCTCCAACCGCACGGTGTGCGCCACCGGATCATCCGCCGCCGCAGCCACCGCAATTCGTTGCGTACCCGTGTCAAGCACGCGGTCTCCGTCGCGCAGCGTGACTTCCAGCGACAGTGCCTCACGTGACGGTTCCAGATGCTGTAGGAAACAATCGACCTCAAGGCCAGGATTCGCGGTGAGTACATTTTTCGGCCGGGCGAAGATGTTTTCGATGAAAGTGGCGGGGACGATACGCAGCGCAACTTCGCGATAGATACCCCCGAAGGTGAGGTAGTCGATCTGACGCCCGAAAGGCGGGATGTCCACCCGTTCGGTGGAATCAACCTCAACAGTTAGCACGTTGTCGGCGTCAAAATCGAGATGCGGCGTCAGCTCAAAAGAAAAAGGTGTGTATCCTCCCTTGTATTCGCCGAGGCGAGTTCCATTGAGCCAAACGGTTGAGGCAGTCATCACGCCTTCGAAATCGACGAAAATATGCCGCCCTCGTGCTTCCGGCGGAACCTTGAAGTGACGGCGATAAACCGACACAAACTCGTATTCCTTGTCGGCGAAGCTGTGCCACGGCAGGCGCGTGTTGCTGTGCGGAATCACCACGCGCTCGAACTTCGAATCGTCGAAGTCTTTCATGCGGGCCTCAGGAGCCACGGAGCGGCTGTAGCGCCAATTCCGGTTCATCGGCAGCACAAGCCGCCCACCCGCTCCAGCCGCGGGCGCCGAACCAGAAGCGGCAGCGAACGCGCTCTCCGCCAGTATCCCGGCTATCAGAGTGCCGGTTCTTTTTATGAAATCTCGTCTTCGCATGACAGGAAAAGCTGGAAGCGTAAATCGCGAGCTTCCTATTACCCGTTCTTACTCTTTAACCACGCTCCGGGAAACGTCCAAAGAGTTCGGACGCTGTAATCAAAGCTGTTGATTTTAAATCAAGGCGCCTCATGTCCCCTCCCCCATTAGTAGGAGTGTTCCAGTTTTATAATCAGCCTCGGTTCGAATGCGAGTTGTGATACCTTCGGGATGGAAAGCGCACTATTGCCTGACTTTTTTTGACAGGCGACGGAGAACGCACACGCCCCGGTCGGAGGGCTTGCGCCGCTTCAATGGTCCAAGGAAGCAAGCATTCTTTCAGGGATGACGCCGGCATCGATAATGTTTTGGTCTCTCTGAGTACGCCCGGTGTACACAACTTCTACGGCGCAACCGTCAACGGCGGCATGTATGGCAACGGCGTCGTCTTTGAGATGACTCCGGCTGGAGCTTTCACCGATCTCCACGACTTCGACCCGAATACCGAGGGCGGAGAACCATTCTCTGCCTTGATTGAGGGCACGAACGGAGTTCTGTACGGGACTACCGCCTATGGGGGAACCTACAACGTCGGAACGATTTACTCCATTCCTTTGGGCGGCGGAAATCCTGACACCTTGTACAGCTTCGATGGCACATCGGTGTACATCCCCGGGGGCACCGCTGACGCGGCATACGAACGGACCTTTTTATGGGAACTCCGCATGGGGTGGCAGCGATGATCTCGGGACCTTCTACTCTTTCGCTGCCGGCCTCTCGCCGTTTGTGCGGCTCGTGACCACCTCCGCGAAAGTTGGAAAGACCGTCGAAATTCTGGGCCAGGGATTCACTGGCACTACTGCCGTTTCTTTCAATGGAACAGCGGCTACTTTCCACATTGCCTCGAAGACTTATCTCACAGCGCTTGTACCGAACGGGGCGACCAGTGGATTCATTAGGGTGACAACTCCGGGCGGAACTCTCAAGAGTAATCAGGCGTTCCGAGTGATCCCATAGCGCACTTTTCGGCGCGGTGTGGAAATGCAAACCCTTGTAACGAGAGCTCGGACCCTTTGTAACCAGCGGGATCGTCCGCCGAGGGTGCCCCCCCAATGGCTCACTGATTTTCTCATGCTTCACTTGCCATTTCACGAGGTCGCGTGAGTTGACTCTTAATCAGGAGCTATCCGGGACAATCACAGCCCGAACAGGAGTTGAGATGCCCCGAAACTCTCCTGTCCTTTGGCTGTCCAATAACGATCCCTTAACGCCACTTACAAGGTTTTTCGAGGGCCACCCGCGTCTTGCAAGTTATTGAAAGTGCTAGTATTTGTGGACTCATAACCTAACGCTCCTGAGGATTCCTTCGAGTTCCCTGGGATATCCTGAAGCGCGTTTGCAAATTGGGCGTCCGCGCAGCAATGCAGGGCAAGATCACTCGTCAAAGTCGGTGGAACCTAAGTCGCGCGAGCGAAAAGGCAATCCGATCGCATGCTGTCGCGGCGAAGGTTGATGGCATTCGACTGCATTTAATATTTGGGCGGACTGAATCCCCCGACGGCTTGCCACCATCCTAAGAAACGAATGCCATGAACCCGAAAGCTGGGAAATTGCTAGTGGTGGAATCCGATGATGCTCTGAGGGAGCAAATCCTCGCTGTGCTGCACGATGCGGGATATATAGTCTCGAGCGACTACCAGCACGGAATAAAGGCGGTCGTCGCCTTCGATCCGGACATAGTTGTGCTGGGTGCGGCTCCGCCCCAGCTAGATTGCTGTGACCTGCTTTCTGAAATCAAGGGTTCTGAGCTGACTCACCATATTCGCGTTGTGATGCTCTCGCCGGGCGAATCCGCTGAGCGCACTCGGGGCCTTGATCTTGGTGCCGACGATGTACTGTCACTGCCCTTTGACTCCCACGAATTATTATCGCGGTTGCGTACCCAGCTGCGGGATAAATCCGTTGCGGACGCATTTCGCGAGCGGTTGCGCGTTGCCGAGGAGAATCGAAACACGACCCAGCAGGTGGTGACCGCGGTCAACGAGGAACGGCGGACGCTCCGGGTGGTCGGGCTGACTGGAATTGCCGTGCTTGTGGCCGCTGGGCTGGTCTCCCTCCTCTTGTATCGCCACAACCAACAACAGAATACCCGGGTCTACGCTGCGATCACTCGATTGCAAACCGGCATGCTGAGCGAACAACGGTTGATGGAGAGCTCGCGCCGGGGTCTGGAGGCGAGCGAACACGGTCCATCCCTGGCGATCGATCCACAAAAAGTGCAACTGCAGAAAAGGAGCGAGGACCTGCGGTCGCAGATCGCAGCCAGCAAAGACGAGAACCCGTCGGCTCTGCAAAACCAGCTAACGGTGGTAGAGGCCCGTCTTCAAAAACTCGAGACCGAGGGCAAGGCCGCGCAAACGATCATCCAATCTTATGAGCCCAGCGTCTGCCTTATCCACATTGTGCTGGCCTTCCGGGACCACACCACCGGATTGAGATTGCACTATGCTGAGCTGACCAGCAGTGGCGTCCCGAAGACTGACGAACATGACAACACGCTCTTGAGCCTCACTGGAAGCGGACCGGAAGTACACCTGGAAGCTTTCGGAACGGGATTTCTCGCCTCCGCCACTGGACAAATTCTCACCAATCATCACGTGGCCGAACCATGGTGGCAGAACGATGATTTGAAGGAAATGCTCGATCAAGGGCTTGAGCCAGTGACGGCGGAGATGACCGCGTACTTCCCGGGCGTTCCTCACGGCATTGCCATCAGTACCGAAAAGATTTCCTCTGCCGCTGACGTTGCAGTCCTAAAAGCGGATATCTCACAACTCGGGATCAAACAGATAGCCCTGGCCGATGGCGGCCGTTCTGCAGTCAGCGGCGGTCCGGTCGTGCTGCTTGGATATCCTACAGCTCTCGATGCAATTCTGGCTCGGGCGGGAGCAGAGACCCTCCAGTCCATCGCCACCGCATCCCAAGGTGACTCAAAGCGGGTGATGGAGGAACTCGCCCGTCGTCACCTGATCAGGCCCATCACCACTCAGGGGCACATCGGCGACGTCCTGCCTGACAAGATTGTCTACGACGCCCAAACCACCTCGGGCGGCTCGGGTGGCCCGCTTTTCAATGATGAGGGCAAAGTTATCGGAATTAATTTTGCTATGGTGCGCGAGTTTGGCGGCTCGAACTTCGCCATCCCTGTTGGTTACGGGAAGTCACTTCTGAAACCATAATCCCGCGCGCCATAGACCCACGAGGCCCTGGTTTCGTTGCGGGCGATCTATGAAACAGAAAAGCAGAAAGGCAATGCCAATCGAGCGACGCTGGCCGTAGCTCGGAAGATGGTCGCGTTTCTGTTCGCCGTGGATCGGCAGGGGACCGGACTCTGGTTTGAACTAGAAGTTCAGGCGTAGAGCCAACTGAAACTCTCGCGCCGGCGCAACGAAGTTCGGCGTTCCAAACGTGGGATTCGATGGACTACCGATGCCATCCTCAAACCTCCGCGGGACCGGTCCCAAGAAAACGTCGGAGCCATAGACGGTATCGATTCCGTTGACGTTTGGCCGGTTGAAAAGGTTGAAGACTTCAGCGCTCGCTTCCAGTTTAAGGCGTTCACTCAGCTGAAAGATTCGCTGAGCACGAACATCGGTTGTGTAGGACGGATCGCCGCGGTAGGTGTTGCGGCCGAGGGTACCGACACGATCGGAAAACGGGAACCCGTCGCCATTCACGTCGAAGCCCGCAAATACCGAATAGTAGCGGGGGCTTTGCAAGGTATTCAGGATCGCAACCTTGAAGTTCCGTAGCGCGCGATTCCAAGGGGTAGGGGATTCTCCCAACAGGGTCAGCACGAACCGATGGCGAACATCATTGTCCCCCAGAGCGCGGTCGAGTTGCGGATTCAAATAGTCCATCGGGCTGTCTGTGAGTTGAACGTCTGTTGCCAGATCGACGGACTTCGAGAATGTGTAATTTCCCAGGATGCTGTAGTGATGAGCAAAGGGCTTGCGTACGCTCAGCGTTCCGGCGTGGTAAACGGAATAGGCCGATGGGGAGGCCATCAACGTAAATCCGAAATTGGGATCGGCGGTGGTGAAAGCCTGGACGCCGGAAGCAGTCGTGCCGCTCGGTACGCCATTGATGCTGAGATAGAGAGGCATCTTGAGCGCGTGCACGAATTGGTATCCGGCGGTGACGAAGAGTCCCTTTGCCACCTCGTACTCAATTTCGAGGTTGGCTTGTTCTGCATATGCATTTGGAAGCTTGCGCGGCGCGTACCCCAGCGGAAACTGGAGCAATGCACTGGGCGCGGGATAAATACCGGTGTGGGTAAACGTGGCAAAAGCCTGGCTGGCCAGAACCGGGCCGTTCACACCCACAATGCCGGAGGGTCCAAGTCCAACCAAACTGCTGCTGGGATTGGCAAATTCCGGCAGGATCGGCTGGTTCATGTACGTAAAGGCTGACGCGCCCTGCCAGGACACCATGACGTCGCTGTAGTCGAAAGGTCCGGTGAACAATCCGAATCCTGCGCGGACCACGCCTTTTGCCTGCCGGAAGGAATAGGCCAATCCAGCGCGCGGCTGCACGTTCGCATAGTTTGTGGGGTGCATCCTGCCGTTGAGCCGGATGGCGGCGGCCGACGGGAAAAAATCTATGTCGTAACGCAGACCGATCGTGAGCGTAAGGTTCGCCTTCGGCTTCCACTGGTCCTGCACATAGACCCCGGCCAACTTATGCAAAAAGGCGAGGTTGGTGCTGTCGGCAAAAGTAGCGGCCGCTGGTCCTTCGAAGAGCCCTGTTGTGAAAGGCAAAGTGCGCGGCGGGATTTGTTGACCAAAATACGATCGCGGTTGCAGAAAGAGAAACTCTACGGGAGTGCCGGGGCCGAACGGTGGCGCGTTAAAGGGCGCGGCGCCAAAAAAGCTTTGCGGGGTGAAGATGCCGGCTCCAGGGACAAAAAAATCCGTTTGCGCGTCAATCCAAACCGGCTCGAAATCGCCGCCGAATTTCAATGAATGCTTGCCGCGAACGTACGTGACATTTTCGGCGGCCTGAAAATGCTGGTCCTCGTACTGGTGTACTCCGCCCTGGATCCCCCCGGAGTCAAAGAGGTCCGCCACAAGGAGCGCCGGCTCCAATCCGGCTCCGACAGGGTCGAGATGGAAAGTTCTCCGGCCGAAATTAAGAATGCTCTCCGAAGTCCAGTGCGTGCCGAATACATGCAGGAAGTTCGCGTAGAGAGTCTGATCGTGGACGGGATTGTTGCGATAAAAAGACGGCAATCCCTGTCCCGGCGCGGCGCCCGGTATGTGCTGGTTTCGTTCATCGCTGAACATGTATCCCAAGGTGAGAACCGAGGCGTCGCTGAGAACGTTGGTCAACTTTCCAAAGGCCTTGTCGTAATCCTGAATCTGGAGAATGGATCCGAGATCCTCGGGCTGCAAGCCGAGACTCTCCTTGACCTGGTTGATGCTGGGGGTTGCCGGCCCGAGACATCCGGGAGTATCCGTGCAATGTAGGATGAACGACGAATAGATCGGCGATTCAGCCCGGCGCTGCCCTTCGTAGCCCAGGAAGTAAAAGACTTTGTTGAGCCGGATCGGGCCTCCGACGTGGGCGCCAAATTGATTAAAGCGGAGAGTGTTGAAGCCGGGCGCCGAAAGCAGATTCTTGGCATCCAGCGCATTGTTCCGGAAGAACTCGTACGCCGATCCATGCACGTCGTTACTTCCGGACTTGGTCACCGTGTTCACGACAGAGCCCAAATTGCGTCCGTTGTCTGCGGTGATCGGGCCATCCGCTACTCGGAATTCTGACACCCAGTCTTGCGATGGACTGGCACGTTGGACGCCAGAAACGCTGGTCGTGTAGTCCACGCCATCGAGGCCATAGAAGGTACTGTGGGTCTCGCGCAGTCCGCCGAAGCTCAACTCCAAAACGGTCTCCTGAAAGGGGGATTGCGCTCCCACGGCAGTATTGCGGCCGACGTTGGCGGTCGGCGTCAGCAGCACGAAATCGATAAAATTGCGGCCCGCGATGGGCAGGTCGGAAATCTTCTCCGTCTCAATGACCTGGCTCATTTCGGGCCTCTGCGTATCGACACCCGCGGGCATCTGGTGGACATCCACAGTCTCGCGTGCGGTCTTGATTTTCAGAGCCACGGGCAAGGACGCAATTTGTCCGACAGCCAGGGTGAGCGCCACCCGATAAGAAGCGAACGCATCGGATTCGACTGTTAGTTGATAGCTCCCGGCCGAAAGCGCGGGTACTACGGCGATCCCAGTTCCGCTGGAGAGCACCGTCCGTTTTGCCCCGGTGGCCAAGTTTCGCAGCGTGATGCGCGCCTCGGGGATGGCGCTTCCCGAGGGGTCGGTCACGGTGATGTTCAACGTTGCCAGTTGCTGCCCGTACAAAGACATAGGCAACAGAAAGACCAAGAAAACGAACCTCGCGGCCGCGCGACTTACAGCGCTGCTCACTCGCACTCCTGTTTCAACGATTGCCCCCAACGACCGGCAGGCCGGCGTCTCCGGAATATTTGAAATCAACTGCTGAGTGGCCGACACCTTACTTGACATCGGGAGATCAGAACAATACTCGAAAAACACTAACGCTGGAAGAGCGAGACGCAGACGATGGCAAAACGTAGGAACCGCCAGAGCGAGTCCGCCACGATCTCCTTGGCTTCTCAAGTGAAACGGTCAATGGAAACGCCGACCGCTCGATGACAAACAAACATACTCGTCGCTTCTATTCCCAACTTGATAGGTGCCCTTTCGACCGGCAGCGGTTGTTTAAGCGGATAGCTGGCGAAATCAGGCGTGCTGTTGAAAAACTCTTTCGCTCGAAATTCGCAAAACTTAAGACTGCGTCAGGATGCCCCGCAAAAGGCTTTCTTAATTTTCTGGACATTCTGCATCCCCCAAATTTTGGCTGTTTCAGAGGCAAATAGAGTTTTCAAACAGCCGCGGCGCGTTAGCGACACTGACCATAAAACACTGGCCGCTTGGTCGGTACCCAATCTGTAGGAATTGGACAAATGTCCGGCGATGAGTCATCACCCGTCACTCGTACCGGAGCGCCACCATAGGATCGACCCTCGCTGCCCGCCGCGCGGGGATGTAATTCGAGAGTAGCGTCACACCAACAAGTGTCGTCGACACCAACACAAACGTAAGAGGATCTGCAGGTTTCACCCCATAGAGCATGCTGGCCAAAAACGGGCCAAACACCAACGAACTCCCGATGCCGATCGCTAAACCTGCAATCGCGAGCCTCATGCCCTGCAAGACGATCATCCTGACCACATCGCCCCGCTTTGCCCCTAACGCGATCCTGATTCCGATTTCATTCGTGCGCTGCGTGACCGAATACGCCACCAATCCGTACAGTCCGACTGCGGCAAGCGCGAGCGCGAGCGCAGCGAACATGCCGAGCAACAACGAAGAAAAGCGGGGCTGCGCTACTGAGGACTCGACGATATCGTCAAGCGATCGGAAGGCCGAGAGAGTCTCGTCCTTGTTGACGGCTCTCACGGCATCGTAAAGCGCAGCTTCGAGAGGAGCGGGATTGGCGGAGGTGCGCACCACCAGATTCATCATGGGAGGAGAAAACTGCGCGTAGGGCGCATACATCTCCGGTTCTTGCGGATCGCTTAGCGCGGTGTGGCTGATATTTCCGACAATCCCGACGATCTCGCGATTGGGCCGCGAATCTCCCATCACCTCAAGATGCTTGCCCAGCACGTCCTGTCCTGGGAAGAAATGCTTGGCGAATGCTTGATTGACGAGCAGAGTTCCGGGACTCGTTGCGTTGTCATGTTGATCGGGCCACCTCCCGGCAAGCAGAGGAATGCGCATCGCAGCGAGATAGCCCGGCGTTACCTGCCGGTAGTACGCGTCATCATACTGACTCGGACCGTAGCTGTGTCCGGGGATCCTGAAGGGACCGTCGCTGTGCTGGCCGGTCAAGGGCAGCTCTGAAGTTGCCCCGACTGCTTCGACTCCCGGAAGGTTTGCGACTCGCTCCTCTAGTTCCTGCCAGAAACGCACGCGATGCGCAAAATCATTGTAAGACGGCCCATTCAGGCTGAGCTGTGCGGTCACAACGTGCTGAGTCTGGAAACCTGGATTGACGTGTATGAGCAACCAGAAACTCCTGATGAGCAGCCCGGCACCGACCAGCAACATAATCGACACTGCAATTTCTCCAACCACGAGTGCCCTGCGGATTCGTCTGTGCGTGATCGGCGCCGAATTCCGCGCGGATTCTTTCCGTTCGCTGAACCCGCCCTTGGCCAGTTGCATCGGAGGAATCAACCCGAATATTGCCCCGGTAAAGAGCGACAGAACGAAAGCAAAAGCCACTACCTGCGGATTCACGTGGACCTCCTGTATCCGTGGCAGATCAGAAGGCCCCAATACTCGCAGCAGCGAAACTGCCCAATTCGCGGCAATCAGTCCCAAGCCGCCGCCCGCCAGCACTAGCATCATGGTTTCCACCAGGGCTTGCCGGGTAATGCGCGAGTGGGTCGCACCCAAAGCTATACGCACGGCAAATTCTCTCCGCCTACCAACCGAGCGAGTCAAAAAGAGGTTGGCAAGATTTGTGCAAGCGATCAGCAACAGCAAGCCAGCCGCGGCCCAGATTACCAGCAGTACCGGACGCACTGGTCCGATCAGCACTTCCCGCAATGAGCGCTGTCGCAATGACCATCCTTGATCCGTATCCGGATACTTGTCTGCGAGCTGATGAGCGATCGCGTCCAAGTCGGCTTGGGCTTGCGGTAAGGTGACACCCGGCTTGAGTCGCCCGATCACTTTTAGGAAGTGGCCTCCGCGCAAGTGCATCAGAAAATGCAAACGCGGTGTCGGCAGCCATATCTGCGCCTGGCTGATCAGCGGAATATCCGTGGGGAGCACCCCAACTATGGTCAGGCTTTGTCCATCCAGCCGTATGTTGTGCCCGATGATGTTTCGATCGCCACCAAAGTCGCGTCTCCATATCCCGTTGCCGAGAATCACGACCTGCGACATATTCACTTGCTCGTCGCTCTTCTGGAAGTCGTGCCCAAGCAACAGAGGAACTCCCAGAGTTTGAAAGAAACCTGCGGAAACCAAGTTGGTCGTCACTTGTTCGGGCTTGTTTCCGGAGAGATTCGACGGCCCGGCCATGACCGATTGAGAAATGCCGGCCATCTGCTCAAAACTCCGATTCGCATCGCGATAATCCAGGAAGTCGGCGGGAGAAACCCCTGCGTCGTCTGTCTGCGGCATTTTGCCGTTGAGCCAGACCAGTCGGTCGGGATCCGCAAAGGGCAGCGGGCGCACCACCACTGCTTCAATCACGTTGAAGATCGCAGTGTTTACTCCAATGCCGAGCGTCAACGTAACAATGACAACCGTGACAAATCCCGGGCTCTTGCGCAACTGCCGAAGCGCGTAGCGAAGATCTTGGGCTAGTCCAGTCATAACACAACCTCCTGCTGCCATTTCCGTGAAGCTCACCACAAACACTTGCTCAGCAACACGCCGGCAATTCTCCCACCGTCAGTAAAAGACAGTAAACTGTTGAGCGCAAAGGTGGTACACGATGAATCGAGAAGACGGGAGCCACCCCGGATGTCCGCCAGTGGAAATGCGTGTCCGGAAGCGGACAGCATCACAGACGCACAAGCTCACTATGTGCCGAAGTCAGTTCCCGGAGGGTTGGCAGCTCGGCAATTGGGAGGCGTTCGAAGGGCTTGAGCTGTGGGAGAGGAAACTTTCATGCAGAGTTCTTAGAGGGCTGGACGGGAGTAATCCCGTCCGGCTACTCGGGTCATCCGCCCAGAATCTGAAGCCAGCCAGGCCGGCCTTATGGCCTGATCGCTAACAATGAATCCGGTGTGCTCTAAGGTAAAGGTAAGGGAAACGGTCGGACATTATTGCTTCATCACTTCATGACATTCCGTTCGGACAGCCGCCATTTTTTCTGGCGGTGGCATGGTGAAAGTTTCGCCCGGTCGTGAGGACATGGCTCGCAGGCATTGCTCAAATGCGGGCTTGTTAAAGAAGAACAGAATCGTGGCGGGCTCACTGGAAACGTTCGCCACGCCGATCCAGTTTCCATGCGGGATGAAAACCGTCGCTCCTGTTCCCGCGTCGTATTCACGTCCAGCCAACGTGACGCGCACCGCACCCTTGTGGACGAATATGACTTCATCTTCGTGCAGATGCTGGTGGGTCGGAATTTTGTTTCCCGGCGGCATCTCCTCTGTCCCGACGACCAGTGCGTCCGAGCCGGTGCTGAGGGGATCAACCTTGAAAATGAGCGGCTTGTCCCCAAGCAGCATCCAACGGTCACCTTCGTCGGCCTGAAAGACCGTGGGCGTCGGTTGCTTTGGCACTGCCCTCGAATCAGTGGTCGGTGCGTGGGCCGCAGTGGCACTTGGTGCAGGCGCAGGGTTGGTCTGGGCAGATAATGGGACGGCCGCGAGAAGCAGCAACGACGCGAGATGAACGCGAATCGCCATATACTCTCCGTTTTTCGAAATCCGACTTATATATTGTGATCCGCGGTGCCGGGCTGTTCCGTTCTCCGAACGCGCAGACTTGCCGCATGCACTCTGACCAAACCAGTTACCGAACCACGTGTTGCACCCATGCGGCGAACGCGTGCCACGCCGCCGTCTTTCCGATCGGCACTCGAGTTTGCAGCACCAATATGAGGAAAGAGCCGGCCCACAGCGTCGCCCGATGGATCTGGCGCGTAGACCATAGATCGTAGCCAACCAAGACCAGCAATAAGCTTTCGGCGAGCAAAGCTACGACGAGACCCTTCCGGTATACAAAAGCGAACGGCAAGCGCGCGATCGCGGGAGTCAGCAGCGCAATGGTCGCGATGTAGATGAGTCGCTTGTGCGCGGGCGGGTCCAAGCGCGCGCGGAAGGCGAAATAAAGCGGGACCGCAAAGATCAGGATATCGGTCAGCGGGATAATGTAAAACATTTGGGGATCCCGGCCCGCCGGCGCGCCCCGAGCCAGAGAATCGGTTGCGGCCACAACACCGAGAACAATCATGAGACATCCCAGAAAAAATCCCGCCACGCCCAAGCGCCGATGAATATCTACGCGGCCGGCGGAGACTAGCGAAGTTTGTGCGACGAGCAACAGAATCCAGCAGGAAAACACCGCGCCGTGTATATGAATGATTCGGCTGGGCAGCGGCGCCCGGAAGATTCCGGCGAGATAATAGGTGTGCGCAAAACCCACGAACACCGTCACCAGCATGACCAGCGCCATGCTCGTAAAGAACACGTGATCGAAACGCCGGCCGGGCAGGTTCGCACCGCGAGCACCCGTCCGGGAGGATTCCGCAGCTGTAGCCATAGTTCCCCCGCTGTCCGGATCGCCCTTGTCTCAGAGAGCGTGACCGCCATTCTAGGGTCAATGACCAGATCGGGCAATGTGGAGACGGGTTCAGCTCCAAGCACTTTAACTGTTGCAAATTGCCATGACCCTCAAAACCCTGAAATCGGCTCGTCACTGGGTGGTTGGTCGACAACTCTTGCCTCTAAGACCCGGATCGAAATCTTTGGTAGTGCGCGCCGCCCGCGCGAAGCGCAGTTCAATAGCGAGTGCGCCTTTCAGGTAGTAGATATCGATGACACTTTTCTCGACGGCGCTCTGAGACGGCGAGTGAGCGCTGAGGCCTTCTCGGCGCTAATGTAGCCTTGGTTGCGCGCATCTTTCAGAGCGCCTCGCGCCAATCCGACACGGCCAGAATAGCCAAGCCTCCGGCGTTTCGACACATTGCTTCTGCCAATCCTCCAGAACGGACACTAGCGCCGCGCGCTCAGGAGCCCATGTCCACGTTTCTCGTTGTCCATTAGTAATGGACATGGCATAATAATGGACGCTATGCGAGTTGCACCTCCATTGACTCCTTTTCTAGAGCAGCTCCGGACCCTGCACTTCATCAGCGATCTGGATTTCTCTCCGAAGAACCGTGGCGGTGATCAAGGAATCGACGGCACTCTCAAGGTGCGCACTCCCAAAGGAACCTACTCCTTCCTCGTGGAACAGAAGCGGTCGTATCTGGACCGAGGGATACTCAATGCCCTCGTCACTCAAGCCAAACTCTATGCAAGAGTACATCGCAAGCCCCTCTTGCTGTTGGCACGCTACATCCCCCGGCCTTCTGCCGAGCGATTGATCGAATCACGAATAAACTTTGTGGACCAAGCTGGCAACATGCACCTCGTGCTCGGTCAAAACTATGAGCGTACGATCATCGGAAACAAAGAGAATGCCGTTTCAAAAGAAGGCAAGCGGGTCAGCCCCGCAATCGCTCAATTGTTGTTCACCTTTGCCACGAAGGAACTAGCGGGAAGCTGGTCCGTGCGTCAACTGGCTGAAGCGTCCGGGTTGAGCAAAAGCAATGTTGCGAAGGTTCGACAGCAGTTGGTCGAGCGCGGAGTACTGCGAGAATCGGGGCACGGCTTTGATATCAGCGACAAATCGCGATTACAGGACGAGCTGTTGAGAGGATATGAGTTCGCTCTGCGTCCGAAACTTCTAATCGGGCGTTTCCGGTCCTCCGACAGAGACCTAGACGACATGCTCGCCAGCGTCCGAAAGCCTTTTGCAGACCTATCAATTCGGTGGTCGGTAACTGGCGGGCCGGCTGCTCAGGCTCTCCAGAAGTTTTATCGAGGGTTGGAACTGCCAATCTTCGTCGACTCGTTCCCTGACCAACTTCGTCGTCAGTTGCGGATCATTCCTGACAAGGCAGGGCCACTCATTTTTCTGCGTTCCTTCGGTACCATCCCGTTTTGGCGAGAAACCGAGCCGTTCCCTCT
>Ga0210398_10001037_pt1 | contig 29818 bp, 22 predicted proteins | sample IncBWC4OmetaG_FD_161047 | JGI IMG/M metagenome (GOLD analysis project Ga0210398, IMG submission 161047) | Forest soil microbial communities from Barre Woods Harvard Forest LTER site, Petersham, Massachusetts, United States - Inc-BW-C-4-O | ecosystem: Environmental > Terrestrial > Soil >... | reverse complement strand
CCACGCGCATCAGCATCGAAGAGGGCGCCTATTTCAAGGGCCACATCGAGATCGAGCGCTCCTCCCAGTCGTCTTCGCAGGAAAGCAAGACCAGCGAAGAAATTCCCGTCCCCGCCGCGGCTTTCTAGTCGCTCGCGCGCGCGGCCCAACCGGCTCGAACGTAAAGAGAGTTCGCCTCATGCGGTGAGTTGTGTGCAGCCAAGGCCGGCTCACCGCTTTTCTCTCCAGCGCCTTCCGGTTCTGTTCTCCCCTCCCCCTGACAATCTGTTGCAATCTCGTGGCGCCGCAAGATGCGCGAGCGCGCGAGCTTCGACAAGCACGCGGTTGTGGTAGGCTGTCGCGGAATTCACCGGCATTTTTCTGCCCTCAGGAATCGTGAACAGGAGATTCGCGAATGAAGACCATGCTCGCGGCCCGCATGCATGAAATTGGCGGACCTCTGCTGCTGGAAGAGATTCCCGTTCCGCAGCCGCGCCCAACCGACGTGCTGGTAGCCGTCAAGGCCTGCGGCGTGGTGCCCAACCTCAAGAACGTCCTCACGAAATGGCCGCAGTGGTTTCCCTACCTGCCGCTGCCAAAGCTTCCGGCGATCTTTGGTCTGGATGTTGCCGGTGTGGTGGCCGAAGTGGGCAGCCAGGTGCATTCGATCCGCCCCGGCGAGCGCGTGTACGTCAATCCGGCGCGTGGCTGCGGATCCTGCCGCGCCTGCCGCAGCGGCGAAATCGTGAACTGCCGCGCCTTCACCTTCCAGGGCTATTTTGGCCGCGGGCCGTTGTCGCAAGCAGTGTTCGAAGACTATCCGTACGGCGGCATGGCCGAATTCATTACCGCGCCGCAAGGCGCGCTGGTGCGATTGCCGGACAACGTCAGTTTCGAACAGGCGGCGCGATTCGGGTATCTGGGCACAGCATACGCTGCCATTCGCAAAGCGGGCGCGGGGCCGGGACGCACGCTGCTCGTCAACGGGATCGGAGGCGCGCTGGGGCTGTGTGTGGCGCTCGTGGCCCTGGCAACGGGCGTAACGACCATCCTGGGCACCGGAAGAAATCAGGCGCTCCTGGACCGCGTGAAGGCCCTCGCGCCGAACCGCATCGAGGTGCTGGCGGTCGGAAACCGCTCCATTCAGGAATGGGCGGCGGGCTTTACCGAGCAGGATGGCGTGGACGCGGTGATCGATACGCTGCCGCCCGGCTCGCCTTCTAGCGCTATGCAGGACGCGTTGAATGCTTTGCGGCGCGGGGGGCGCGGGGTCAACATCGGTGGCGTGGGTGAGCCCCTACCGCTCAATGTGCACCGAATGATGGGAATGAATATCCAGCTCATCGGGTCGTGCTGGTTCAGCACAGGAGAGGGGCAAGACCTGGCGGAAATGGCTCGCGCCGGAACGCTGGATCTTTCCGTGCTCCAGCACCGGCGCATTCCGCTCAAAGATGTGAATGAAGGGCTCTCGTCCCTGCAGGATGCCAATCGCGGATTCAACAACTTTGTGGTTATTCCGTGAGGTTGCGCGGGCTAGAAATTCGCCGCAGCGGTGAGGGCAGCCGCTTCCGGTCTGGCAACGCGCCGCGGTACGTATAGATTGGCGGGGCGATCCACCAGGTTCTCGTGCAGGATCATCAGGGTAAGGAAGGTGGTCAGAACGCGCTTTTTGAGGTCATCGGACAGCTTCGCGCCGCCCGTGCCGAGCAGCGCCAATTTCATCGCAGCAGCCGCCACATACGTCTGGAGCTCGCCCAAACGCGTGGCGCTGGACTCGCCCGAGGCGGCCTCGCGGCGCATCTCGTTGCACGCCTTGTCGGCAGCCAGGAGGAAGTGCGAAACGCAGCAGCCGTCCGACTTTAGCTCAGACGGCACCAGGGTGCCGCAACCGGGAATGCCGCACTGAATGGAAGTGTTTACCATTTTTCCCGCCTTCGTTGCGGTAAGAGCAGGAGTACTACCAAACCGGCTTCACGAGCCCTCTCGTGCTCCCAGTCTATCCATAACATTTTCAGCACATTAGATGGCTGAGTGGAAATTACTTGCCATTTACGCTGCCGGAAGACCACACGCCCTACCACTTTTGGGAAAATCTTTTCCCACACTCTGAATTTGCCTTCCCGTGGGCAGACATAAAAGCTCCCGGATGAGCCGTTTGGCACCACTGGAGGGAGCAAGACTTCCCGCAGGGGAGAGCATATTCGGCGCTCTGGACAGCCATCCCGTGCGCCAAAACATGACCCTGGGGACAGTCTTATCCGCATGGGCACGCCTGCCCTTTTCGGTTGACACGCATATTCTGGCACTTGAGTACAATAGCGCCACTCCCTGGCCTACCCCCCCTGGCAAGGTTAAACCATGTCCAATCCATGGAAACTGTGGGAAGGCCAAGTGGTCGACGGGAAACTCCCTCTGCTTCGCTACCTCGGCGGGTCCGAGCACAGCGCGGTTTTTCTCACCGAGCGACATGAGCGTGGCCACAGTGAAGGAGCTGCGATCAAGCTTTTCCCCGCCTCCGCGGAAGTTGCCGAGCTGCAGCTGGCGCGCTGGAAGCAAGCCGCGAGATTGTCGCATCCTCACCTGATCCCGCTGTACGAAATGGGATGCTGCGAACTGCGCGGCGTTCCGCTGGTTTACGTGGTCATGGAGAGCGCCGAGGAGAACCTGGGGCAGGTTTTGCCAAGCCGCGCGCTCGCGCCCGCCGAAGCCAAGGAGATGCTCGAGTCCGTTCTGGACGCGCTCTCCTACCTGCACCGCGAAGGATTCGTGCACGGGCGTCTTCATCCGGGCAACATCATGGCTGGCGGCGATCAACTCAAGATTTCAAGCGACTCCCTGCACCGCGCGGGAGACCCGCTCGGCGGCTCCGGTTCCGAGAGCCCATACGATCCGCCCGAGTATATCCGCGGCGGCTCGTCGGCGCCGCAAACGGCGTCCCCGGCGGGCGATCTCTGGTCGCTCGGCATGACCCTGGTGGAGACGCTCACGCAGAAATTGCCCGAAGGACCGGCGGCCGAAAAGCCGGCACAGGTGCTGCTGCCCTCTCTACCAGAACCATTCCTGGATATTGCGCGCCACTGTCTCTTGCGCGACCCGGAGGCGCGCTGGAATCCGTCGCAGATCGGCGTGCGATTGCAGGGCCGCATGCCTATGCCTGTGATTCCCGAGGAGCGAGCGGAAATTCAACCCCAGCCTCCATTGCCAGCACCGCAACCGATCGTGGCTCCGTCGCGTCCGCTACCGCCGGCCGTCAAGCGCCGCAACTACGTTTTGCCCGTGGCCGTGGCGTCGGCGGCGCTGCTGGCGGTAATTCTTCTGGGCGCGAGGCTGCTGCGTCACCATGCGGAAGCTCCACCAGCGCCTGCCGTGGCCGAGGAGGAGCCGCCCGCTGCTCCTTCGCCGAAACCAATCGCGCCACAAACAAAAGAACGCGCAACCAAACCGGTGACCTCGGCGAAGCGGGCGGAGAAGGAGCTTGGCCCCCAATCGCCTGCTCCCGTGCCGGCGTTACTGCACCGCGAATCGGCGCCCGCCGAAGCAACCAATGCGGTAGCGAGTTTTCCGGCAGGTTCGCCCGCCCGTGGCGAAGTCCTTCACCAGGCCCCGCCGCAGGCGCTGCAATCCGCAACGCATTCCATTCATGGCACGGTGCGAGTGAGGGTAAAAGTCAACGTGGATCGCTCTGGCACTGTGGAGGACGCGGAACTGGAATCGCGTGGGCCGAGCAAATACTTCGCGCACGTGGCGCTGGAAGCCGCGCAGGGGTGGAAATTCAGGCCGCCCATGATAGGGGGCAAAGGCGTGCTCAGTACGTGGACGCTACGCTACGAGTTCACGCGCGACGGAATAAATGTAATTCCGACGCAAGACCTGCCGTAGCCGAGTCGAACTAAGTCCCTGTCCACTTGGGCGGGCGTTTGTTCAGAAAAGCCTCCAGGCCTTCACGAAAATCGTTGCTCAGATAGCAGCCGAGAATGAGGTCGTCGTCCTCCGCGGGGATCATTCTTTCTTTTATGCGGCGCAGGGCTTCTTTGGTGGCGCGAAGCGTGAGCGGCGCGTGGGAGGCCACCGTGCGGGCGAGTTCGGCGGCGCGGGTTTGCAGGGCGGCGTAGTCGGGCAGGACTTCGCTGAGGAGGCCGAGCGCATGCGCTTCGGCGGCGTCGATCAGGCGCGCGGTAAAGATAATTTCCTTTACGCGCGCGGGCCCAATGAGTGCGGTCAGACGGACGTAGTTGGCCATCGACAGGCAATTGCCCAGGGTGCGGCTGATGGGCACGCCAAAACGCGTGTTGGCCGCGCCGATGCGCAGGTCGCAGCAGGCGGCGATGGTCGTGCCGCCCCCGGTGCAGGCGCCGGCAATGGCGGCGATGGTCGGGATAGGGATGCGTTCGAACGCGTCGAGCAGGCCGTTGATTCGCACCTCGTAGTCGAGGGCGTCCTGCGCGCTGGAGAATTTCCGGAACTCGGAAATGTCGGTGCCCGCCGCGAATGCCTTTTCGTCCGATCCCGTGAGCACCAGGACTTTGACGGAAGAATCCGACACCGCCTGCTTGCAGATTTCTGCGAGGCGCTCGTACATCCGGAACGTGAATGCGTTGCGCGCCTCGGGGCGATTGAAGGTGATGCGGCCTATGCCCTCGCGCACTTCGTACAAGATGTCCTGGCTCATCGTGTTACACCTTTCTGGGTGGCGGCGGGCAGTTGGATGGCGCCCTGTTGCGCGAGTTGGTCGATCTCAGCGTCGGAGTAGCCGACCTCGCGCAACACTTCACGGCTGTGCTGGCCGAACAGCGGCGCGGGGCGGTGGACGCCTCCCGGCGTCTCTGAGAATTTTATGGGCAGGCCGATGGCCTTCACTTCGCCAGCAGTGGGATGAGCAGTCTCGACGATCATTTCACGGGCAAGCGCCTGCGGGTCGGCGTGCATCTGGGCAACATCCAGCACCGGTCCCGCAGGGACTCCGGCATCTTCGAGGCGCCGCAGCCACTCGGCAACGGTGCGGCGCTGAAAAAGCGGCGAGAGAATTTCCGTCAGCGTGGCAAGGTTGCGCATGCGATCCGCATTGTTGACGAAGCGCGCATCGTTACGCAGCTCGGGCGCTTCGAGCGCCTCCAGCAGGCGCAGCCAATTCTCCTGGTTCGCCGCGCCCACGGTGATCCATCCATCGGACGCGGGAAAGGCCTGGTAGGGCGCATTCAAGGGATGCGCCGATCCCATCGGGCCGGGCGCGTGGCCGGTGGCGAAGCAGATCGCGGAATGCCAGTAGGTGTGGGTGATCCCCGCTTCGAACAGCGAGGTATCCACCAATTGTCCTTGGCCGGTGGACTGGCGGGCATGCAGGGCCGCCAGAATTCCTACGCATCCGAGTATTCCGGCGGTAATGTCGGTGACAGGCGCGCCGGCCTTCATCGGCGGGCCGCCGGCGCGCTCGCCGGTTATGCTCATGAGCCCACTCATTCCCTGCGCCACCAGATCAAATCCGCCGCGATCGGCGTAGGGCCCGGTTCGCCCGAAGCCGGAAATCGAGCAGTAGATCAGTCGGGGATTGAGTGCATGGAGTGATTCGTAACCGAAGCCCATCTTTTCCATGGTGCCGCGGCGATAATTCTCGATCAGCACATCCGCGTCTTTCAGCAAGCGGGACAGCACGGCGCGCCCTTGCTCCGACTTCAAGTTCAAGGCAATGCCACGCTTGTTGCGGTTCATGATCAGAAACGCCGCCGACTCGTCGTCCACTTTGGGCGGGACCATGCGCCGCGCGTCGTCCCCGCCGGGAATTTTTTCCACTTTGATGACGTCCGCACCCATGTCGGCCAGCAGCATTGAGCAAGTCGGGCCAGCCATGATGTGGGATAAGTCGACCACTTTCAGGCCTGCGAGTGGTCCCGGCTTTTTCTCGTCGGACGCGTTCCCCATTCGAAATCCTTTCTCGGCCTTGCCGCGTCAACAATACTAGCTTTCCGCGCCCGTATTGACCATGCCAGGCAGTTCATCAAAGCCGGTCGGCAAACTCCGCGAGCAGGGCCCTGCTAGCCCGGCTTTTCCGCATGGTATACTTCTCGCCGGATGCGAAAACTCGATGCTGGCCGTTGCGAACACTGCGACGAGGCGTTTGGCTACTACCTTATTCACAATGGCTTTAATGATTCCTTATATGCGTACTGCGAGGCTTGTGGGATGACTGCGACGCTTTCGGTGTATTGCCCGCGGATGCCGAAGCTGCCTCCTGACTGCCAGCCCTTTCGAGAAATCTGCTCAGAAATGGAACAGTACATTCAACCGTGTCAATGTGGTGGTGCTTTCAAGAAGGGTGCCTCTCCGCGTTGCCCTTATTGCAGACGGCCCCTATCAGCCGATGCTGCCGCCGCATTCATAGAAAAGAACGCGCCTGGTGCACAAAAGGGTTGGCGTTGGCAAAGGAATTGGCACGACACATACTGCATAGTTGTAGAGAACCGGTCGGTCAGCGACAATTTTAGAGAATAGCGGAATACGGCATTTTCAGGAGTTGGTTCTCTTCCGATGCACCTCTAGCGCTGCGCGGTTTTTGCAGGCTCCGGCGGAATGAAATAGCCCACCTTGTTGTTGAACGGCGTGCCGAACCAGATGCGGCCTTGCGCATCGGGGATGAGTTCACGCATGCCGTTGCCTGAATATGGGAATGGGAACTCGACGACCTGACCTGTCTTGGGATCGAGGCGGCCGAGGATGTCATCGTCGTAGGAGCTGTACCAGACGTTGTCGTAGCGATCGACGGCGACAGCATAAGGCGTCGGGGAAGGATCGGGCAGTGGAAATTCCTGAAATTTTTCGGTTTTGGGATCGAAGCGCCCGATCTGGTTGCCCCACCACTCGCCGAAGTAGACGATTCCCTGCGAATCGACGGTGATGCGCCGCGGGCCGGCCGTCTTGGGATGGGTGCTGCTGTTGCCGTAGTTTTCGTCGGGCTGATTCCCGTTGAGCGCGGCGAGCTTTTCGGTGGCGGGCGGAGTCCACTTGGTGATCTTCAGTGTTTTGGTGTCCATCTTGCCTATCATGCCTTCGCGGGGGAATTCCGCGAACCAGATGTTGCCCTGAGGATCGAGCTCGATGCCGTAGGGCGTGCGCGCTTCGGGGAACTCCATGAATTGTTCCTTCTTGGGATCGAAGCGCAAGAGCATCGAGCCGCCGGCCCAGATGTTTCCCGCGCGGTCCAGGCGAATCGAGTTCATGCTGCCGAGGCCAATCGCGTTCATGCCGCGGCCGGTTTTGGCGTCGTCGTCCTTGGGCGCGCAGAATTCCGGCTGGTAAATTTTGAATTTGTGCGTTTCGGGATCGAATTTGCCGAGCTGGCAAGCAGCATCTTCGGAAAACCAGACCATGCCGTCGGGCGCTTTGGTGACGGCGTGCACGTGGAGCGCTTTTCTCGGCCCCTGCGGCACATCGAATTCCTGTACTTCGCCGGTGTGCTGATCGAGCCGTGCGATCTGATCGGCGGTCCAGGAATGCGGCATCCACACGCTGCCGTCCTTTTGGGGGTAGGCTACCCAGGGGAAGCGGCTGGCGCGCGGCAAATCATACGTGACGTACGAAATTTTCATCGCTTCGTCGCTGAACTCCGCGTGCTTGGCTTTCGCGTAACCGGGGAGATCGGCGGGAGAACGTGGCAGATCCGAATCAGGGCTGAAGGTTCGGCCTAGATATGCGGCGATGGCAGCGCCATCCTCTTCGGTGATGCGCAGGTCGCCCACGCCGTTGGCGCGGTCGCGCATCAAGGCGACGCAGGCTTGCCAACCTTCTTCGTCGCGGCGCACGGCGGCGATTTTGGTCTGCAGCCCGTGGCAGCTCATGCAACGGAAAAAGAGCAACTGCTTGCCCACGCTTTCGGGCAAGAGCACCTGGCCTTCATGAATGGAAAGATCGGACCAGCGCACGAGTCCTTTCTGAAAAGCAAAGTCCAGGGACGTGCTCTGGTCGGCATCGACCTTAACGCCGGGGCGCGGGTCGGTCTTGAAACCGACCGCCGTCGCGGTCACCTGGTACTCGCCGGCTTCGAGATCCTGAATGCGGTAGGCGCCGTTGCGGTCGGACAAAACGTTCACGGTGATTTTGGTCTTCGCGCTCTGGGCGCGGACGAACGCGCCCTTGAACGGCGCGCCATCGGGGCCCTTCACGGTGCCGGAAATCACTCCACCCGGGGCAGCATGGGCGAGCGATGCGAAGAGAACCGCCAGACCCAATGCCGAAAGCAGTCGTTTCATTTTCGACTCCTGTGATTTTCGTGAAACGATTCAAGTGGCGCAGGCTTCAGCCTGTGAAGTAGCACAGACTTCAGTCTGTGGGTTTCCATCACTTCACCCAGGCCGAGCCGCAAAGGCACAGACCGCGCAACACTGACAACAATCCAGCCAAGATCAATTGGAAACCCACAGGCTCAAAGCCTGTGCTACTCAGGTTGCGTAAATGAACGAGTAGCCGTGTTCCTGCGCGCGATTCACTGCCAGCACCCCGGCGGGCACCATGTGAGAATTGCCAATGAGGTTCGAGGTGATTTCCTTCACCACCGCATCGACCTCGAGGTTGTTGGCCTTGGCGATTCGCGTGGCAATGCCGCGCGTGGACATCGAGCACACCGCAAACTGCACGCCCTTTTTGATCAGCGCCTCCATGCGTCCCGCTTGCATGGTTTCGCCCTTGGGGCCGTAGATGTTGATGCTCGGCGGCTCTTTGGTCTTGGGATCGACGTAATCGGCCTGCTCGGAGATCTGCTTGCCGTACTTGGCCCAGATCGCGTCGGCATAGGCCATCGAAGTGGACTTGTGGCGCGCGACGATGATCACAGCCAGGTCGCTGTCTTTCAGACCGTACACGTCCTGGTTCGCGTTGTAATAGTTGCTCGCGAATTGCAGCGCCCAGCCCATGCTGTCCACGCTGGAAGTATCCAGCAGGAAGCGGTGCACTCCCGGAATCTTGTCGTACCAGTCGTCCTGCGCGTGACGGGCGGGCTTCCACGACGCGTCCGCCGCGGCCTGCGCCATCGCCGCGGGGGATCCGACCGCGGCCGCGCCGACGACGCCCGCCCCGGCTCCCAGGCGCGCTAAAAACGATCGCCGCTCCAACAAGGAACGCAAGCTTTTTCCGGTCATGAGGACCTCCCGTTTTTCACCACATAGAAAGATCGTTGCGCGGCCACATTATATGCCGAACCCGCGCGAGAACGCCGCTATTCGTGGCGCCGGCATCTCGCTTGCCGCCAGAGCGCCGGCCCCTCCTGCGCCGGGGCAAGCAAGATGCCGGCGCGACGAAAACTAGAAACACTTCCACACCTGTCCGTTGGAAAACGCGAGAGCCGTCGCAGACCCGTTGCCTTCGCACTTCTGGCCTTCTGTGGCGACGGCTGTCGAATCCGAGACGCGACGCATTTCCCCGGCGTTGCCGGGTCCGGCTGCGGGAAGTTGCGACACGGTAATGGGCGGCGCCTGAAAGAAAGGCGCGTAGGCGCCTGAGGCGTTCACGATGGTCGAGCCGGTCCCGGTGACCTCGGGAGGAATAAAGCGAGCGGGCGAGGCGCTGGCATCGGAATAGCTCGTTCCCGCCGCGTGCAAGGCGACGCGCAGCCACGGCCCATTCCCCGTTAGGATGGTTCCATCGGGACTGATGCACGGATTGGCCGCGTTACAGCGCCACACGTTGTAGCTGTAGGCGCCGAGCGAGGCGTTCCATTTCAGGTGCACGGTCTGCGTTCCGTTTGAAATCGTCACGGGAGGAGATGCAGTCGACAGGATTGTTTCTCCTCCATCGGCGCCGATCGCCGTCACGGCGTAGACCCAGGTGCCCGCGGGAACGCTGCCGCCTGCGTCGGCTCTGGCGGAAACCTGCGTCGGCACCGCGAGATCGAACCACCAGCTATAGCCTCCCACCCCATGCATGGGCACGCCGACGGTGTAGAGCGGGCCAAACCGGCTGGAGAAATCGCCCGAAGTGGCGTACGGCGCGTTGACGAGAGGAAAAGAGCCGCCCGTTTTGAACAAAAAGTCGCGATTCGGAATTGCCGATGCTTTGGAGAAGATGCCGTCAAACTCCGCGAAGGAGGGGCGCAGTCCGCTGAAGAGAGGGGCCTGCACACCGCCCGTTGGATTGTGCGCGGTAATGCGAGGTCCTGGGTATCCTGAGTTCGGGTTGCTGATCAGCGCGGCCTCGAGGGGCTGGCCCTCCGTGTCCTGCGAGGCATCGTTGAAGGTGATCGGCGAATACTGCGTGCACGCCATGCAGGTGAAATACGGAATGATTCCGCCCTGCCGGTAAGACCAATTACTCACGAAACTGGTGACGCCACCCCAGCCCGCGTCGCCGCCATGCCCTCCGCCCCAGGCGATACCGCGCCGGTTTACGTAGGTGTTCTCCATAGTCACCTCAATGCCGTTGTTCAGATAATTTTGCACCGGCGCGACCCAGAACGAAGGCGACCAGCTTTTGTCGTTCACCTGATCCGGCCCCGAGAGGATGCCGACTTTGTTGAAATGATAATCGGCGATCGTTGGCGTGGAGTCGCGCAGGATAACGTCCATACCCAGGTAATCCGTTGCTCCACTTCCGGTGCCGAATTGCACGGAGTCAAAGTTTGACGGGCTGGCGTTGTCGGCCACCAGGAGCAGTGCTCCGTTTGGCGTTTGACTCTGAATGTTCAGCGCCCGGAAGCTGTTGCCCGTCCCCATCAAGTAAAGCCCGGGACTTGCGGCATACACACCCACGCTGGCCCCGCTACCCTCGCCGAATTGCGGCGTGCCTTGGCTGGACCAGTCGCCGAACCAATTGTCGTTGGCGGACAAGCTGACGGTCTCATTCAGCGTCAGCTTGCCGGATTGCCAGATGGACACCTGATTGGGGACGGGAAGATAAGAGTTGATAACGTAGGGGTGGAGCGCCGGGGGAATATAGATCGCCCCGCCCAGATAGGAGTTCGTTTCCGCATGCTCGCTGTGGAAATAGGCGACGCTGTTCAGGGCGCGCAAAATGCCCGGGGCATCGTCGAAAATGATGGTCTTCCTGCCGGCGGTTTGCGACGGCGCATCGTGAAGCGTCAGCGTGACGCCGTCGGGGGCAATTGCGGTGATCCAGGTGGTCAGCGGATCGTTTGTTGCGGAGCCGGTGCAGATCGCGTCGGTCACGTAAGAGGGGAACAACTGCTTGTCCATATAGGGCGAGCCGTAATCCTCGAAAGCCGCGTCGGTGTAGCCGTTGCGCAGGCCGGTGGGCTTGGTCACGCCAATCAATTTGAGCGCGGGCTCGCCGGGGCGCTGCGCGCACACGTAGTATTCCCACGCGCCCTTGAGCGGCGTCCACTTGAGCAAATTTTCCTGATAGTAGGCCACCGATCCGCCGCCGGAATAACTCACTGTGTCGCCGGCCATCCATCCTTGCGCCCGCGTATCGGTGGGAGTGGTCCACAGCTCGAACTCGGTGCTGCTGTCGATCTTGGCTACGTTGTACCAGCCGGCGAACTGCTGGCTGTCCTTCGGTTCGATTTCCACCAGGGCGCCGACCACCAGCCGGTTCGGCTCGCTGGTGACCACGGTGACGCGATCATTTGATCTCGCCAGAGTCTTGATGCCGGAGCGCTGCAGTCCCAACGAGGCCTGGCCGTTGGAAATCGAGACGGAATTGGCCGACGCGGTGAGCGCGCCATAAATGTCGCGGGCTACGATGGTATAGGTGTAAGTGGATTTCCCTTCCGGACCGTTGACCGCCGAGCGCGTGTCCGCCAGGCCCCAAGGTTCGCTCGGCGTCACCTTCAGGCCGCTCGGCGTTTCCAGAGTATTGGTGGCGCCGCAACCGTAAATCGTCACGCCGTCATCGACCGCGAAAGCGTTGGGGGCAACGATCACCACTTGCCGGTTTCCTTTCACGCAAATCGCGGTCGTCGAGGGCACTCCTCCGGCGGGGGCGTGCGCGCCAAAACAGGAGACATCGGCCCAGGGGATAGGGCCGCAAAAGCGGTTGTTGTTGGTCCAGGCATTGTCGCTAGTCGCCAGCGGCGCGGCGGTGCGGGCATTGGGCGCCGCGGTTTGCCCCCAGGCCGCGGGAACTACGAGCGCAGGCAAAACCAAAAGAAAAATAGACAGGACTTTTTTCGGCATCTTTCCCCCACAGGGAGCCAACTCGCGCCGCCGGGCCAACGTCGTCTCACGCTCGCTGGTTGCGCCTCTCGCCGGGTAGTTTAGTCCGCCGTCAAATCTCCAATCCACTGCAAAGCTCGAGGGTGATTCGTTCTTTGGAACGTGGCACGCTCATTTCACACCCGCATGTTGATTTTGGTCGGCGATGGTAAAGCGGCGACAGGCAGTCGCGCCAACGGCGCGAAGGCGATTAGCCATTCGCTTTATCCATCTTTATGATTTGTTTATGCCCAATACCGGTGCTATTTTCTCCGGCATTGTGCCAGACAACGCCCCGATGCCCATTGTCCGTCTCTTCCGACACTTCCTAACATTCTTGATACTGTGCGCGATCGACGCTACTTCCGGTATCTTGCTCTTCGGTTCGAAGCGTCTGTTGGATCATTTCGGGTTGGCTGCTGTAGCCCGAGAATGGCGAAGTTTCCTCTCCTTAGTTTTTCTTCTCGTTTCGTCCCTAGTGATCTTGTGGATGGTGGACTTCGTCAGCCGCAAAGTACTTGACAAGTGGGAGGAGCGCTAAGATCGCCCAAGTCCTTCCATGAGAAGGCCGGTATGAGTCAAGTCGGTTTTGCAGTTGCCTTTGATCGTCGAGTGGTCTTCCTGGGAACTCAACCTCCTCTGCCGCCATCCTTCCATCCGCACTCTTTTAGCAGCGATGGTTCGCTCTTTTTCGCGTGGGCGAACAGATCATTCTCGAACTGTGCACAACAGGACAGACTTTCGTCCTAATGATCGTCACAATCGCGGCGGATTAACATGCAGGAATGGAGGCTTTATGAATTTGAAGCGATGTGTGTGGATTGGCGTGATGGCTCTGGCTATCGGTATCACTGGAGGAACGGCACGGGCCGCGGCGTCTCCGTCCCAGGAACAGCACGAACAGGACTATTCGAAAAACAAGAATTATCAACAAGGTATGCGTGACGGCAAGGATGATGCCGCGCACAATCGAGACCACTCCAAGAAGAGGCACTTCAAGGTAGACGATGACCAAAAAGCATATGAGGCTGGCTACCAGACCGCTCATCATAAATAGCCGCCCAGCCTCATTCATAGGCGAGTAATAAACGGGGAGGCGGCTAGTTTGGGGAGCGCACCGTCGTCGATCTGATCGGCACGATCGGCTACTGCCGTTTCGTCTCGATGCTACTGAAGGTGGATCGCTACCCGATGCCCGAAGGCACGCAACCGGAGCTAAAGCCTCTCCGTTAGGCCGATTCGGCGAGAGCCACCGCGTTTAGGTCAGGTCAGCTGACGGCAAAGGCGCAAGCCAGGTTCCGATAACCCGAGTTCGCAGGACTCGGGAAAAATTCACTGAGGGTCTTGCGGCATCGGACCCCAATATAGCCGCGACCAACCTCTGACGAAGGACAGACGCTCACGATTCCAGAGGCAAACCGACGCTTGGCGCTGTTCCTCGGAGTCGATCCTTCGGGTATCAAAATTACGGTGGAGGCTTAAAAGCATCAGCCGGGTGCGCCAGCCTTTGAGCGATTTAGAACCTCAGGTGTGTCGTGTTCACAATATTCGACCAAGGGTCATTCGATGGCCCAGACAGTGAACTCTTTGCCGCGGCGATGAAGTTCATCCGCTAATTGCTCGTTGAATAATTTTTGAAACCAGGCCACAGACTCGCGGCCGACGACAATTGTGCGGCATTTGCATTCCCGGGCCATGTCGAGAATAACGTCGGCGGCCTCCTGGTTTGCTCCCGGCTCACAAGTCAAACCTTTCACAGCTCCAGTTGAAACTCCCGCTGTTCGCAGGAGTGCGCGCGCTTCGTCCAACCTTTTTTGGGAGGCCTTGTTGGCGATCGAAACCCAGCGATTCTGCTCAGCCTTCTGGTCAACATCCAACCGCGCCTCCTTCCGGGGGTTTTCCGACCCGCCGTGCTCAACAAGCTCCGGCGGCAAGGGCGGAAGAACATGGAGCAAAAAAATGCGAATTCCCGTCCGCTTCCCGACAATCTTGCCTACGTATTTCACTGCGCGCTTCGACGCAGCCGAGTCGTCAAGGATGACGAGGAGACTTGTATCCGCCAACGTGTTGCCTCACTTCTCAGCGACCCCGAAATCGCGGGTCCTAAAGGGACTGTGGAGCTCCGGTCGATACTTTGCCCCGCGCCCATCGAACTCAATGGGTCACGTGTCCTAGCGGGGATTCAGCATATCACTTTCGGGCTGAGCCTGCCTTTTCACCGCAAAGCTAGGCTATTCGCACAGGAAAAGTGCTACACCCCCACTTGAGAGTGAGCGTGGCCCATGTCGCGGCTTCGCCGTGCGCAGCGTGCGGCGGTGAGCGCGACGATTCTCGCGTGCGCGAATCTGACTGGCGGCCACTTGCGATAAAAGGTGCCGATGAGGGTTGCGCGGCAGCAAGCGGTGCTCATCAGACGGGCAACGAGCCGTCGGAACCTTGCGAACTCCCTGGAGCTTGCTCTGTTCATAATTCCTTGTGTCGAGGGTAGAAGAAGCATTAGGATGCGTAAGTCAGAAGGTTCGATCGGAAATTCCTGCTGAATGGAGCGAATCGTGGGAAAAAACACAAAAGTTCAATTCCCGACCTCGTTTGGAGTATTCAGTCCGACGGGACATGTGGTGATGGCGTTCGCGACCGATGGCGAGGCCGAACGCGCACGGCAATTGCTGGTCAGTAGCGGATTCGCCCCAGAGGACGTAGTGCATTACAACAAGGATGAAGTGATGGTGGAGCTGGAAAAAAGCGAGAAACAATCGGAGAGCCCGGTGCAGATCGGTCAGGAAGTTGCCAAGGTTGATGAGTATCTCGAGCTTGCAAAAGAAGGTTGCGGATTTCTTGTTCTCCATGCCCCAAAGGACGAAGCCGCAAAACGCGCCGTTGCTATCGTGAAGCCTTTGGGATTAAAGTTCGCGGAAAAATACAATCGGCTGACCATGGAAGAACTCGCGTAGCTCTTTATTTCAGCACAGCCGTCTCCCTTTCCGAGGCAACAACATTCTCTCCGAAGATTTATCCTCGTAATGCCGCTGAACCAAGTCCTGGAAACGGGATTCTCGGAAACCGGGATTCGCAGTGTTTCAGGAGTCAAGCGGAAATTTCTCAACAAATTTCAACTCGCCGGCGCGTAAATCTCGCCCGAGGATGCTTTCCGTGTAGCCAACCATTCGTCCACTACTCGGCCAACACGATTCCAACAAGAATGTTACCGGAAATTCCTGCAGTTATCAGCAACTGATATTGATACTGCGGCATGCGTCGGCGCGCACTCCTGCAATCAGTCGCAGGTAGGCGGCAGCAGGGGCGTTGGCTGGCCCGCCATCTCGAAGAGGTCGTGGCTCGCCCTAGACAGCAAATCCTGCAGCGACGTTTTGCCGAGCGCCTTACTCAATGTGGGCGGGCACGGATTCATTTCCGCGTATTGAATGTCCACATAGTCCAGTTCCAGATACTGCATAGGCGCCGGGCCCCTCGCTCCATCGAAGAATTTGGCGGCCGGTGTGCCGTAGAAAAAGACGGTCATCACGTTGTAGGCGGCTTCCTCTGGGGTAATCGTGCACATGGGGTTCGAATTCGGACATCCTTCTTGCTGTACTTGGTTTGGATTCGAGACGGCCAAATCAAATTCGGCGCCGCCGAGAAATCGAGGGGATGGCGGCGGCCAAAGCGATGTAAGCAGTTTTATACCGGGAACGCCGATGTCGCCAAGAGTAACGGGACTCGAAGCCGTCATTCCGCCGACCTGGGTAGACTTTCCATTGGGGCCTTCTGCAGTGATGAAGTTCGATAGAATCTCCGTTTTCGCTTCGCAGGACATAATACTGTTGTTCAGGCCGTCGATGGCGTTCTTGCAGTCCTGCTCGAACAGTGTGTTGTCGTGATGCGGCGTTACGCTTTGGCTGAAATCGGGCAGGTCGTTGCCGGCGTCGGGGCTGATGAACAGAGTCACGCCTCTAAAAATCCTCTCGTACCCTTCCACCTCTTGCCTCCATTCATCAATGAAGACCTGATCCGAGTTCTGGAAGCTGCTGCTGGCGTCGGGAAATGAATTTTCAATCAGCATGGTCCACATCTTGTCTACCGGCAGGCCGGACGGTTGTGGCGCCGTCGTGTTGAGGTCGGTAGGGAGAATAATCTCGGTGGACCCACCCACCGGGCCGGCGATGGCGATGGAGACAAAGGCGGGATTGTAGTTGTACCGGGCGTTGAGATGCGTCAGGAAATCCAGCCACGCTTCCTTATAAACTCCGTTCCAGGGAAGCGGAAGTACGTTTCCGTCGCTGCGGTCCGCTTCCGGATAATTCACAAACGTCACTGTGCCGCAACCGGCTGCGACGGGGCCTGCGCTGCCAGGAAAAAGTCCGTCACAGGAGGGGATTTTACTCTTGGCCAATAGCCATTTCGGCGAATCAAAGCCGGGCGTAATGATGAGTTGAATTGTCTTGTGCGCGAAATTCGCCTCTTCGAAGGCGTCGTCCAGGTAACTCCAATCGTATCCATCGGAGTACCCATAGGATAAGGCCGGGTCGGTGAGCTGGATGTTGTCCCAGTGCGCTCCGAGCGTGATTCCTGACAGAGCAGGGTTGGCCATCAGAGTCGCGTAGAGTTTGCGAAGGTAGGAATGCAATTCCTTTGTAGTCGGTGAAACAGTCCCGGGATAATCATTTATCGCGGCCTCGATATCGAGGTGGGCATAGACGCCCAGCGGCCCGCGCACACTTTTCCAATCGTCTGCCTGAGACAGACTCGCGCATCCCAAAACGAATGCCAAACAAACGCAGCAGGCAATAATATTTCGCGACATAGCTGACCTCAATCGGAAGTTGGTACGTCGTCGAAGACTAGCCGCGGTCAAATTAACGTATTGGATCGGGAATTCCATTTTAAGATGGCTCTTCATTTTTCTCTCTCGGGATCGATGAGTGTACAACAAATTATCTCTATCACGACCGGGCTTTGGCAGCGCATCGAAAAACGCCGTACCAGTATTCATGGAACGCGGGCGGTACTCCTGCCAAGCGAGTGTCAACCGGCGACTTTCCGGAAGGCGACTTCTTAGGAGTTGTGTGTTTAGAGATCGATTTCGCATCAAAAAATTTGGATGCGATTGCCACCGCAACTGAAGTGGTTACCAATAAGGGCGGAGTCCAGAAGCAAATGCCAAGTGTCGGCCGATCCACCGACGACCCAAGGACAAAAACCAAGGAAATCAGCGACGCGGCCGCTGCAGAGCGCAGCTTTCAACCGCGTGCGTAGTGAACTAGCGGATTCGCGATTATCGGCGCACTGCTGCAGTTATCCAGCTACCGTTGCCTGGTAGCCCGATGTAATTGCTTCTGCGCTCAATGCTTTCATGAGTGTCACTGAGCGTTATGTCGCGGGTTTCTTTTGAACTCCATCGTGCAGGGGCGCCCCTCGACGCGCTTGCCGGTTGCCGAGTCGCCGGAGAAATTCGCTTCCACGTGATAGTTGTACCGCGCACCAGCGCGAAGGTGTCCCACGGCCGTTTCGGACGCTCCAACGAGGCCATCTGCGTAGAAACGCGCCGTGCCGCCGGGGGCGATCTTCCCGTCGAGTTGGAACCAGCCGGGCTTGCCCTTGTCCCCTTTTTCTCCGTGCAGCACGTCGTCTTTCACGATGGAATCGAACCGAAAGGAATAGCCGAGAGCTCCTGCGGCGTTCTCACACGACACAGTGGTGTCCCAGGTGCCATCGAAAGGATGTTCATCGGCGACACAAAGCGAAACCAGCGAGAGTGTGGCGAGAACCAGAATCGCGGAGAAACGCATAACGCATTCTTTATAACACATCAGCTGACGCCGAACTATTGACCCGCAGCAGGCGCGGGAAGGCGAAGCGCCAAGGTCCATGAAAAACGCTCGTTAGTGTTTGGACCCGCGCCGCAGGATTGCGTTTCCGTACACAGAGACTCCACGCTATCTTAAATTGAATAGCGCAAGCGTCCCATTGCGGAGATTTGAATGGATACCCCGGATTTCTACGAGTTTCTGCAGATCAGCCCGAACGCCGAGACGGACACCGTCCACCGCGTCTATCGCTTCCTGGCGGTGCGGCTGCACCCGGATAATCCGGAAACCGGCGACGCCGAGAAGTTCTTCCTGCTGAAGCAGGCCTACGATGTGTTGTCCAATCCGGAGCGCCGTGCCGCATACGACGCTGCTTACAAACAGGAGACCCCTCAGAAGGCTCCCCTCTCGACCACCATCGATTTCATGGACAACCTGGAAGGGGAGCTGAACCGGCGGCTGGCGGTGCTGGCACTGCTTTACATACAGCGCCGCAACAACCCCTACCATCCGGAAGTCTCGCTTCTGGACGTGGAAGGCCGGATGGGATTTCCCCGCGACTATTTGGAATTCACCGCGTGGTATCTGCGCAATAAGGGATACATTACACGGTCGGACAACTCTGACTTTGCGCTGACGGCCGAGGGCGTGGACTTCGTCGAATCGCAGCGCGTCAACATCCCTATTCTCAACAGGCTGCTGACCACCGGCACCCCCGCAGATGGTGACGACGGCAGTAGGACCCTCAAGCCTGCTGGAACACCCATCATTGTGCCCGCCCCTGCGGGCGGCCCTTCCGCCGGCAACGGCAAGGCTCCGGGGATTGGCGAAGACGGAGAGGACAAGGCCTGAGCGGGCTCACGCACGCCCAAGCCTCCTAGTGCTCCCTCGCTCTGACTTAGATTCGAACTACTTGGCCGCCACGAAGCGCTGCACGCGCTCGCCGTTGGAAACTTCCCCGGTGTAAATGTTGCCCTTGGAATCGACAGCGATCATGTGCAGTCCCATGAATTGGCCGCCATTCTGGCTCATGGTGCCGATCTTCCCTACCACGGTGCCTTCGTCGCGGGTCAGGAACCAGATGTGGTTGTTGGTGAGGTCGGAGATAAACAAGAACCGTTGCGCTTTATCGGGTGAGAAGGCCACGCCGCCGGTGGATCCTCCCTGGCCCGTCGTGGGCGCCAGGACGAATTCCTTGACGAACTTTCCTTCCTTGGTGGTGACCTGGATGCGGTTCGCCATGCGGTCGGCCGCGTAAACATATCCGTCTTTGGAAATGTTCAGTGTGAGGTGGCCGCGAAACTCCTTGGGCTCCGGTCCGCCCGGTGTGTAATTGCGGTCGGCGTCATCGCTGCTCATTTCGGACAGCGGCCTCCCATAAGCGCCCCAGCCGCGCTTGAACTGCAGCGTGTCAAGATCGAACACCATCACGCGGCCGCCCAAATAGCTGTCCGTGGCGTAGAGTTCGTGCACCGGCTCGTCCAACCGAATTTCTTCAATATTCCCTACAATCATCGGCGTCGAGGGAGGGTACTTGGCGCGGAAGGCCGCAATCGCCGCAGCGTCAGGACGCCTGCCACCGCCCACACTGCCTGGATATGTTCCGAGCGGGCCCGCACTGCCCTTGCCTGGAGCGCGCCCAGCAGCAGGTGCCATGGCCGCTTCACCGTTGACCATCAGTTTGTCCGGAACGCGCGGAACTTCACCCACCGGTTGGCCCGTCTTCGGATCATATTTTCGGACGGTGTCTTGCCCGATATACACGAAGCCCTTGCTGTCCACGGCCATGCCGTGCCCTTCCGGCGCGTCGAAGGAGCCGATGACCTCGCCGCTCTTGTCGATGTGAATCATCGAGGGAGGCCGCGTGCAGCAGTCGGCGGTCGGAGGAGTCAGCTCCGCCTTCAGTTCCATGTCTCGCAGATCGTTCGGGCGATCCAGCACCCAGACGTTGTCGTCCTTGTCCACGGCCAGACCTGTGACGCCGCCCATCTTCCAGTTGTGGGGCAGCGGTTTCGGCCACTCCCCATCGAACTTGTATTTCGGTGCAGATTCCGTCTGCGCCCGCAGAACCGCAGCCAAAGCAAACAGACAAAGGCCGCCCAACCCAATCCACACCATCGTCCGCATATTTCGACTCCTGTCCATCAACCCCTCCTCGAATCTTCAGTTTGTGAGCGACCCTCGGTTTGCGAATCCAGTTGCGCGGAGTCTAGCCCTAGTGGGTATGCGTGTCAACTAATGCTCCGGGCGCGCACAATCGCTTGCACGGTGGCGCGTGGGTCGCGGAGGCGAATTGGGTTGTGCACGAACTGCCGGCAGCGTACGATTTGCCACGCGCAACTCCTCAACCGAAGTCTCGGGCGTCGGAGTCTCGAGGAACTGCTGTGCTTCGATTCTCACTTCAACCGGCGGGGAAGGTCTCATGAAAAAGCGAATGACAATGCAGCAGGTGATCTCTCACGCCGCGATGGCGCTGGCGCTCGCCGTTCCGGCCATCGCCGTCGCGCAGGACGCGGCGCCGCCGATCACGTATCAAGACATTCTCAATGGCTTGAAGAACCCAGCACGCTGGCTGACTTTCTCCGGCGACTATACCGGGCAACGGCACAGCCCGTTGAAACAGCTCACGCCGCAAAATGTCGCCGGGCTGGTGCCGCAATGGATCTTCCAGACTGACATTCCCGGCCTTCTCGACCGCGGCATTGAGAATACGCCGCTGGTGGTCGATGGCATTTTGTATGTGACGGGAAATAACGATCAGGCGTGGGCCATTGACGGCCGCACGGGGCGCCCGTTGTGGAACTACCGCCGCATCCTACCGCCGAATTTCAGCGCTTCGGTGTGCTGCGGTCCGGTGAATCGCGGCTTTGCTATCCTCGGCGACCGGCTTTATATGGGCACGCTCGACGCGCACCTCCTCGCGCTGGACCGGAAGACGGGCAAGATCATCTGGGACGTGGCCGTTGGGGATTTGAAGAAGGCCAACGCCATCACCGCGGCTCCTCTGGTGGTGAAAGACAAAGTGATCATCGGCGTGGCCGGGGGAGATTTTTCCAGCCGCGGCTACGTCAACGCCTATGACGCGCAAACCGGGGAGCTGGCGTGGCACTTCAATACCATCCCCATGCCGGGCGAGCCGGGCGCGGAGACCTGGCCCAACGCGCAAGTGGCGGCCCGCGGCGGCGGATCCGTGTGGGTGACCGGGAGCTACGATCCGGCGCTGAATCTGGTTTTCTACGGCACCGGCAATCCAAACCCGGACTACTACGGCGACGACCGGGAGGGCGACAATCTCTACACCTGCTCGCTTGTGGCGCTCGATGCCGACACCGGCAAATTGCGCTGGCATTTTCAGTTCACTCCGCACGACGTGCATGACTGGGACTCGGCGCACGTGCCGGTGCAGGCCGATCTGAAAATCAACGGCCAGCCGCACAAAGTGGTGATGGTCGCCAATCGCAACGGCTTTTTCTACACGCTGGAGCGCGAAAGCGGGAAGTTGCTGGTCGCCAAAACCTTCATCGACGGCTCCAATTGGGCCAAGGAAATCGGGAAGGACGGACGGCCGATCGTGCTCGACAACATGGGGACCGATCAGAAATGCCTGCCGGACAACCATGGCGGAACAAATTTCCAGCCGCCGACCTTCGATCCGGACCTGGGATTGTTTTTCGTCACCGCGCACGAGACCTGCGCCACCTGGGAAGCCATGAAACCCAAGGAGCCGATTGAGATGGGAGTGCGCGTGCCGAGCGGCGGCCGGAGTCTGGTCGAAGGGCACGATCAATTTTCGGCGCTGCGCGCGATCGATCCGACCACCGGTGAGCGGCGCTGGGAGCATCGCTACCGGCCGTATCCTTCCACGGTCTCCCTCGACTTGACCGGCGGCGCGATGTCCACTGCCTCCGGGCTCGTGTTTACCGGCGACGAGGACGGCTACTTCTACGCATTCGACGGTGCGACGGGCAAGGAGCTTTGGAAATTTGAAGTCGGCGGGCCGGTGTGGGGATCGGCGGCCGTGACCTACATGCTCGACGGAAAGCAATGGGTCGTGACCACCGGTGGGCTGAGCTTCACAGCGTTCGCGCTGCCTTCGGCGTCGCGCTAACCGGTAAATCGCGCCGCTGCGGTGGGTGGTGCGTGGTACCGAGAATACTGGTACTCACTCGAAATTTTTCGCGCCGCATCTATTTTGACCTTGACTTGAAAGACGCCCCGATTTATCTACACACGGTCGGAAAACGTTCGAAGAGCCCTCCGCCGAGGACTGCTTGCCGCTTTTGTAAGCGAAGAATTCTGGAAGAAATCTGAGGGAGAGAAAATGAAACGCACGCTGTTCCCAGCCAGTTTGTGCTTGTTGTTGCTCGCTGCCTTCGCGGTTGTGTCCCCTGTGGAAGCGCAAACGACGTACTACGCGAACGTCGGAGGCGAAACGCCGGACCAGTCCGTGCAGGCGGACGCATTTTTGCCAAACGAGCTTTGGCTCTTTGAGGGTGACAGCATTCAGTGGACCTTCGTTCCCCAGAACGAGGCTCACACCGTCACCCTGCTTACGCCCGGGCAGATTCGCCCGAGCGCTCCTCCGCCAGCAGGCCCGCCCTTCGCGGTGCAAGGAGTAGCGTGCGGACCCGCCCCCGTCTATGACGGCACCGCCTGCGTGTCCACGGCGACCGGGCTGGCCGGCGGCGCAGTATTTACCGTCACTTTTCCGAAAGCAGGCAACTACAAGCTCGTTTGCCTGATTCACACGGACATGATTGGGACCGTTCACGTTCTGAAAAATCTTCCCATCAACGCGCCCGCCATCAAGAGTCAGCGCTTCTACGATGAAGCCGCGCGTGATGAGTTGCGCGCGCTGCTCTCCGACAACGACGACCAGGGAAACGATCCCCGCCATCATGACTGGGATGACCATCACGATCGGGACCGCAACGATAGCAATGCCGTGACCGCCGGCATTGGCGAGATCGTAGGCACAGGCGGAGGAACACAGTACCGAGCCGTGTTGCGCTTCCTGCCCGAAGTGATTCGGATTCATGCCGGAGATTCGGTCGTGTGGACCAACCTGGACCCCACCGAGCCGCACACGGTCACGTTTGGCGATGAGCCGGCGGGCTTCGTGCCTACGCTCTACTCCCTGCCACCAGCGCTCTCTTTGCCGGCAGGGCCGCCGATTCCCAATCCACCGGCGACATGCACCCTGGCGATGACCGCCAATTGCCAGGATTTTGCGACCGGCGCAATCATTGCCACAATCAATTGCACGACTTCTCCTGCCGCGACGGCCGGGACCACTCCCTGCGACGCCGCCTTCAGGCCGCAGGAGAATTCGATCAACCCGCCAGCACCGCCTTTCGATGCGAACAGTTTCCTGAACTCAGGATTCCTGCAAGCGGCGGCGCCCGACAGGACCGGGTTGGCGCAGGTGCCGCCGGGGACCACGCGGATTCGTATCACGTTCCCAAACAAGGGCGTCTATTTCTATCACTGCGCCCTGCATGACGTGGACGGAATGTACGGAACGGTGATTGTTGAATAGCCGTGTAACCACGCCGGTGAAATCGCGACCGGTCTGCAAATCGGCTGGAATGCTGTTCGTCCTGCTCGGGACGGTCTTGTGCGGGCAGGCTCAGGCGCAGAGGAGTGCGCCCGAGCCTGCTACGCCGAGCGCGAGTGCTTCGATTTACCGCGGGGGACTGGTTTCCCCGGCGCTTCCGAAGCCGAAATTCACGCTGACGGACACGTCCGGAGCTCCGTTCAACTTTGCGGCGAATACTGAGGGATACGTCACGCTCCTGTTTTTCGGCTACACGCATTGCCCGGACGTTTGTCCCCTGCAAATGTCCATCGTCGCTCAGGCCTTCAAACAAGTTCCTCCCGCCGTTGCCAATCAACTTAAGGTAGTATTCGTGACAACCGATCCCGAACGGGACAGCCCCCAAAGATTGCGCGAATGGCTCGACCATTTTGACAAGCGCTTCATCGGACTGACGGGCAGCGAAGCGGCGATCGAAGCCGCGCAGATCGCCGCCAATCTCTCTCCCGCTAAAAAATCAGCCGTGCGCGCTGACGGCGCCTACGAAGTCGGCCACGCCGCGTTTGTGTTTGCCTACACCAAGGACAACTTCGCCCACGTGATTTATCCCGGCGGGGTGAAAGAAGACGACTGGGCCCACGACCTGCCTTACCTGGCCAAAGAAGCCTGGACCAATCGCTGAATCTACGCAAACTGGATTCGAACGCCGCCGGGCCCCAGGTGCGCGGGCAGTAACCGGTTGGAAAGCTTCCCTTGCGCCATACCGCCGTGGTGCCTAAGCTGGATCTGCGCATTCTCCCAGCGAATCCGCCCAGAAATGGACTCGAGGTAGCCATCATGCAATTCAACAAAGACCAGCAAGCGGCTATGCCGACGCCTGCAAATGCTCCGGGTATGCCCGGGCGCGGGAGCTCTTACCTGGGACCCGGCCTGCGCATTCGCGGCGAAATTTCCGGCAACGAAGACCTCAAGCTGGACAGCAGCGTGGAAGGGCTGATCTCCATCGGAGGCTTCCGGCTGACGGTGGGTTCCGGCGCGAGCGTGAGCGGTGACATCGTGGCGCGCGAAGCATTGATTTCCGGCCAGGTGAACGGGGATATCCGCGCGGTCGATCGAATCGAAATCATGAAGAGCGCGTCCATCGAAGGCGACCTGACCACCGGCAAGATCACCATCGAGGAAGGCGCGAATTTCCGGGGCAGCGTCGAAGTCGGCACCAGCAACCCGCAGATCGGCACTGATCTGGACAGTCTGTTGAAAAGCGCGAAGAAGACAGACAAAAAGTAAGGCCGCCGAACTTAAACCCATTCTCCGGCGCGCATCACCGGCTCGGCTTTTCCTGCCGCGCTGATCCCGTCAACATCAATGCGGTTTGATCCGATCATCCAGTCGACGTGAATCAGGCTGTTGTTGGCGCCGCGTGCGGTGAGCTCTTCGGGCGTGAGGCGGTCGCCGTCGATGAAGCAGTTGCTGTAGGCTTGCCCCAGCGCGATGTGGCAAGCGGCATTCTCATCAAAGAGCGTGTTCAGGAACAGCAAGCCGCTCGACGCGATCGGCGAGGAGTGCGGCACAAGGGAGACTTCCCCCAGACGCCGCGCGCCTTCATCCGTTTCAATCATGCGCTGCAACACTTGTTGCCCTTTTGCCGCATGCGCCTCCGTGATTTTTCCGTTCTGAAACTTCACCGAGATTTCTTCGATCAGCGTGCCCTGGTAGGACAGCGGCTTGGTGCTGGTCACGTGGCCATCGACGCGGTCTTTGTGCGGCGTGGTGAAGACTTCTTCGGTCGGCATATTGGGAATGCAATAGCGTCCGTTGCCCGCCGTAGTGCCCCCGCCGAGCCATAGGTGATCGTCGGCCAGCCCAACACGCAGGTCCGTCCCGGGCCCGCGGAAATGCAGCGTCGAGTAGCGCTTTTCGTTCAGACGCTTGGCGCTGGCGTGCAGGTTGGCGTCGTGTTTTTTCCAGGCGGCCACAGGATCGGCCTGATCTGCTCGTGACGCGGCAAAAATGGCGTCCCACAGCCGGGCCATGGCTTCCTCGTGCGGCAGATGCGGAAACATGGCTGCGGCCCATGCGGGCGTGGCGCAGGCCACAATGGTCCAGTTGATCTGGTGGCGCACAATCAGCTCCAGCGCCGGCCGGTAGGCCTTGGACATGGCGCGATTGGCACGGCTCACCTTTTCCGGGTCTTCCTTTGACAGTAAGGAGGGATCGTTGCCGGTGATCGCCAGGCGCGCGGCGCCGTTTCGAAAGGCCTGCGCCATGCCTTCAAAGAGCCACGACGCGGCAGTGTCGAAGCTCGCGTCCGCGCCACACCGGAAGCGCAGCAGCGCCGCCTCCTCGTCGGTGAACAGCGTGGTGACCAGCGAAGCGCCCGCTTTATAGGCGTGCTCGGTGATGCGGCGCGCCAGCGGAAGCGCGTCCAGCGTCGCGGTCATCAGCAACTCCTGGCCGGGAGCGAGACCCAGCCCGGCGCGTACGGCGACTTCGGCGAGCCGGTCGAGATTTTTTGCAAATTCAGGTGTCGAGGCGAACCGCCCCTGGGGAAGCGTTGTTGTCGTTGTCATGCACGAGATTATTACGCGAGGCTCGGGGCGTTGACAATGCGTAGAACGCTGGAGACGCCGAGAGAAGCACTGCCGGAAGCGGGTTGGGGGCCGGTAAATCTCGCTCGCGGCGCAGTGCACGCGAGGAAGAGGAAGTAAGCCTCACATCCCGGCGAGACCCCGGGCCGGGATGTGAGGGCTGCAAAGAGAACCGTACGTTAGAGTTCGGCGTTACTTGCTCTTGGTGCGGGTGGCGCGCAGCTTCTCCGACCAGCGCGCATATTCGGCGTCGTCAAAGCGGGACTTCAGCGTGGATTCCGGAGCGGGCGAATCCGTGGGATTGCCTTCCATCACAGTGGTCTTGACCCGAGTTTCGTCCATCATAGTCCGATCCATCCTCCCGAGCAGGTGTTTGGTCTTGGTTGGTTCGCCGCCACTCGCGGCGTGAGTCCATATTCGCAACTGCGCCGGGCTGCCTCAATGGGTGGCAAGGATCAATCGCGGAGTACCCGGGTTCCGGTACCCCTACCCTCCCGAGCGATCTTCGTAACACATTAAGTTTGTTATAGTTAGCGGAGCCATCTGAGATCCCACCGGCCGATTCCCGTTCTGGGAATCACGCCCCGGTGACGGGGCGGCCGGTGGCAATCCTGGCCAGCTTCGTCGCGTCGCGGGGCAGCGCATTGCCGCGCCAGACATCATGCAAGTCCGGCCGCACCAGGAGCAGATCATACTGATAGACCTCGCGAGGCCTTTCTCCGGGGATATCGTGGACATCGAGCGGAGCGCGCAGTTCGCGAAACGAGCATTCCAGGCCGGAGGTGTCGGCTTGGGTTCCGCCCAACCGGAGCAAGGTGTATCCAGCCCCTAGCCGGTCATGCAGCGCTGTGCCGTCGCCGAGCCACACGTGCGGGAGGCGGGCGCCGGGCCATGTGGTCGGGATATAGAACGGGTTGTTGGGGTCCGGGCCGTCGCCAGGCTCTTCCCAGAGGATCGGCGAATTCACGTAGCGATAGCCTGCTTCGTAGCCCAAAATCTCGGTAACTTTGCGTTGCTGCATGTCGAAGAGCGCGGCCATTTTGGCGCGCGTGGCTCGTCCCTCCGGTGTGTTGTCCTTGATATTCGGCCGATAGGCTGCGCGCCAGCCTTGTCTCCCGGCCATGGCGGCGCGTGAGGCCCTCACATTGCGCAGGCCGATCGGCCTGCGCTCGGCTTCGAATGATGGAAGTAGTTGCGGTCCTCCCCATCCCGCCAGCGTGGCCGCCAATTTCCAGGAAAGATCGACGGCATCGCCCACGCCGGTATTCATTCCGAGACCGCCGGTGGGAATGACCAAGTGCGCAGCGTCTCCGGCGATGAAAGCGCGGCCCTCCCCGTAACGCTCGGCGCACAGCAAGTGCTGGGTCCATTCGTTGACGGAAAGCATTTCGAAGCCGACGGGCATGTCTACCGACTTCTTGAAAATTTCCGCCATTTCGGCGTCGCTTGCGGCCGCCGCATGGAGAGTCCAGTGGCGCGTACTGTCCTGCAAAATCAGGAACGGGAACAAAGGGCCTTCGGCGATGTGGTAGTGGCGTCCCTTGCCCATGGGAATGCGCTCGTAGAGATCGTCGCAGCGAAAGAGCGCTTGGCGCAGCCTGGCGATGTTGCCTTCGCCCTGCAAGGGGATGCCGAGCTGCCTGCGGACGGTGCTGGAGCCGCCATCGCATCCGACAAGATACGCCGCGCGAATGGTTTCGTCTCCGGCTCCATCCGATTGCACGATGGCACTCACGCAGTTTGCGTCTTGTGTGAAGGAAACCAGTTCGCAGCCGAAGCGCACGGCCACGTTGGGGATCGATTCGACGATTGAGCGCAGCAGCGGCTCGAGCGTGTATTGCGAAATGAGCTGGTAGGGTTCGAGCAGGCCGCCGTCATTGTGTGCGGCGATTTCGGCTTTGGCTTCGGCCACCGAAGGGCAAAGCAGATGTACGAGCGGAGGGCCCGCCATGGATAACGCCAGAAAAACGTCCATTGGCGCATTGCGCGGCAGGCCGGCGTCGCGCACCTGTTCCGCGATTCCCAGGCGGCGGTAGATTTCCATGGTGCGCGCGTTGCAGCGCTCCATCTTGGGAAGCTGGATGCAGCTTTTGTTGCGTTCGATCAGGATGCAGCGCACGCCGCGGCGGCCCAAATCCAGCGCCAGAGTAAGACCAACGGGACCGGCCCCAACAATGAGCACTTGGGTTTCGGTGGCCTGTTTCGCGTTTGCCGCCATTGCTGCAATTTACCGCAGCAGACAGAATTGTGCACCGTGGCGCCGGCGAGACGCCAGCGCTACGAAATGGCGCGGTCCATCGCTCTCCAGGCGCTCTTCATTTCGCGCTCCAGTAGCTTGATCTGGATGAGATGCTTGGGGTTGAACGGCAGCGACGGGTAGTAGCAATTGGGCTCGTGGGTGCAGAAGCAGCCGTCGGCGGCCTGCTTGCGGCGCGCCTGCATGGCGGGAGAGAACCACAGCTTTTGAAAATTCCAGTCGAAGTCGCGCAAGTTCCCGACCGGCGCCAGAATCTCGCACGAAGAGACAGTTCCTTCGTCGTAGATCACGCCGCCGGCAGTCCCGGCGTAACAGGTGAGCTGTGCTTGTTGCGTTTGCTGCGTTTTGGCGATCACGCTGTGCATGTGGATGTCTAGCGCAGCCTTGAAGAAACCGTTGTCGCCCGCGTAATGATTCTTGAGTGCGCCACGGCGCGAGTCTTCCGCAATAATCGCGGACAGCTTGGCGTATCGGGCCGCGTCAATTTCCAGTTCCTTGGGATCGGCCGCGGGCGGGCGAATGTAATTGAAATTCACCTTGTCGGGCTTCAACTCATTCTTCAGAAAATCGTACCATTCAAAAATCGCGTCCTGATTCGAATTCATGAAGCAGGTGCAGGTTTGCACGTCCAGATGCGGGAATTCGGCTTTCATGGCCTGCAGCTGGCGCGCTGTATCGATGACGATGTCCCACGAGCCGGCCTTTTGACGAATCTTGTCGTGCTGCTCCTTGAGTCCATCGATGCCGAGGGCAACAGTTACATTCAGTTGAGGGCATTCTGCAAAGATTCGACGGACGTCGGGAAAGATGCGCTGCTGAATTTGGCCGTTGGAGGTGATGTAGAGCGATTCGAGCTTGTTGTTCCGATAAAAGGCGCGTGCGATTTGCGGAAGATCCTTGCGAATGAACGGCTCGCCTCCGGCGAGAATCAGGACGCCTAGATTTCCGCCCAACGTCTCGGAAATTCTTTCGATTTCGAGCGTGCTCATCTGAAGCTTTTTGCGCGGGCCGTCGTCTAGCTCCTCGGTGAAGAAGCAGTGCGTGCAGCGCATATCGCACAGCGAAGTCACCAGAATGCTCAACACGCCCGGTGTGAAGGGCTGCCCCAGGGCTAGGTTGGCGTAGCGCTTGAGAAAATCTTTCATTTCTAGCGTTGCTGGTGGTGGTCGGAGTTCAAGAGCCTGTGGGCGTCATCTTCCACACAAGGAGGCGATTCTTCGAGAGGATCATTGGAAGGCGTAATCAGCCGGGGAGGCATGATCCAGGGCGTTGCCAGCACGTTGGGATCTTCCACCGTCGCTTGCCAAGCCAGATTCTCCCCGACTCGCCACAGACGTTCCGTCACGTGGATGGCGTCGGTATGGAAATAGCCACCTTCGCCGAACCAGCCGTTCTCAAGGAAATTCGTGACGTCCACCACGAGCGTATCCCCTTCCCAGTGGGCCACGGAATCGCCGTAGTAGGACGGGTTGGCATTCTTGCGGTGCGCGCGGCCGTCGGCGGGGATGATGCGGTAGGGA
>Ga0210398_10001036_pt1 | contig 29824 bp, 23 predicted proteins | sample IncBWC4OmetaG_FD_161047 | JGI IMG/M metagenome (GOLD analysis project Ga0210398, IMG submission 161047) | Forest soil microbial communities from Barre Woods Harvard Forest LTER site, Petersham, Massachusetts, United States - Inc-BW-C-4-O | ecosystem: Environmental > Terrestrial > Soil >... | reverse complement strand
GCGCCACAATTTCATTTTGCTCGGGCTTCGCGGTCAGGCCAAGAGCCGTATTCTTCGGGCCCTCACGACGCTGCTGGATCCGCACATGCCATATCTTGCCGGTTGCGAGATTCACGACGATCCCTATGCTCCAATCTGCCGCCGCTGCCGCGATGAAGTGGATCGCCTTGGCGACGGCACGCCGATTGCCTACCTTTCTCCCGAGGATCGCTACGTAGAAAAACTCGCTACGCCCGACGTCACCATTGCCGACTTGATCGGCGACATTGACCCCATCAAGGCGGCTCGCGGTGGGCATGCACTCGGCAGCGAACTGACGGTTCATTATGGGCTGCTGCCTCGCGCCAATCGCGGCATCTTCGCCATCAACGAACTGCCGGACCTCGCCGGGAAAATTCAGGTGGGCCTGTTCAACATCATGCAGGAAGGTGATGTGCAGATTAAGGGCTATCCCATCCGCCTGCCGCTCGATGTGGCGCTGGTCTTCAGCGCGAATCCGGAGGACTATACGGCCCGCGGAAAAATCATCACGCCGCTCAAAGACCGCATCGGCTCCGAGATTCGGACGCACTATCCCGCGACCGTGGAGGAAGGCATCGCCATCACCGAGCAGGAAGCGTGGACGCGGCGTCCCTTGCAAGGCCAGGAGCAGCGCCTGCATCTTCCGAAGTACGTGCAGGAAGTGATCGAGCGCATCGCCTTCGCCGCGCGCGAAGACAAGAAGATCGACAAGCGCTCGGGCGTCAGCCAGCGCCTGCCCATCAGCGCGATGGAAAATGTGATTTCGAATGCGGAGCGCCGTGCCATCCGCAATGACGAGAAGATTGTGGTGCCCCGCATCAGCGATGTCTACGCCGCGCTGCCCGCGATTACCGGCAAGCTCGAACTCGAATATGAAGGCGAAATGAAGGGCGCTGACTACGTGGGCCGCGAACTGATTCGCGCCGCGATCGCGAAAACGTACGACGAATATTTCACCGGCGCCAACGTGCAGCAGATTGTGCAGTGGTTTGACCTGGGCGGCGAGATCCAGTTATCGGACTCGATCGCAGCGATTGAGGCGCTGGAGAATCTGAAGGGGATTCAAGGCCTGATCGACAAGCTCGGCCCGCTGGGCGTGTCGCAGAAAGAAAGTCCCGAACAGCAAGTCTCAGCGGCAGAATTCGTCCTTGAGGGTCTGTACGCACACAAGCGCATCGGCCGCAGCGAGGAACGCGTGTTCAAAGCCGGAGAGAAGAAACCTGAACCCGCGCGAGAGAAGTCCTTTGAAGCCGAAGAGCGGCCGTTCCGGCAGAGAAGGCAGTTTAACTAGGCTTTGGCTGTCAGGCTTTGGCTGTCGGGCTTTGGCTGTCAGGCTTCGGCTAGAGACTTTGCGCGGAGACGTTGCTTACAACGTCCCGGCGGTGGCAAGGAAGACCTAGCAAGCTACGTCTCTACGAACATGAAACGCATTCGCTACTCCAAATACGTGCCCGACCCCGCCGGCGAAATGAGCATGGAGGACCTGCTCGGCGCACTCTCCGACTACCTGCTGCAGAGCGGCTTCCAGAGCGACATGTGGTACGAGATGCCGGAGGGCGAACATACGCTCGACGAACTTCGGCGCGCGCTCGAACAGGCGCTGATGGAAGGCGATCAATTCGACGAAGAAATGCGGGAACGCCTGCAGCAGATGGCGATGGATGGCCAACTCGACGAACTCATCGAAAAGCTAATCGAGCGCATGCAACAGGAAGACTATATCTCCATCGACGAGCCGCCCGATCCCTCAAGGCAATCCGGAGCCGGCGGACAAGTTGGCGAAAATGCGCAGCAGGCCAAATTTGAGATCACCGACAAGAGCCTCGACTTCCTCGGATTCAAATCGCTACGCAACCTGCTCGGCTCGCTTGGTAAGTCGAGTTTTGGACGCCACGACACGCGCGACCTCGCCACGGGAATCGAAACCAGCGGATCGGCCAAGACCTACGAGTTCGGCGACACGCTCAACCTTGATATCACCGCTACGCTCTCCAGCGCCATCCAGCGTGAAGGCCTCACGCTGCCGCTGAACATCGAGTACTCCGATCTGCAGGTGCACCAGTGCGAGTATCAATCCTCGTGCGCCACGGTGCTGATGCTCGACTGCTCGCACTCGATGATCCTTTACGGCGAAGACCGTTTCACTCCGGCGAAAAAAGTTGCCATGGCTCTGTCCCATCTCATTCGCACGCAGTATCCCGGTGATTCGCTTTCGCTGGTGCTTTTCCACGACTCCGCCGAAGAAGTCCCGCTTTCGCAACTGGCCCGCGTGAAGGTCGGCCCTTACTACACCAACACGCGTGAAGGCCTGCGGCTGGCCCAAAGAATCCTGCAGCGGCAGAGAAAAGACATGAAGCAGATCGTGATGATCACCGACGGCAAGCCCTCCGCCCTCACTCTCGAAGACGGACGCATCTACAAGAACGCCTTCGGCCTCGATCCTCTGGTCGTCAGTCAGACGCTCGAAGAAGTCTCGAAGTGTAAGCGCGCCGGCGTGCTGATCAACACGTTCATGCTCGCATCAGACTATGGGCTGGTCCAGTTCGTGCAGAAAGTCACGGAGATGTGCCGCGGCAAGGCCTACTTCACCACGCCCTACACGCTGGGCCAGTACCTGCTGATGGACTACATGTCGCGAAAAACCAAAACGATCCACTGACCGGGCTGCACCATCCCTCAGGGGCTAAAGCCCCATTCTTCTTAGCAATGCTTGAGCGGTACGGCTGAAGGCGTGCCCTTTCCAAAAGCTATCCAACTGCTGATACTCTTTTATTGACCCATGGCAAATTGCATTCGATGTGGCCGCAAGCTTCCTCCGATGTCGTTTAAGAAGATCTGCCAGTGGTGCGTTCACCATGAGGCGGTGCAGCGCGGCGAGGATTCGAATGCCCCGCAACCGGTGATGGCCGCGCCCTGGGTCCGGCGCGGGGAATCGAGCATCAGCCTAACCCAGATATTCTTCGGCGCCAGCGTGGCGGTGTTCATCGCGATGGTCCTCGCGAGTGGTCCATCGTTGGACTTCACCGGACAAGTAATGATTCGCTTCGGCGCCAACTACGGACCGGTCACGCTTTCGGGCCAGTGGTGGCGACTCGTGACCTACATGTTCCTGCACGGCGGCCTCCTGCACATCGCCTTCAACATGTGGTGCCTGTGGGATTTGGGGGCGCTTGCCGAGTCTCTTTATGGCCGCTGGACGTTCGGCGCAATCTACCTCATCACCGGCATTGGAGGAGGCCTGGCGAGCATCGCGTGGAACCCGAGCGTGCTGAGCGTCGGCGCGTCGGGCGCGATCTTCGGACTGGCTGGCGCGTTGATCGCATCGTTTTATCTTGGCGAATTCTCCCTGCCCAAGATCGCGATTGGAGGCACCCTCCGAAGTCTCTTGATATTTGCGGGCTTCAACCTTTTCTTTGGAGGCGTGGTCGGCGGCATCGACAATGCCTGCCACATCGGTGGGCTGGTCAGCGGCCTCATCCTGGGAGCGCTGATCGCGCGCCTCGCTCCCGATCCTAACGCTCTCGGTCGCCGCGTCGGGATTCTCCTGTTGATGGCACTGGTTGTGGCTGGGAGCGCCCTAGGAGTGCAACGCTGGCGCGGATTCCCCATGCGCTTTGGGCGAGCCCAGTTTCTCTCGCAGAACAACGCCGATGAGATGATCTCCGCTCTTCAAAAGAAGGTCCAGCGGAGCCCGGACGATGCCGCCTCACACTACGCGCTGGCCAGAGCCTATTTTGCCAAGCGCCAACCTGCTCAAAGCGAAACCGAGTTGAAGCGCGTCTTGGAGCTTCAACCGCAGAACGCCAAGGCTCGGCGGGACCTGGGCGCCGCCTTGCTGGCCCAGGAGCGGCCCAAAGAGGCGCACAGCGAATTCGCGAAGTTGCTCACTCAAGACCCGAAGAACGCCGAGGCCCACCTGTGGCTTGGCATGGCACTCGCGGCCGAACAGAATCCCGAAGCTGCGATCAGAGAATATGAAACCGCACTTCAGCTCGATCCACAGGCAGAGGGCGAGTATTACGTGTATTACAAGATTGGCATTTCCCAGGCCCAGCTCAAGCATTACGACGAGGCCATCGCTTCTTATCTGAAAGAGCGGGAGAAAAGTGGCGACGACGCGGACATGGAAGATGCTTTGGCGGACGCCTATCAGGCGAAAGGGATGACGCAAGAAGCCCAGGAAGCGCGGAACAAGGCGGCAGAGCTAAAAAGCCAAGGCACCGATTGAAGCCTGACATTGAATCTATTCCTGCGGGCTGGCTTCAAATCTCGCGTAGGGACAGCCGCCTCGGCCGTCCACCGAGCGCAGCGAGGCTTCGGGGCTCAAGCCGGAATGATCTCTCCCACCGCTCCGGGATGGCCGCCGCGAAGTCCGGTAAGCGCCGGCGGATAGTAGTCCGGAGATTTCTCTTTTCCCGACTCCGCCTGACCGCCCATTGCGAACAGATCCCAGGGCATGACGGCCGCGCCCGCCGTCGTCGCGACGCCGTTCAGGAAATCGCGCCGCGTAATGTCGCGGCGCATGCCAAGTTCGCGGTCTCGCTGCTTGCTCAATAGATCCCGCAGGTTGGTGGAATGTGTGGCGGAAGATTTTATTTCGGTGGTGTCGACCCGGAGTCCGCCTGCTGCACCGCCAATTCCGCGCCTTGAAATCCAATACGGCTATGGGTGCCGTCGCAGAAGGGCTTGTTCGTTGACCCGCCGCAGCGGCAGAGAGAGAACGCGGGCTTGCCGGTCAGGTCAAATTTGTTGCCGTTGACGTCCACCAATTCGACCGAGCCTTCGGGAGCTTCCACGCGGAATGGTCCATTGGGTCGTACCGTGATCTTTACTTGAGCCATGAATCGATCCTCCAACCTTACGGGTTTCTAGTAAGGCTAAGAAGATACCATTAAGCGGGGTCGTGTGTCGCGGTGGAGAACGGGCACCAGGGTCGCGACATCAAGCTGCCACTGATCCGGCAGAAGTCAAACTCCGGTAAACCTGCAGGCAGTCCTCAATCATGCGCCGCGTCGTGAACCGTTCACGAGCGCGCGTGTATGCCAGGCCGGCATAAGCCCGGCACATCTCGCGATCGGCGTTGAGCACGCGGATGCTCTCGGCCAGGCTGGCGCCGTCGTTGGTGCGGAAGTAAACAGCGGCGTCGCCCCACATCTCGCGGAAGGCTGGAATGTCATTGGCTACGATTGCGCAGCGGGAGAACGCTGCCTCCAGCACCGGCATGCTCAGGGGTTCATAGCGCGGGGTCGCCGCGTAGATCGAGGCGCGGCTGTAAAGCGCGCGCAATTGCGCTTCGGTCTGTGGGCCGCAAATGGCTACCGAAGTTTTCTCATTCGCAACTTTAACGTCGGCGCGGATCGGAATGCGGTGAGCCGGCAACGCCTGCTCCGCGCCCACAATGCAGACCGAGAGCGGATGCGTGTGTTGCGTCAGCAAACAAACCTGCTTCCCCGCATCGATGAGGCGCCCGACCGCAAGCACCGTATCTTCTTTGTTGACGTAGGGATTAAAAAAGATAGGATTCCTGCCCGGATAGATTACCGCCTCGCGCCGCGGCCGCGCGTAGGTGGCGCGCAACGCGGAGAGCATCCAGTTCGTCGGCGCGATCAGGGCATCCGCCCCGGCAATGCCGCGCGCAACCGTATCGCGATACCACTTCAACCAGCGCGTAGGCCGCGGCGAATGGCCTTGCACCGCCTGAGTCCATGTGATGAGGTCGCCATGCGCCATCACTACGCGCGGCACGTCCACCGGCAGATTCCCGTAGCAAAACTGGTTAAGGTGCAGCACGTCAGGGCGCAATTCGCGGACCAACGCGGCGAGAAAATTCGACGAATCGGCCAAGTCTTCTTCGGCCTCCTGCATCCACTCCAGGCGGAAGGCCGTAGGGTGGTAAGCGAGTCCGTGAAGGCTGTCCATCCACGCCGTCTGCTCGGGCAGTGGAATCTCTCCGAAGCTGACCAGCGTAACCCGCGATCCGGTTGTGACCAGGCCGGTAACCAGTTCGCGAGTGTAGGTCCACGCGCCAGACAGAGTATCGGCTGTGACCAGAATGTGCACAGTACCTCCGGGGAGAAGCTGGCGGATACGGCAACGGATGCGGCATCCCGCGCGTAACGTTTGGCTATTCTAATGCGGATCGGAGGACAATTCGAAAGGAATTTTACAGTGCGAGGCGACCTGCCTTGAGGCGAGGTTTCACCTGCCAACGATGTCTAGCAGCCCGGGGTGGAAGTAACTAATTTTCGGCGCGACCAGGCGCGCCAAGCTGCGAGTCGAACCGCGGGGTGCCCGCACCCAGCAGGATGCTTGCGCGTCCCCATCGCCCTACCCGTATTCTACGAATCCTACCTGTGGATCCTTCAAACTCTTTTGCTTATGCACACGGACTTACCCCCCGGGCTGCTAGACTTGCGGGCGTGCCACAGCGAAAAATCATCGTGAATATTGCGACGAGCGCGGACGGCTACGTGGCTCGACCAGACGGCAATCTCGATTGGCTGACGGAACGGCCGGCTCCAAAGGGCTTCTACGGTCTCCCGGAATTCGAGCGCTCCACCGATGCCAAGATCCTCGGCCGTAAGACCTTTGACCGGAGTCTGCAGATGGGCGCGCGCTTCAGTGCGGCTGCCGTGCACTATGTGTTCTCTCGGCGGCCGCCCCCTGCTTCCGTGCCCGCCGGCGTCCACTTCGTCACCGAGTCGATCGGTGCCTTCGCGGAACGCCTCCGCAGGCAAGCTGGCAAGAACGTCTGGATGATGGGTGGAGGCGAGATCATCGGGTCCTTCCTGGACGAGGACGCGATTGACGAGTTCATCATCACCGTCGTGCCAACCTTCATCGGGGAAGGCATTCCGCTGCTTGCACCGAGGCATCGCGCGGTGACGCTCCGCTTGCTCGGTGTACAACAGTTTCCGGACGGCGTCGTTCAGCTGCTTTACGAGGTGCAGCGGTCGAGAGTGTGAGCCAGCCATACGGGGACCGAAGGGCGCACTTTCGCCGCAGGCTGCCAGGCGAAGGCGAGCAAACAACGCACCGGCGCTGAAAAACGGAGGTTCAGCACAAGCTGCGGTCTCGTCCCTTAGTTTGCCGCATTCAGCTGCACCCGCCCGTGTCTCATTCCCCTTGCGCACTAACTATAGGGAGAAGGTCCGGGCCTGTAGGGGCACTCGTCACCAAACAGAAATATGTCTATGGAAAACTCGGCGAAGGCCTGTTTTTGAAGGTTTCTGCTTCTATTCCGTACTGGCTGGATGATTCTGGCTGCTGGATACTGTTTCTTGCCGATCCCGCGGGACCGTCGTAGCCAGGCGGAAGGTGAGACGGCGACCTTTCTGCAAGCGGGTCACGGTCGGGTGGGCTGGTTCCTCGGAGTCCTGGCTCGGGCTCGATACTTCCCCGGCACTCCCCCGGACGAAGAGGCTGGAGGTCCGCAGCGGCAGTGTCTTGCCCGCAATCGTGATCGTGTCCAGCGTCAGGCGAATATAGCCTCGGCCGCGTCCCCCGTCGGAGGCCGGTGCAGCTTCGATTCTCCCTGTGACGGTGGCGCCGCGGGGCACAGCTATTTTTCCGTCCATAACGACCGGTTCATCTACTACGCCGGCAAAAGTACCTTCCTCGCCGGTTCGGTCAGTGAAAATCTGCTTCTCGACCCGCACCGTGACCAGCGTCCCCGGTGGCAGGTCCGGATCTGAGGATGGCGTCTGGAAAGGAGGACCGCCCGCCGCTCTCGGATCGACGTTCGAAGCTGTGGGTGTGTTCGCTTCTCGGGAATTCCCGTCGCCCGAGTTCGACCCCGAGTTCCCTTTCGCGGCGTTGTCCTCGAAAGGCAGTTTGCGCTGATCCGCCTGATTGACACGCTCATCGGCCGGCAAGTCACTGGGCCGAGAGCATCCCACCCCAAGTGTAAGAATCAGAAGGAGAATCGGGAGGACAGGAAGTCCCAGTGCGACAGCTTTCAGGCGGGGAAAAACCATTCCGGGAAAAACGATGCCGGGAAAAAGCTGGAGGCGAAGCCTCAGGGCTGAAAACTTCTGGGCGGAAAGTTCCGAGACCGGAAACTGCTTCCGCCTTCGAAACCACCGGGATTTCCCCACCATAGGCATGGTCCCGCCGCCGTTTCATCCCAGAACATGGCAACCCAAGTACCAGACACGTTCTCACCAAATCAACAACTTGGGGATAGCACTTTCGTGGGGCGTGTAGCTTTTGCCATCAGGTAGGCCCGTTGGAAGGTAAAAGTCGAATCCTCCGCATCTCCGACGCCGGTCCCTGCCACTGACCCAAGCCCACAAAACAAATCGCGGAGAGCGACGTTAGTCGCTCTCCGCGAAAGTTTTCAGCGAAACAGTCCGTTGCAGTTATTGCTTCGGAGCTGGCTTCTTGGCTACCGGCTTCTTGGCTACCGGCTTCTTGGCGGCTTCCCTGCCTCCGATAAGAGTCAGAGCATCCGTGGCGTTGAACGGGAATTGACGAACCGACGTTTGGCCCGTGGTACTCAAGGTGACATCCACCCGGCGATTGCTCGCCATCCTGATTACGTCGATGTTCTTGAGAACCCTCGCCTTCTCTTCTGCGGTCAGCTCGGTGTTGCTGTCGACTTCGCCCTGCACCTCTTCCGTGGTCAGGTTGTGGTCCTTGCCAAACGCCTTGGTGTCGATGTTGGCTTCGGGAACACCCTGTTCAATCAGGAATCTCTTGGTGCGTTCGACGCGACGCTCGGAAAGCGCCTGGTTAAATTCCGCGGAACCACGGTGATCCGCGTGGCCGCCAAGAATCAGGTGCGCATCCGGTTTGCTCTGGAGATACTGCTTGAAGTCGGCAGCCAGTGCGATCAACGTCTTCTGTTGACTCACCAGCAGACCGCCTTTGGGATTCGCGAGCGTCGGGTAATTGGTTACAAAGTAAATGCTGTGCAGCGAGAGCCGTGCTTCCAGACGCACGATCTCCGGGTTCACCGGCGGCGGTGGCGGGTTTTCCAGCGCCAGTTGTGTGGAAGCTTGGCCGGTCAGACCGCGCGTGTCGGAACAACTCGCGCTCACCGTCACGTTGCCCGGTGATGCACCAGCGGTACTCAGGGTAGCCGTGTTGCCGGCGCCGGAGAGCGTGCCGCTGGACGCATTCCAGTTCGAGACGGAAACCGAAACGCCGTCTGGGCTGGTGCAGCTGCAGGTAATGGTGGCCGAGCCCGGAATCTGCACGGTCGAAGGACTCGCCGAGCAACTCATGGTGGGCGGGTTCTTGGGCGGCAGTGGCTTCACCACAAAATTCGCTGAGCAAGTGGCGACGTTGTTGTTCTTCTCTTTCGGGTCGGTCACATGAGCCGTCACCGCATAACTGCCGGGCGCTGCATTGGTGGTGTCGATGGCTGCGGTCGTGTCTTTGCCCGTCACCACGCCACCGGTGGCGCTCCAGCTGTAGGTCACGGTGTGTTTCGGGTTGAAATTGCTGCCTGCCACGGTCGCCGTCAAGGGCTCACCCACCAGAACTTCCGCGGGCTGGATCGAGCAAGCGGCGGTCGGAGCTACCGTAGGAGCACCGCCCCAACTGAAAACCAAGCCCGTCCGCAGACGCACACCTTCCAACGAAGGGCGACGCAAATCCGGGAAGTTCGGCGCTGCGAAGTCTGAAAAGTTGTGTCGCGCCCAAACATAGTCAGCTTCAAACAGGCGGAACGCGATTCCTTTGTGAATCGGCAGATCCACTCCACCGCCCAGAATCGCACCGATACCGTTGTTCCCATTCAGGCCCGCTACCGACAACCGGTTAAGGCTCAGCAGGGTATGCAAAAAGAAGTTCGCGTCTTCGGTGCGCCACATAAAGCGGGGACCCAGCGAATAAGTGCTTTCGGTGTTACCTTGCTGGACCCAGTTATAGCCGAAGTCCACTTCTCCCGCCCAATGCGGATCGAAATTATAAGCAAGTGCCGCACCGAGGCCCGAGCCGTCAGAGACCGTGAAGGGAGTAGGATTGTTCGGATCGCTAAAGGGCGTAGGCACCGTGGCGCCGGGATGCAACCACTGATATCCCACAAAAACGTCCCATTTCGGAGTAGCGTCAGCCTGCGCGAACGCAGGACTCGAAAATAAAGCTGCGCCCAACATAACGGCACACAACAAGGATAGTCCGGCGGCGATCGCGCGGACTATGCGCCCATTGCAACAAGGTGACATGTCATCCTCCACGTGGATGTTCGTGCGCCCGCACTGGTTCATGGAAGCGCCGATGGAAAAGTGGTGATTGGCCGAGATAAGGATTGACTTCCCTGGGAATCGAGAGATTGTATCTCACCACGGCATGAAAACGGAAGCACGTACTTGGCGACGGCCAAACATGAGCAATCTCGACGAGCCGGACTCGTCTCAAATTGAAATTGGCCGCGTTCCATGCCCCCCAGAGCATGGTATGCGTCGCCGCCAGCCTTATCCGGGCCAGGCTGCACCTTGCCCCGCTCGAAGCCAGCCGCGTATCGTGGTAGTTCGTCCTGAGTAGTTCGTCCCGAATCGACGTGGACAAACCAGGTTGCGCCGGGCTGCAGGAAACATTGTGTCGAAAACAGAGTGTTGAGCGAGGCCGGAGGGATAAAGGCAAGCATGCGACAAGAACGTGTCCTGATCGTCGAAGACGAGGAAAACGAACGCTCCGGCCTGGCCGAGATCGTGAGTTCGTGGGGCTATCGCGTAGAGACTGCGCGCGATGGGGCGGAGGGTCTCGAAAAGGCCACGCAGTGGTCCCCCTCGATCGTGATCACCGATCTCAAGATGCCTCGCATGGGCGGCATCGAATTGCTCGGTCACTTGGCGGAACAAGCCCAGACCATCGCCGTAGTGCTGGTCACTGCACAGGGAACCATCGAAAGCGCGGTGCAGGCCATGCGCATGGGCGCTTACGATTACCTCACCAAGCCCATCGACACCAACCGCTTGCGCACCATGCTCACCAACGCGTCCGCGCTGCTGGGGACTCGGGCAGAGCTGGAAGCGACGCGGCGCAAGCTCCGGGATGCGGGATCGCTCGGCCGGCTCAGCGGAGCCTCGCGCAAGATGCAGGAAATCTTCCGGCTCGTCGAGATGGTCGCGCCCAGCACCGCTTCGGTGCTGATTACAGGGGCCAGTGGTACCGGCAAAGAGCTGGTGGCGCGCACCATTCATGACCTCAGCCCGCGGAAGGACCGGGTTTTCGTCGCCATCAACTGCGCCGCCATCCCCGAGACTCTCATTGAAAGCGAAATCTTCGGACATGAGAAAGGCTCTTTCACCGGCGCGATGGAGAGACGCACCGGTTGCTTTGAACTGGCGGAGGGGGGAACGCTTCTGCTCGACGAAATCGGCGAGATGCCGGTGGCCACGCAGGCCAAGCTGTTGCGCGTGTTGGAAGACCGCAAAGTGCGACGCCTCGGCAGCCGCGTGGAAACGCCCGTGGATGTGCGAGTGCTGGCCGCCACGAATAAAGTTCCGGAAGAGGCCGTGGCCCGGGGCGAGTTGCGCAGCGATCTCTACTATCGCCTCAACGTCTTCAACATCCACATGCCACCGCTGCGCGAACACAAGGAGGACATCCAGGACCTGGTGCAGTTGCTGCTCGGCGAGATGAGCACCAAGCACACGCGGAAAGTAGCTGCGGTCAGCGAAGCCGTGCTCAACCTGTTCAATAATTATTCGTGGCCCGGCAATGTTCGCGAGTTGCGCAACACGATTGAGCGCGCCGTCATTGTCTGTGATGGAGGCATGATCGAGACCAAACATCTGCCTCCGGGCTTCGGGCATGCGCCGCTGCGCAGCGGGTCCAACGATCCTGACGCCGTCCGTCTCGGAGTAGGCACAACGGTGGAAGAGGCGGAGAGGCTGCTGATCCTGAAAACTCTGGAAGCCACCAGCAACAACAAGACGCGGGCGGCCGAGATCCTCGGAATCAGTTTGAAAACCCTGCATAATAAACTGAAGGAGTACGGCAGCGCCGCCGCCGAGGCAACTCCGAGCAGGGAGGAAGAAATGCAGTAGCTAGGAGCTAATAGCTGGCGTTTTTCCATTTTTCATGATGCGACGAAAGATCATTATCGTGTTGACCATCACGTTCATGGTTACGCTGATGGTGACGTCGTTTTCCCTGCTGTATTTGTCTCAGATTCTCCGCCTGCGCCTCAACAATGCCTACGAGAGCAGCACGCGCCTGGCTCAACAACTCGCCTATACGGTAGAGAACGATGTACCCGACCTGACGAGCACTCCGATCGATACCAGTGATCGGGCGGCGCTGCGCAAGGCATTGACGGACTACTTGCCGACGGACGTGAATCTCCTCAACAATCTGGAGTCCGCGGTGGGCAACTGGCCGTTTGTTTACGACGCTTCCATCGTTAGCGTCGACGGCAGGGCCCTGATCCACACCAACGCGAGTCTCACGGGAAAAGTCGTCCGCCCGCGCGCCGATTTCAGGCAGGTGCTGGCGGCTCGCCTGTGGGACCAACCGCGTCTGGTCTACCGCCCCGGCGTTTATGACGTCACTTACCCGCTCCTGCTCAACGGATCTGATTTCGGGACGATCCGGATCGGCGTTTCCACAGTCTTTTTGCAAAGCGAATTAACCCCCCGGCTGCTGCACGCGGTTTATTTTTCGATCGCATCCATCTTGGTGTCGCTCTTTCTCGCGGCCGGAATTTCCAATCTCGCGCTCGGACCGCTGAAGGCAATCAACCGCAACCTGGACAGCGTGGGCGCAGGCGACGCCGCGCTCACTGACGACGAATCGCGCCACGACGAATATGGCCTGGTCACCCTCAAGATCGCCAACCTCGGCCGCCAGGTGCGCGACACCAAAGAAATTTTTTCCGCTCTCAAAGACAACGTGGACCAGCTCATGGCCAAGTTGCAGGATGGCCTGATGTTGTTCGCGCGCGACCTGCGCGTGGTGCTGGTTAGCGCCCCGGTGGAGCGTTTTCTGGGCCGGCCGCGCGGAGAACTATTGGGCCACACCGTAGCCGACGTGTTTACCCGCGATTCGGTTCTGGGTGCGATCGTGCTCGACGCGTTCGAACGCAAGCGTCCGCTTTTGCAGCACGAGATCGAGCTGGCGGACGGAAGGCGCATTCAGGTGTCGCTCGATTTCGTGCAGGAAAGAACCACCCAGATTGGCGCACTGCTGATCATGCGCGACACCGAATCGGTGCAGCGGCTCGGAGATGAAATTGAATTGTCGCGCCGCCTCTCCGCCAGCGGACGCCTCACTCGCGGCGTCGCCCACGAAGTGAAGAATCCCATCAACGCTATCGTGCTGCATTTGCAGCTCCTGCAGAACAAGCTGGCCCACACCGAACCAGATGCCCGCCGTCACATGGACATCATCGACAGCGAAATCCGGCGGCTCGATCGCGTCGTGCAAACCCTGGTGGACTTCACCCGTCCTCGCGATCTGCACCTGGAAGAAGTCGACCTTCGCCGTTTGCTGGACGAAGTGGCCATGCTGGCTGCTCCCGACGCGGAGCAGCATGGCGTCACCATCGAACGCACCGTACCGAACGAACCGCTGCCCATCACGGCGGATGTCGACCTGATGAAGCAGGCGCTGCTCAACGTGGTGCTAAACGGCATTCAGGCCATGCCCAAGGGCGGGTTGCTCACAATCTCGTCCCAGCGCACTGGCGATGCTGTGGTCGCGGAGGTCTGTGATCGAGGCGGCGGCATCCCTCACGACCTGCACGAAAAAATCTTCGAGCTGTACTTCACCACCAAGAAAGACGGCAGCGGCATGGGCCTCGCCTATGCTTATCAGATTCTGCAGTGGCACCACGGGTCGTTGGAGTTCGAATCGCTCGAAGGCCAAGGCACGACTTTCCGGTTTCACATCCCCGCCGGACCCGGTGGTGTGGAAACGGGGCGGGAACCGTCGGCGCATTCGGTGCCGGAGTTGTCGAAACCCGCCGGCTAAACAATAGCGCCGCGTCTCCGGCGTCAGCCCAGGTTTCGATTCCTTCGACTCAACAGCCTTGTCGTTCCGAACGCCGCGTTTTTCATCGCGGCGGAGGAATCTCAGTCTTCTCCTCCGCGCGCCAGCCAGAGCCTGCGGCCGTAACGGCCGCCAAACTCCGACATTACCGTCTGGGTTCTTCGCTTCGTTTCACATGACAAGCTTCAAAACCAGAGTAGAATACTCGTGGCTGCAGCAGCACTCTGCTTGGGACCCTGGCATGACTCTGGCTGTAATACTTTCCCTCTGCCTGTTTTGTTCGGGACCGGCGACGGCCGGTGTTCGCGCCTGGACGCAGTCGAACCAGGATCCGTCTCAGGTTAAGCCAGCAGACTCGTCAACCCCAGCTCCCCAAAGCACCAACGCTCCGCAAGCCAACCCGTCTGCTCCAACGAACAACTCTGCTTCCGGCCCCTCAACGGCTCCGAAGGCCCCGCCTGGAGCCGCGAAACGTAAGCAACAAAGCAAGGCGAAGAACACCGCCCCTTGCATCGCCGCCGCCAACGCCAAGTCCCCACGCAAGGGCAGCCAGCCCGATCCGGCAACGGCGACCAGCTCCGGATCACCAAGCAATTCCACCACGGCGGGCCTTCCTCCCTGTCCGCCTCCGAAAGTTGTCGTTCGCAATGGTGGGACCGCCGAGGGAACGGTGCAGCTCACCGGTGGCGCTGCTGCGGCAAGAAACTCTCCGCAGCGGGCCAACACCGAGCGGCTACTGGCCTCCACCGAGGACGAACTGAAGACGACCGCCGGGCGTCAGCTGGATTCCGCCCAGCAGGAGACAGTAAAGCAAATCCACCAGTACGAGGCACAATCAAAAAAGGCTCTGCAAGCCGGAGACCTGGAACTTGCTCACAATCTGGCGGTGAAGGCGCATTTGCTGGCGGATCAACTGGTGAAACCTCAACCGTAGCAGACTCAGCGCAATCCCAATTGCTGATTTTTGATTGTGGATGGAAACTCAAAGGCCCCAAAGGGCTCTTCAATCAACAATCATTAATCAACAATCATTAATCAACAATCAGCAATTGCGTTCAGCGACTCACTTCCCCTTGGCCCGAGCGGCGTTTACTTTGTTGAGCAAATCCTGCGACATGCTCTGCACCGGACCGGGAATCTTCACGGCTTCCATCAGTACGTCCCGCGCTTCCGTGTTTCTCATCAGCTTGGCATAGGCGTAGCCCAGCCGGTACAGCGCAATGGCATACTGCACATCGTTCTGTCCTTTGAGCAAGCCGGCCGCCGATTTCAGCTCCGGGATCGCCGCCGCCGTTTTTTCCTGTTTCATGTACGCATAGCCCAGCGTGGAATGCGCCACGCCAGCAGACAGTTTGCGCGTTGTGTCGGCGTCCGCGGCATCCGGATTGGCCACTGCTATCGCCCTTTGCGCATAGCCAATCGCTTTGGCGGCGCTGCCGGGCTTGGCATCTTCCGAATAGAAACTGGCCAACTCCAACAATGCCACCAGCGAGTTCGGATTCGTCGTGAGGGTTTTTTCGCAATACGCGATCAGGCGCGGCATATCATTCAACTGCCCTGGCCCCAGGGTCTCCATGGCATAGCTCGCCACCTGGTCTTTGAACTTCGATTCCGGAAACGCCGCGCTGAACTTTTCGATGTAGTCCAGGCGGTTGTGAGGATCAGCTTCGGTTTGGATCGCGTTGAATCCTGACGTCTCCAGAAATTCGCAACTACTCTGCGCGGCTGTTTTTTCTTCAGCCACCTGGTGCGCGAAGTCTTCGTCGCTCGCGCCTTCGGGCTTGGCCTGCTTGCCGATCGAAGCGCAAACTTCGCCACCCTTCACCGCGTAATCCAGCAGCTTGGCGTTGCTCTTCGATTGCTGCGCCATGCTGGCCTGCCCGACCAGAATGTCGAGATTGTGCGGCGATCCAGCCAGCGCCTTGTCCCCGTAATCGAGCCCCTTCTGAAAATCTCCGGACGCCTGGTACGCCTGCGAAATCTGCCAGTTGCCATAGGCCACGGCGGCGGGATTCGACGCGTACTTCTGCACGAAGTCGGCGTACATGGCTAGCTTCTTCTGTGTGTCCTGCTCGCTGGTAATGCCCTGCAAATCGTGATCCTCCGGCGTGCCCGCCGCAATCACGATACGGTCGACCTGCGCCCCGGACGGAAGCTTCGCCACCAAGCCCCAAAATAAGACAACCAACACCAGCCACCTGCCGTAGCGCATCATCGTTCGCCCTCCGTAACGCGTAGTAGTCGCGCCTGTCTACAGAGTTTCAATTCCGCAGCAGGCGAATCCTAGCGCCGAACGCGCTGCCATGCAAGGGCTGAGGTCACCTGCCAAAGCAAAACTCACCACGGGGACACCCATCGACTTCGCTTCAGGGCAGGCTCCGACACGGAGGAAACCTTCTTGGGGTTTTCCTCTTCGTGTCTCCGTGGTGAATTCGCGATTCCTCGGCTAAAGTAATGAAGATGCGTTCCATCCTCGGCCAACGTCCCTTGCGTTTCGTGTTCGCGGCCAACGTGATCTCCATGTTGGGCAGCGGGATGAACTCCGCCGCGGTGGCCTGGTACGTGCTCAAGGCCACGCACTCCGAAATGGCTCTGGGAATGTTCGCCGTTCTGCAAACCATCCCGGCGATGCTGATGCTTCCCTTCACCGGAGTCATCATCGACCGCGAAGATCGGCGCCGCCTGGTCATGTGGCTCGACGCCGTGCGCGCAGTGATCATCGTGACGGTCGCCATCCTCGCGTTTCGGCATCGCGTGCAGGTCTGGCAGCTTTATCTCATGAACACGCTGGTCGCCGCCGGCTTCTGGATGTTCTGGCCGACCATCACCGCGCTGATTCAGGAACTCACGCCCGAAGGCGAGTTCGTGCAATCGAATACGTTCCTGCTCGCCGGAGTGCAAGGCGGATGGCTGATCGCCGGCGCCATCGTCGGCTTCATGTACGACCACATCGGCCTCGGCGGCGTGCTGCTGATCGATGTGTCGACTTATGTGGTCTCGTTCTGCTGTTATTTTGCCGTGCGCAAAGGACGGCACGTCGTCCTCCGGCCCCAGGAACTGCGCGCCGACATTCTCGCCGCCGAAAATCAGCTGGAGCGCTTTTGGCTCGAGATGCGCGAGGGATTGCATTTCCTCCGCGACCATCGCTCCGTCGTGCTGCTGGGAATCAGCTGGGCTCTGTTCCTGGGCGCCATGATCACCGGAGTGGTGGTAAACCCGTCATTGAGCGAACGCGTCTTCCACTCCGGAGCCAAAGGCTACGGCTGGCTGAACGCCGGTTGGGGCACAGGCGCGTTTTTCAGCGCCTTATATGCCCCCGCAGTGATCGCGCAACTCGGCGGACGCCGTGCCGTCGCTTTCTCCATGGCATTGCTGGCGGTGTGCGTAACCTGCGCGCCCATCTCGCAATTCCTGTTTCTCGCAATCGCGGTGTACTTCATCATGGGCTCGGCACGCGGCGTTGGCGGCGTAGCGATGAATACCAGCCTGATGGAAATGGTGCCGCAACATCTGATGGGCCGGGTGCAGAACGCCTTTTATTTTGCCGGGACCTTCCTGCAACTCGTCCTCGCGCTAGCGGTAGGAGCAGTCGCACAAAAAGTAAGCCTGGTAGTCGCCTTCGCAATCCTGGGCTGCACCTATGGCCTGGCCTTCGTAGCCGCAAGCTGGCCGGTCGGAGCGGCGACCCCGATCGAGGAAGTCGTGGAGATAAGTCAGAAGTAGAAATGCAGCGGTCAGGGGCAAGGGGCAACGAGTAGAAGTCAGAACGCAGAAATTAAGAATTGCGCCGCAAGGTATCGCAGCATCTCCAGTTCAAAATTCTGACCCCCGGCCACTGCCTTTCCGTCCCTAGCCCTGCGCTCCGCATTTTCCCAGCAAGCTGTTATCCTTCCCATTCCAAGGAGCATCCCCATGTCCTCTGACTTGCAGGGCCGCACCGCCGTGGTCTTCGGAGTCGCCAACAAGCGCTCGATTGCGTGGTCCATCGCCCAGGGACTGCACGCCGCCGGCATGAAGATGGCCATCACCTACCAGAACGAGCGCCTGGAACAGGAAGCGAAAGATCTCATCCTCTCGCTCCCCGGCGCCGAAGCCTACATGTGCGACGTCAGCAAAGACGAAGAGATCGCCCGCCTGTTCGCGACGCTCAGAGAACGTCACGGCGAACTGCACGCGCTGGTGCACTCCGTGGCCTACGCTCCTGCCGAGGAACTCAAAGGAGATTTCATCAACACTACGCGCGAAGGTTTCCGCGTCGCGCTCGATGTAAGCGTCTATTCGCTGGTCGCAGTCGCGCGCGCGGCCGCGCCGCTCATGGAAGATGGCGGCTCGATCATGACCATGACTTACTACGCGTCGGAAAAAGTCGTGCCACGATACAACGTGATGGCGGTCGCCAAGGCAGGGCTTGAATGCTCCGTGCGCTACCTCGCCTACGAGTTGGGAAAGAAAAATATTCGAGTGAACGCCATTTCCGCCGGTCCCATCAAGACCCTCGCCGCTCGCGGCATCGCCGGCTTCGGCGATATGCACAAAGCCCACGCCGAGCGTGCTCCGCTCGGCCGCAATGTCGACGTAAACGAAGTCGGAAGCACCGGAGTCTTTCTGGCCTCGAACGCGAGCTCAGGCATTACGGGAGAAGTAATCTACGTAGATTGCGGATTTAACATCATGGGGTTTTGAAACCGTTCCCAGTTCTCTTTTCTGAGTTCCCAGTTCTGTGCGCGGCTGCGAAATGCATTCGCTTCGGATCGATCGCCATGGGACAGTCGATGCAATGAAAACGAGACGCCTGGCTTTCGCCCTCTTCGCCGCCGCAATTCTCTTCTCGATGGTGCGCGAATGGATGGCGCCGGTGGTCTGTGCGCGAACGATTCTCGTTCCTCGGGGATCGCGGCGCCTCAGCCTCCCCACCAATAAATGGTCCGCAATGGAGGTGACCGCTCACCACAGGGGAGCCACTGGTGCTTCCTTGAACACCGGCGGAGGGCCACCCTGATTGGACAGGTGGATCGTAGCCAAGAAGGGTTTGGCTTGCGGGTCGTAGGTCACGGTGATGCTTCCGCCCTTTCCCGGCGGCCCATCAAAGCCGTTCCGTCCATCGGAGCCGCTGCTGCCGCTACTTCCGTTGGGCGTTCCTATTCCCCCCGCGCCTCCTTGACCTCCGCGGCCGCCTCTTCCCCCTGACCCTCCATTACCTCCGTCGGCCGTCAACGTCAGAGAACCTCCTTGCGGATCCACCAGAAACAGTCTCGTGTGCCCCGCCGCCGACACAGCCACCTGGAGCAGAGGATGGCTCCCCGCCCTGAGCGCCACCTGCGCCTGCACCGGCGGCGCGTCCCCGCCCGGTCCTCCGTCTTGGCCATCCGAGCCATTGGTCCCATTCGAGCCATCTCCCCCGGGGGATGGATTATTCGGATCGGTCGATCCCATGCTGCCGCTCGTACCGTTCATTCCATCGCTGCCACTCATCCCGCTGGAACCGGCGCTCCCGGAGAAATTCGCGACAAACTTGTAATCGTAGCGCAGGGGAATGTCGAGCTCTGCCGCGTGGACGTCCGGGTGGCTGGGCACTGTGATCGTGACATGCGCAATCTTCCCGTCGCTGATTCTGGGATCGCGAGCCAGCGACACAACGCCTTTCTGGTTGGCGGTCACAACGCTCGCCGTGACCTTGAGATCCTTCCACAGAACCTTCCCTTTTCCTGCGCCTTCCGTCTGCAATACTTTGCCGTCTGGCTGGGTTACTGCCACAACCAGCCGAGACTTCTGTCCGGGAGCGATTCCCGGGCCTTTCGGCTGGCGGGCTTCGATGGACACGATCGGGGTCTTCTCCAGGTAGACCTTCATCCCCAGCCGGACCTGAATGGCGGCACACCCGCTCAGCGTCACCAGTGAGGCCAGGCCCAGGCAGGCCGCCCATTTTCTGCTCAAATGTGGAAGGTAGATCGTGGCAACCTTTTCGTAATTCTGTCGCAATCGGGCCCGCACAGGACTGGCTACGGGCCTTCCTACGATACGGAAAATACCCGTCGGGTTGAACCTGCTCATGATCGGACTCCGTTCGAAAAACCTGCGCCTGCGCGATCCTCTTGAACCATCGAACACGAAGCCAACCACTACGTTGTGCAGTAATTTCCATTCGCCGGTAAAGTTTTGTGGAGATGTGTAGATTGCTGCCGTATTTGTCGGCGTTAGGACAGGCTCGGGCCGCTGACCCTGATCCTTCGCCCGCTCTCGCCCTCCCGCTCCAACGAAATCTCCACATCCCGCTCGCGCAGAAAGCGCGGAAATTTCTCTCCCCATTCGATCAGCAGAATACTGTTCCCATCCCGCAGATCGTCGAGTCCGAGCGTCTCCAGTTCGCGCGGAGTATCTACGCGATACAGATCAATGTGAAAAAGATTAGCCTTCGGGCCGCGATACTCGTGCACCAGCGTAAAGGTAGGACTGGTGACGTCTTCCTCGGCAGCCGCTTCAAACGCAGCCGCGATCCCCTTGACCAGCGTGGTTTTTCCTGCGCCCAGATCGCCGCGCAGCAGCACAAGTTTCGGCGGTGCCAGCAATTCCGCCAGCGTGCGTCCAAAGGCGATTGTTTCTTCAGCGGATTTGGTGGTGAGTTCTCGCGTCATCGAAACTGGCCACGAGCTGCCGCACCGTCTTCCCTCAACCAATCGCCAATCAACCAGACGGCGATCAACGAATGAGGAACGGGGAAGCCAGACCAGTATAGCGAGAGTGCGCGTCCTTCGCGGCGGCGGAGATCCAGCTTGCTCTACACGCTTCCGAGTGTGGAGAACGCGCTTGATTTCAGGCCGAGCAAATTCCGGTCCACCACGTGCGCCAAAGACGAACGCAGGCGGTGGTTGTCATCGTCCTCAAGCGCGACAAAACGGAAGGCCTGCAGAATGCCCTCCGTGGTCTTGCGCGTCGCGCTGAGGATTTCAGCCATGCCGTGCACCGGCCCGGATTGCGTCTGAAACGCGACTTCGACAAAATCGCCTTGCGACAGCGATTTGTTCAGTCGCAGCAGGCCGCCCGTGGCCGAAATGGTTTGGAGGTTTGCTCTGGTACGCCGGCCATCTTCTAATCGAATCGCAGCCAAGACAGAATCTCCAAGCTGGATTCGGGCCGCGCGCCTCGAAGGGTGCGGTTGGGGGAAGTGAGTCATAAGCCAACTGCAGCATGTCACGAGCTCATGTTAAGTAATAGGTTACACAAGCTCCTGTCCGGATTCCTCTCTGCTAGCCTGGTTTGGAGCCATGCATTCCCTGTGCTGCGAGCCACATAGCGGATAGTAACTATATCGTTAATGTCCGGAAGGACAGTCGCCAGGCTGGGCATGAAACACAACTCGCTGAGAAAAACGAATTCTGCCCTTGGTGCGCCTTTGTGAACTCCGCGGTAAATGAAGTTAGGGTTTACTATCTCTGACTTAACCACGTCCGAGTCGATTCCCTGGAGGATCTTCATGTCCCGCATCGCATCTTCGTTATTATTTCTGTTCGCCTCGTTGCTCTCGCCTGGCATTCTGTTCAGTCAGCGCGCCCTCGCGCATCCCCCGCTTCGGGTCGGCATCGTTGGCCTGGTTCATGGGCATGTGCACGGATTTCTCGGAGAATCGCGTCGCAGCCCGGAGATTGAGATTGTCGGCGTGGCTGAACCGGACCGGCAACTACTCGCCCAGACCGGCACGCGGTACGGTTTTGACCGCGCGATTCTGTTCACCGATCTGGAAGAGATGCTGGTCAAGGCGCATCCCCAGGCCGTGCTGGTTTACACGAACACTTACGACCACCGCAAGGTGGTGGAGATCTGCGCCCGGCACGGCGTTCACGTCATGATGGAGAAACCGCTGGCCGTCAGTCTGGAAGACGCCCTCGCGATTCAGCGCGTGGCCCACGAATCCAAAATTCACGTGCTGGTGAATTACGAGACGACCTGGTATCCGAGTAACCGCGCGGCCTATGACCTGGTGCAGGAAAATGCGCTGGGCGAAATCCGCAAAGTCGTAGTGCACGACGGCCACAACGGCCCGAAAGAGATTGGCGTGGAGCCCGAGTTTCTCGCCTGGCTCACCGATCCCAAACTGGACGGCGGCGGTGCCCTGTTCGATTTCGGATGCTACGGCGCTGATCTGATGACCTGGCTCATGCACGGCCAACGCCCGCAGACCGTCAGCGCAGTCACGCAGCAGATCAAGCCCAACATCTACGCGCACGTCGACGATGAAGCAACGATTGTTTTGACCTACCCCAAGGCGCAGGCCATTCTGCAAGCCTCGTGGAACTGGCCTTTCAGCCGCAAGGATATGGAAGTCTACGGTGAGACCGGATACGCGATCACCATGCTCCGCGATCAAGTCCGCATTCGTCGCGCCGGAGAAGACCAGGAAAAAGAAGTAGCTGCCAAGCCGTTGCCCGCACCCTACGACAATTCGCTGTCGCTGCTGCGTGCGGTAGTGCTCGACGGCGCAGAGCCGGATGGCCTGTCGTCACTCGAAACAAACGTGACAGTGACGGAAATCCTCGACGCCGCCCGCCGGTCGGCGTCCTCAGGCGCAACCGTCCGCCTGCCGCCCCGCTAGCGACGTCTGATTCGTCAAGAAAAGTCATGTCCTCCTGAGTGAAGCAGGGCCTGCACGAAGCGCAGGCCCTGCGAAGTCGAAGGACCCTGCAAACCTAATCGGATCACAGACGTCTCAAGGCGTTCTCCCCGTGTCCTGGCCCAGAGGTCGCACTGACGAAGGCGTCACCCGCTCCAGCTAACCAATTTCTCCAACGCGGTTTTCCGCGTCCGTCGAAACGCTTCCGGCAGCCCTCGCAGCAAATCGGTCGCGACCATCGAATGTTCCCCAACCGTTTCGCGCGCCACGTCTCCCGCCAACCCGTGCAGGTGAACCGCAGCAAGTACAGCGGACAGCACGTCCTGGGGATGCTGCGCCATCAACCCCGCAACCATCCCGGTGAGAATATCGCCCGTTCCTCCGGTCGACATTCCGGGATTCCCCGTGGTGCACACCCAGGCTTCGCCATCCGGCCGCACCACCAGAGTTCGATGTCCTTTAAGCACGACAATCAATTGATGCTCGCGCGCAAATTTCCGCGGGACGCCCAAGCGGTCCGCCTGCACTTCGGCAATCGTGCAGCCCACCAGCCGCGCCATCTCTCCGGGATGCGGCGTAATCACCAGCGACCGCCCTGTACCGTTCAATTCTTGGGTACGTCCCTCGAACGCGTTCAATCCGTCGGCGTCCACCACGAGAGGAACTTCGCATTCCGCAACCAACCTCCTTACCTGCTCCGCGGTTTCCGCGTGACGTGAAATTCCCGGTCCGATCGCGACCACGTTTTTTTTCTCTACGAGCTGGTCGAGCTGGCCGTCAGCAGCCGAGGCGATGGATCCCGCTTCCGTCTCCGCCAAAGCCTCAGTCATCAACTCGGGATGGAATCCCGCAACCGTCGCCAGCACTGATCTCGGCGTAGCCACGGTCGAAAGCCCCGCTCCCGCCCGCAGCGCAGCCATGCCCGCCATGGCCACCGAGCCCGCCTTGCCCAACGACCCGCCCACCACCAGCACGTGCCCGTAGTTGCCCTTGTTCGATTCCACCGGACGAGGCGCCACCAGCTGAGCAATGTCCCGCGCGGTAATCACGTTGAGTTGCTGCGCGGAAACGATGGCTTCGTCCGGCGAACCGATTTCCGCCACGTAGGTAGATCCCGCCGTCAGCAAACTGAAAACGTGCGCTGGCCGCGCTGCGGTAAACGTAACGATCGCGTCCGCCCGCGCCATGGTTCCAGCCTGTGCGCCGGTCGCGTCCGCGTCCGCTCCAGAAGGAATATCCACGGCGATCACGGGACCCAGGCTCGCATTCAGGATCGCGATCGCATCAGCATAAAATCCGCTTACCGGCGGCTTGAAGCCCGTACCCAGAATCGCATCAAGATACAAATCCGCAGGTAAAGCCAGCCGTACACGATCGGTCTTCAGTTCGTCACCGGAATGCACAGCCATGGCCGCTGCCGGCAGCTTTGCAAACATGAGCGCAGCGTCACCCCGAAGATCGGCTGGGTCGGCCAGAAGGATAACCTGCACCTTCCTTCCCTGCTGCTGCAGCCGCCGCGCGGCAACGAAGCCATCGCCGCCGTTGTTTCCCTTACCGCAGAAAACAACAACACGCCGAGCCGCGGCATGATGCGTGAGGACATAGTCCGCCACGGCCGCCCCCGCGTTTTCCATCAGCGTGAGTGAAGGAACGCCGAAGCGCTCGGTAGAAGCGCGATCAATAGCGCGCATTTCGGCGGCAGTTACAATTTTCATAGAAGCAGTGGCCAGCGTTCAGTGACGCATTCTTCGACTGACTATAAAACAAAAGGGCTCTCTGCGTGCGCGGAGAGCTCCTCGAGTTTACTCGCCACTAGCCACTGATCACTGCCCACTGCCCTTCTGCAGAGCCTGCACCCGGCTGTGCTTTACGCTGTAGGTGAAATACACCACCAGTCCAATTGCCAGCCAGCCGACCAGCCGGATCCAGTTCCACATTCCCAGCTTGTACATCATGTAACTGTTCGAGATCACGCCCAGGATTGGAACCAGCGGCACCCACGGCGTACGGAACGGCCGCGGCTGGCTGGGATTCGTGTACCGCAGCACCATCACCGAAATCGACACGATCACAAACGCCAGCAGCGTTCCGATGTTCACCATTTTTCCAATATCCTCAATCGGCGTCACGCTCCCGACAATGGCGGCCAGCAGACCCACCAGAATCGTATTCTTCCACGGCGTACGGAATCTGGGGTGGACCGCAGCGAAGAACTTCTTCGGCAAAAGGCCGTCATTGGCCATTGCGTAGAGCACTCGAGTCTGGCCCAGCAACATCACCAGCATCACGCTTGTCAGTCCAGCCAGGGCTCCCAGCGTGATAACGTTCGCCGCGGTGGTCAGACCCCGGTCCAGAAATGCAACCGCGACCGGCGCTTCGATATTAATCTGTTGCCAGTGCACCATCCCGGTCAGCACCCCGGCCACCGCAATGTACAAGACCGTACAGATCGCCAGCGAAGCGATCATTCCAATCGGCAGATCGCGCTGCGGATTCTTGGCCTCCTGGGCCGTGGTCGAGACCGCATCGAAACCAATGTAGGCGAAGAATATGTAGGCCGCGCCCGCCCCGATTCCCGCGAAGCCGTGGGGCGCGTACGAATGCCAGTCCATGCCCCAGTTTGCGCGGTCGATGTAGTGAGCGCCCAGCGCAATCACGAATAGTACGACCGACACCTTAATCACCACGATTCCTGTGTTAAACCGCGCGCTCTCCTTGATCCCAACCACCAGAATCGCCGTAATCACCAGCGCGATCAGGAACGCCGGCAGGTTAAATCCAATCTCCGTCCCAAACAGATGTGGCGCTCCCAGCAGATCGTGCGCCCGCTGCAATAATTCTGGTGACTGCGCGGCCACGATCGCGCTCACCTTATCGAGAAACGTCTGTGTGCCCGGCACCAAGGAACCATCCGAGGCCTGCGCCATCTGCCGCGCGACAACATTCTCGGCCGTCTTCAAGGCCGTCCAGTAATCGTAGGCCAGCCACAGCGGCATCTTGATGTGGAAAATATTCAACAACTCGATGAAGTGATTCGACCACCCCGACGATACCGTGCTGGCGCCCATGGCATATTCCAGCGTAAGATCCCATCCGATAATCCAGGCAATCAATTCGCCCAGCGTGGCATAGGCGTAAGTGTAGGCGCTGCCCGCCAGCGGAATCATGGCTGCGAACTCGGCATAACAGAGACCCGCAAACGCGCATCCCAGCCCGGACAGCACAAACGATAGCGTAAGTCCCGGGCCGGCATAGTGCGCCCCCAGCCCCACCATTACAAAGATTCCCGCTCCGATGACCGCGCCGACCCCCAGCGCCGTGAGCTGAAAAACTCCCAGCGTCCGTTTCAGGCTGTGCTCGCCCGTTTCGCGGGCTTCCTCCATCAGCAGGTTCAGCGGCTTGGTGGCGAACAAGTTTGCCATTCGTTTGGTCTCTCCTTGACGGTTACGTGGATGTACGTTCTGCGCCCGCCTTCCGCGACCACGCGTAATACACCGGAACTCCCAGCAGCACCACAATCAGCCCCGGCCACGTGAACTGCGGTTTGTAGCGCAATAGTACGACATCAATGAATAAAGCCATCACAATATAAATCGCGGGCAATACCGGATAGCCCACCGCCCGGTAAGGCCGCTCTGCATGGGGCCGCGTCCGTCGCAAAACGAACAACCCGACAATCGTCAAAACATAAAACAACAGCACCGCAAAAATAATGTAGTCGAGAAGCTGCCCGTAGCTGCCCGAGATGCACAACACACAGGCCCACACCATCTGCACCATCAGGGAAATAACCGGCGTCTTGTAAACCGGATGCAGCTTCGCCACCTTGCGGAAGAAGAGCCGGTCTTTCGCCATCGCGTAATAAACGCGAGCCCCGGAAAGAATCAGCCCGTTGTTGCACCCGATGCTGGAGATGATGATCGCCACCGCCATCATCCCGCCACCCGCGCTGCCAAAAATCTGCGTCAGCACTGCCGTGGCCACCCGGTCTTCGCTGGCATACTGAATGCCGCGATCGAGGATGGTTAGCCCTGTAGGACTGCCGTGCAGAGGCAGCACCATCAGGTACACGAAATTACAGGCGACGTAGAAGGCAATCACAATGCCCGTGCCCAGCGCCAGTGACAACGGCAGGTTCCGGCTCGGGTTTTTAATCTCCCCAGCCGTGAAGGTCACGTTGTTCCAGGCGTCGGCGGAAAACAGCGACCCCACTTGCGCCACCGCTAGAATGGTCAGGACTCCCACCAGCGCGACCGGGCCGCCCACTCCAACTTGCACGGGATGCAGAATCCATGGCATTGCGCCCTGCCTGAAGTTCGGCCCGAAGTTCGCCGCCATCGCGTAAGCATTGCGGCCCACCGCGAAACCCAGCAGCATCAGCCCAAACAGCGCCGCCACTTTTGCGAAAGTAAAAATGTTCTGGATCAGCGCGCCCAGTTTCACGCCGAAGATGTTCACCACCGAAAGGAAAATCACCAGCAGAATCGCCATCAGATTCTGCGTGTTGATGCCGACGTCCATGTTGCCCAGCAGCATGGGCCCTACATGAATCGGCGGAACTTTCCAGAGATGCAGAATCCAGTGGGTAGAAGAAATCGACGGGAAAAATACTCCCAGGAACTTGCCGAAAGCCACGCCCACGGCGGCAATCGTGCCGGTCTGAATCACCAGAAACAGAGTCCAGCCGTAAAGAAACCCCCACAGCGGCCCCAGCGCTTCGCGCAGATAAACATACTGCCCACCGGCTCGCGGCATCATGGCCGCCAGCTCGCCGTAGCTGAGCGCGGCCACAATCGTCATGAACCCGGCGACGACCCAAGCGGCAATCAACAACGCGGGAGAGCCCACTTCGCGAGCAATGTCGGCCGAAACAATAAAGATCCCCGACCCGATCATCGACCCCATCACCAGCATGGTCGCGCTGGTCAGGCCGAGCCCCTTCACCAATTCCTGATCCTGATGACTGTGAACTTCCCAGTCGCTCGTGGCAGTCGGCGGCGTAACCGGTGTGCTCAGGACTCCTCCTGTGTGATCAACTCACCCCACCTGCGCATCGGGAAGGGCACGGCTTCAGCCGTGCCGCAGCGGCCACCCGGAGAGTTGGGCCTCAGCCCCTGAGGCGCAGGTACCAGCCTTGATCTAGGGTCCCCCGACTCTACCTCAAGATACGAAAAAATTCCTCTGCTGATTTGCGGGGCTCGCGCAACAGGTCGGAAATCACAGCCACGGAATCCGCTCCCGCCGCAATCACGGAAGCGGCGTTTGCCCGCGTGATCCCCCCAATCGCCGCCAGTGGCCTGCGGGTCAAACCCCGCGCCCGGCGCACTCCTTCAAGCCCCACGACCGGATCAGCCTTCTCTTTGCTGGACGTCCAAAAAACTGGTCCAATGGCAACGTAGTCCGCCGGAGTGCAGTCCGCTTCCACCAGTTGCTCGGGATTGTGCGTGGAGACTCCCAGCCAGCGCTCCCCGCCAATAATCCCGCGCACCGACTCCGCCGACAAATCCTCCTGCCCAACGTGCACTCCATCGAACTCCGCCGCCAGGCACAAATCCGCACGGTCGTTCATGATCAGACGTAGGTCTAGGTCGGACACTCTAGTCCGCCAACGCCGGCGCAACTCCCGAGCCTGCTCAAGCATGACTCGTGCATTGCCGGACTTATTCCGGTATTGCAGCAGCCTGCACCCGCCCGCGACCAGCTCTTCGGCAAAAGCAGCGAGGGCTTGCGATGTCGGGAAGAAGGCTGCGTCAACGATGGGGTAAAGCCGGGGAAGCTGAATCATGGTTAGACGCGCACGAAGTTTTTTCTCGGTACCCGGTACTCAGGACTCGGAACTGGAACTGACTCGATGCTGGCTCAGTTCAATGACCATTCTTCTTCAGAAACCGCTCAATGAACCCCGTATCAAATCTCCCCGCGCGAAAATCCGGATCAGCCAGAATTTTCCGGTGCAGCGGAATCGTCGTGTATACGCCCTCAACGATAAACATTTCGAGCGCGCGCGACATGCGCGAAATGGCCTCGTTGCGGTCTTTCCCTCGCACCACCAGCTTCGCGATCAACGAATCGTAATACGGAGGAATCACGCCTTCGGCATAGGCCGCGGTATCCATGCGCACCCCCGTCCCTCCGGGGGCGTGAAACGCCGTGATCTTCCCTGCCGATGGAACGAACGTATCGGGATTCTCGGCGTTGATGCGGCACTCAATCGAATGCCCGCGATGCACAATCGGCCCCTGCAGCACGTCGCGCATCTCCGCCCCGGCCGCGATCATGATCTGGGCCTTCACCAGGTCCACATCGGTGACCATCTCCGTGACCGGATGTTCCACCTGAATCCGCGTATTCATTTCGATGAAATGCAGCTGGCGATCCTGGTCCATCAGAAATTCAATCGTACCCGCGTTGGTGTATCCGATGTCTCCCAACGACTTGCACAGAACCTTGCCAATCTGGTCGCGCAATTCCGGAGTCACCTGGGTCGAGGGAGATTCCTCCAGCAATTTCTGATGCCGCCGTTGGATCGAGCATTCGCGTTCCCCCAGGCTCACCACGTGGCCGTGTTCGTCTGCCAGCACCTGGAATTCGATGTGCCGCGGATGCTCCACATATTTCTCCATGTAGAGGTCGCCGTTGCCGAACGCCCCGGCAGCTTCGGCCTGCGCCGCTTTGAACAGCGCGGGCAGTTCTTCTTCGGTGCGCACAATGCGCATGCCCCGCCCGCCTCCGCCCGCCGACGCCTTCACGATCACCGGAAAACCAACCTGCCGCGCCCACTCAATCGCCTCGCCGTCGGTAGCGACGATTCCATCCGACCCCGGCAAAATCGGCACGCCCGCCTTCTTCATGGCTTCGCGTGCTTTTTCCTTTTCGCCCATCAGTCGCATGACCTCGGGCTGCGGTCCAATAAACTTGATCCCGCTGGTCTCGCACACTTCGGCAAAGTTGGCGTTCTCGGCCAACAAACCGTAGCCGGGGTGCACCGCCTCCACATTGGCAATCTCGGCGGCGCTGATGACGGCAGGAATGTTCAGGTAGCTGAGCGCAAGCTGCGGCGGACCAATACAAATCGCCTCATCGGCAAAGCGCACGTGCAAAGAATTACGATCAGCCTCGCTGTAAATCGCCACCGCGCGCACGCCAAGCTCCTTGCACGCGCAAATCACGCGCAGTGCAATCTCGCCGCGGTTGGCAATCAGAATTTTCTTGAACATGAAAAAGCAGCTCTCAGCTTCTAGCTCTTAGTGCTTCAGT
>Ga0210398_10001035_pt1 | contig 29849 bp, 24 predicted proteins | sample IncBWC4OmetaG_FD_161047 | JGI IMG/M metagenome (GOLD analysis project Ga0210398, IMG submission 161047) | Forest soil microbial communities from Barre Woods Harvard Forest LTER site, Petersham, Massachusetts, United States - Inc-BW-C-4-O | ecosystem: Environmental > Terrestrial > Soil >... | reverse complement strand
CTTCCTTTTTGAAATTGCGGTAAAAGCGGGTGCTGCTGCGAACCAGTTCGTTGATTTCTCCAGCGACCTCGACGCCGCTGAAGCCTGCCCCCACGACAATGAAGCTGAGATGCCAGTGCCGGCGATCAGCATCGCCGGCTCCTTCGGCTTGCTCCATCTGACGCACGATGTGCTGGCGAAGGTCAATGGCGTCGCGCATAACCTTGAAGGGAAATGCATGCTCGGTCATCCCGGGGATAATGCCCAGGTTACTCTCCGCTCCGCAGGCGATCACGACGTGGTCGTACTGCAGGCGCCTTAGCGCTCCGGTTCCATCGTCAAATTCGATCTCTGAGGTGGGAAGATCGATCCTCTGAACGCGTTCGGTACGGCAACCAACACCGGGGAGCATCTGGCGCAAAGGTGTTGCGGCCGCGTCCCCATTGATGGAAGCTCCCGCGACATCCGCCAGAAGAGGATGAAACACCATATGATTCTCGCGGTTGAACAGGAGGATCTCGCACTCTGAAGCGCGCAGCTTGCTGCGAAGAGTTTTCGCGAATTGTACAGCGGCAAATCCTCCGCCGACGATGACCACTCTGATTGGCTTCAATTCCTTGCTCCCTATGGCCGGGTGCGATGTAACTCCCGCACTCCTTCCGGCAACTGCTAACCCACAGAAAACCGGGAAACGACAGTCCGGCGTTCTAGTTCAGGATAGCGAGCGGGGAAGGCTGCGTATTTCGGAAACGTCTAAATTCTGTTCGAAATGACTGACGGAATGGTGTTGGGCACGGCCGGAAAGGTCCCCCTCAGTGCGGCCAGACATCAGGAATCCGGGAGCCGATTGATGCGAATAAGAGACGAAAGAGAATCAGGCGAGAGACTCGCAGAAATGCGCGTTAATTCAATCGCGCGCTTGGGTTTAACGACACTCTGACAACTTCTGATTTCAAGCAGCAGGTCTGCCGAGGCAAATACGAGCAAGATCCAGAACAAGTCTGCAACAAGCAGATGCACAATCTGCAGCCAGACAGGAGCGAGCAGGATCACATTCATGACCCCGAGACCAGCCTGCAGGATCAACATGCTAATGAGAAAGGGAAGCGTCTTTGAGGGATGGGCTTGCCTGCGTGAACCTTTCAGGACTATCCATAGGACATAAATAGCGCCCAGCACGACCGTAACAGGATGAAGAAGCCGCAAGCGCAACAAATGGTGACTGCTTAATGAAAAATCCTGAATCAGAGAGGACCGCAGAGAAGCAGCAGGAAAGATGGTGTCGCCGAGAGCAGCGAGGGAGCCAGTGATTCCAACGCTCATCACTGCAACCAACCCAATTCCAATCGTTAGCAACTCGCGCGGCTTTGCAGTAACAGCAAAACGGCGGTCGTCGCCTGAAAGCCATCGAGCTGTCAATGAGAGGGAAGCAAGCAGCAGAAGTGTATTGCCAAAGTGTAAGCATAATAAAAGGGCGTGACCTGCGGATTGGTCTTGCGCAACGTGATTGAGCACCACAAGCAGGGCCCCCAAGAGAGCCTCGTTAAATAGGAGGATAATCGCGAGGACGGCCGAGGAACGTGGCCAGTCGCCTTTGGAGGTCTTGCGCCAGCACCACACCAGGAGAGAGGCAACCATAACCGCGCCAAAGCGCTTGTTACGCGGTGCACAAACTCGATCAGGGTTTGCAGTTGTGGCGCTCTAGGTAGGATGTTGCCATCGCACAGGGGCCAGTGGTTGCCGCAGCCGGCGCCGGAACCAGTGGCCCGCACAAACGCGCCCCAAACGATCACGGCCACGTTGTAAGAAAGTGTTAACCATGCGAAGTGCGCGACCGGTTGCATGCGACTTGCAAGAGCCATCGGCGAGTAAGTATCGGAACGAGAGGTCATTGGTTTGACTAAAACAGAACATCGCTCCGCGACGGGAGAACTGGCCGTCAGCCATACGCGGCCGGGAATCAATCCTCACTATGGTCCGAAGGGGGCGCGATACCGAGGCGCTTCATTTTGTAGAACAGGGTAGTGCGTTTCAACCCGAGCCTCGCGGCTGCTCCCCGGGGACCACCGAGTTTCCAATTGGCGCGCTGACAGGCCGCGAGAATTTCTTGACGGACTCTGTCCTCAAGCGTCGGATTTGAAATCTCAGCCGGTGCAGGTGCGAACTTTTCGAGCTCCGGCGGCTCGAAGACTCCGTCAGTGGAAAGGATTACGCCGCGCGCCACGTAGTTTTGCAACTCGCGAATATTTCCCGGCCACGAATGACGAAGGATGGAGCTCATCGTTTCCTGGGGAATGGTTTCAATAAGTTTGTCCATGGAAGTCGCAAACTGTTCCACGAAATATGTTACGAGTGCCGGAATGTCCCTTTTCCTTTCGCGGAGCGGCGGTAGAGAAATAGGGAAAATATTCAGCCGATAGTACAGGTCTTCGCGGAATTCAACGTCCTGGACCATCTGCCGCAAGTCTCGATTGGTGGCAGCTACGATGCGAACGTCGACCTTAGTGGTGCGTGTGCTGCCGACTGGTTCGAACTCGCGCTCCTGGAGCACGCGGAGGATCTTCGGCTGAAGTTCCAGCGGCATGTCGCCGATTTCATCGAGAAACAACGTGCCACGATCCGCCAGCGTGAAGCGGCCAACGTGAGAATTGAGGGCTCCTGTGAAGGCTCCCCGCGCATGCCCGAAAAGCTCGCTTTCGAGAAGACCTGCAGGCATAGCGGCGCAGTTGACTTTAACGAGATTCCTGTTTCGGCGCGGGCTGAGTTCGTGAATCGCACGCGCGATGACTTCCTTGCCCGTCCCGGTTTCGCCGGTAATCAAGATGGTGGCATTTGTAGGTGCCACTGCCTCGACTTGTGCAAGGATCGCTCGCAGGCCGCCGCGGCCTCCCACGATGCTGTCCAGGAACGAAGGTTCGGTACGTTCCGGTTTGCGCACAACTGATTCATCTGGAGAATAAACGGTCGTGCTCATCATCGCGTTCCCCCTGTATTCGTCAACCTGAGTGCCTGAAATCGACATCATGTTTCACCCCAATCCTTAGAACCACAATCTAAAAGTGAAATTTCACCGTGTCCCAAATTCCGAAGCCCCATCGAACAGTGTGCTGCATGCCCTTACGCTGGAACCTCCGCAGCGGTGAGGTTTCTAGAAATCGACGCCACAAAAGGCAACTGTGCACAGAAAGACTGTTGATCGGCGTCCTTCAGGAAGACCAACTCTCTTTCGCCGGGATGCCGATCGATGATAAGCACATCACCCGAACGAACTTGTGCCGTTGCCAGGAGCCTCGCAAGCGGGGAGACCACATAGCGCTCGATGGCGCGCTTTAGGTGGCGGGCGCCATACCTCTGGTCGGTGCCTTCCTGGAGCAGGAATTGCCGCCCTTTGCTCGTAATTCGGAAAAGGAACGGGCGGGCCGTCGAATCCGATACACGCTGTTGCACTTGCCCCAATTCGATCTCCAGCACCTCATCGAGCTCATCCCGCTTCAACGGGTGGAACACCACCACGTTGTCCAGCCGGTTCATAAATTCAGGCGAAAACTTCCTCCGCGCCGCGTCCACTGCTGCGCGCTCCACTTTGGCGTCCAACCCTGCCGCCGGTTTGTCCTTCGGCTGAATGAACCCCATCCCGCCTTCCATTAATTCCATGATCTCGCCGCCGCCCAGGTTCGACGTCATAAAGATCACTGTGTGCGACAGATCCACTCTGCGGTTGTCGCCCAAGGTGAGCGTTGCCTTGTCCAACATTCCTAAGAGCAATTGCCAGAGCCCGTCGCTGGCCTTCTCAATTTCATCAAATAGCAGGAACGACAATTTGAGTTGGTCTGTGTGTGAGGCCGCCAACGCTTCCTGCGTGATCAGCGGATGTGTTTCGCGGTGCCCAAGATAGCCGGGGGGCGAGCCAATCAGTTTGGCGATCTCGTGCGAGTGCTGAAATTCCGCGCAATCTACCTTGATTACCATGCGGCTTTCTCCGAACAGAATCTCTGCGGCAGCTTCGACAATGCGGGTCTTGCCCGAACCGGTAGGCCCCAGGAACAATAGGTTTCCGACGGGGCGCCCCGGACAACGCAGTCCGGCACAGAACACCTGATAGAGTTCGCTGAGCGCCTGGATAGCCTCGTCCTGTCCCACGATCTTCTGCCGTAGCGCATCCTCAAAATGGCGCGACGCAGAACTCCGCTGTCTGGGGTCCAGCTGTTTTCTGTTGGCCGATTGTGTTGTAGCTGCCATGACATCTCCTTCACTGCCGTGACGCGAACTCCGCCGGAGCACGACCTCCAATTTTCATCTCCCGAAACTAACGACTCTGAGGTCTTCTGCTATTGCCGCTCCGAAAAACCTCGCCCTTGCACCGTACACTGCAGGATCGCTGCTGGGAGAACAACACCAGTTCGAGGCTTTTTTCTTACTCTCAAAGCTGGTGCACAAATACTCCTTTGGTGGTAGGCACGGGTTTGGCTAAATCGGATGTCGTTCTCTCGTAATCCATTCGCGGACGTATGCCGGACAATTCTTGAGCTTGATGCCAGCCGTTTCGCAGTGCTCGAGAAAACCGATTGAGTCTCGGTCCACCAGGGTGAGGTCTTTTAGGTCCAGGACCATGCGGCGATCTTTCGCTTCTGCTCCCAATAGGGCTTTCAACTCGGCAATATTCTCTGCGTCCGTGCGGCCGCTCAGCGTGAAGATGACCTCTCCGTTTTCTGACCTCTGAATCCTCAGCATCTGGCCTCTCTTGAAAGTTGTTAACCACGCTGTCTCCTTGCACGGATGCTGCGTTGTTAACCACGCTGTCTCCTTGCTCGGATGCTGCCACCGACCGAGGTGAGCAACATCACATCGATAGCAAAGGCAATCGTCGTTCCAACTGTAAACCAGTGAAAAATAAAAGTTTGTGTGGCATTGGGAAGACGGGCAATTGGCGACGTCTCGCCAATTGGCGAAATTCTGGACATCGCTTTCTTTCGGGGCGTAGCCAGAAGGAGGTATTAGGGCGGCTAGGCGTTCGCAGATGGGCAACGAGGCCACTCTCATGAGCTTCAGCAGCAAGCCCTCCTGAGTCTTACGAGTGCGATGCCCGTCTGTGCATCTTTTCAATCACAAGCCCCTGCCAACCGTCAAGGCATTGACGTGTCTGTCGAGGCTCCGCCTGGAAAGGCTCGAGGTGTTTTCGATGGAGTCACAGTTCTGTAGCCTAAGTGTCCGTTCCTTTAGCCAGTTACGGGAGCCTGGTCCGGATCCGGCACTGGCAATTCGAGTGCGATCTAAACATAGCTTGATCGAAGGAGGCGAGGGGATGAAACGCAAAGCGAGCGCGGTTTGGCGAGGCGATGTGAAAACCGGCAGGGGATCGCTATCGACAGAGAGCACTGTCTTGGAGGACACGCAGTATTCGTTCAGTACGCGATTTGAAAATGGCAGCGGAACCAACCCCGAAGAACTGCTGGCTGCCGCGCATGCGGCATGCTTTGCGATGGCGGTCTCCTCGCAATTGGGTAAGGTAGGTTTGAGACCCGAGAAGCTGGCAGCCACGGCGACCATCACTTTCGAGAAGGTCGGCGAGCATTTCGCGATCTCGAAAAGCCATCTTGATCTGACAGCTCGGGTACCGGGCGCGATCCAAGCGACATTCGAGGCCGCCGTTAAGGCGGCTGAGATTGGTTGTCCGGTGTCGAAACTTTTCAAGACTGAGATTTCCGTCGACGCACTCCTTGAAGTGACGGTCTGAGTGCCGGGAGTGCAGCCATTGAACGCGGGACTCATCGCCGGCCTGGCCGCTATTTCGGGATCGCTTGTCGGAGCATTAGGCTCCGTCGCGGGTACGTGGATCACGCAGAGGCAGCAGGATCGGCGTGACCTACTGGCAAAAATGATCGTTCGTCGCGAGGCACTGTATTCCGATTTCATTGTGGAGTGCGCACGCCTGTCGGTGGACGCGCAGCAGCACAACAGCAGCGAACCTCAGAAACTGATACCTGCCTATGCGCTGCTGAGCCGTATTCGACTCAGTTCGTCGTCCCGCGTTCTGGAAACCGCTGAAGAGGTCATAAGAAACATTCTGAACAGCTATCCGAAACCGAATCTAACACCCGAGCAGATTGAGTCTCGAGCCCTGAGTGCCGAAGATCCCTTGAGACGGTTCAGCGATATGTGTCGCACCGAGCTGGATGCAATGCAGAGACAATTGTGATGGATGCAGGAAAGTACGGAGCGCTGGCGGCTACCAAGAAATGATTAAGAATATTCTATTCCCAGTCGATTTTTCGCCTTCATGTGTCGCCGTTGCCCCTTATGTGAAGCGAGCTACGTCGATTTTTGGCGCGAACGTGACCCTCGTTCACGTATGTGATCTGGCGAGTCACAATGGATTCGAGCTTTATGCGCGAACAGCCGATGACATAGCGGAGGAACACTGGAATCTTGCACGGAGCAGACTTGAAGTCTTTCTAGAATCCGAGTTTCCGGCTAAAGAAAGTCCGAGAATTCTCTTGGCCGGCGATGCAGCAAGGGCAATTACGGAGACAGCGACAAAGAGCAAATGCGATCTCATCATGATGCCCACCCACGCTGGCCGCTTTCGGCGGATGCTGCTGGGTTCGACGACAGCGAAAGTACTAAGTGACGCGGACTGTCCGGTGTTAACGATGCAGCACGCCGCGACAATCGCTCCCCGCTCTCTGGAGCACCGGACGTGGATTTGCGCCGTCCAGTTGTCATCGGATTCGGAGAGGTTGCTCCTCTACGCGAGAGAGGCCGCGTCGACGGCGGGCGCAAAGCTGTCGGTGGTTCATGCAATTCAGACAGGCGAGGTGGGCTCAAACGTCGAAAAGCCATCCAAAGAAAAGCTATGCGCTCTGCGGCAGCGCATTGTCGATCTCGTGCGCGCCGTAGGTTCGGACGCTTCGGTGTCCATTGCGTTCGGCCCGGTCAAACAAGTATTGCTTGATGCGGTCCGGAAGTCATCCGCTGATGTTCTCGTGCTTGGAAGGAGTGCTCATTCCGGCGCTCTTGGGCGCATGCGGGATCTGACCTATTCCCTGATTCGGGACTCACCTTGTCCCATCGTGAGTGTCTGAAAGGTCTTATCCACGAGCATGGAGCGAAGTGCTCCGAAATGAAGCGGAATCTGCATTTCAATCTCCGATTGGATTGTTGCGCGTCGGGTTTTCAAAGGCTACTCATATGCGAACACCTGTGATCTGTGGGAACTGGAAGATGCACAAAGACGCCGCCGGCACCACATCTTTCATCGAGAGTTTTCGGCCGCTTGTCGAGCGCTCGGAAAACTGCGAGATCGTAATCTGCCCCTCCTTCGTTAACTTGGAGACCGCGGTGAGGGCTGCGCGCGGAACTAGGATACAGGTTGGCGCACAAAATGTTTGTTGGGGGACGGAGGGTGCCTTTACCGGTGAAGTCTCCGGCCCGATGATCAGGGCGTTGGGCTGTTCGCACGTGATCGTGGGACACAGCGAGCGACGCAAGTATTTTGGCGAAACCAACGAGAGTGTGTTGGAGAAAACCGTAGCGGCCATCGACGCTGGGCTCACCCCGATCGTCTGCGTTGGAGAGCGTGAAAAGAAGAACGCAGGGAAAGCGCTGATGGAGCAGTTTCGGTACGCCATTGCGGCGCTATCGGACGAGCAGTTCGCAAGAATCGTAATCGCATACGAACCGGTCTGGGCAATCGGCACTGGCGTGACCGCCACGCCTGAGACCGCTGCCGCCGCTCACCGCCTCATTCGCGGTCAAGCGAAAGGCAGTTTCGGAATGGAGGCTGCGAACAACGTGCGCATCCTATACGGCGGCAGCGTGAAGCCAGACAATGCGAAGAGTCTTATGGCGCAGCCCGGTATCGACGGCTTGCTAGTAGGCGGGGCCAGCCTCGACCCGGTCAGCTTGGGAGTGATCGTGAATCTTAGAACTTGCCAGGCGTCTCGAACGAGTTCCGTGAGCTACGCGAAATCCAGCCTGATCGAGAGAGGGTAATGGTCGGAAGCGGACACTGAGCGGCCGACCTGGGGTTGGCTGGCGCGAATAGGTCCCCGCGTAAAGATCCAATCGATGGTTCGTCCGGGCTCCAGGAAAGAGCCGGGCGTTGTTGGCACGTGCTGATTCGCAAAGGCGTCCAGAAACTGCGTCTGACTGATCGCCGTGGAAGCAGGTTCGCGGGAGACATCGAGATTGAGGTCGCCGGCGAGCACGATCGGCGTGCTTATGTCGTATCTCCGGGCATTCTCCAGGGTTTCCTCAATCTGGGAGCAGCGCAACGCATGATCGCCCTTACTCTCCAGGTGCAGGTTATAAGTGACGAGCCTTTTCCCCGCGATGGCCGTTTCGCACACCAGCGCCAGGCGTCCTCCGATTCGTTCTTGAAACGGTTCGATCTCTGGTAAGAACCAGCGCGGACGCCAGAAATTCGACTGCTTCTGAAATCGCAGGATCCGAGAATTCGATAACGGCCAGCGCGCGAGCGTCGCTTGGCCGTGATAGGCCGGTGACGCGCGGGAGCCCTGGGTTAGTTCCTGGAACTCACGCCCAAACACATAGTTCATCTGCAGTTTCTGCGCAATTTCCTTCGCAACATTCAGGTGATGCGTTCGCCGTGCGTTCAGATCGGATTCCTGCAAAAGAACAACGTCGGCCTTTGCGCTGGCCAGGAACTCGATAACTCCCCGCAGGCGCAGCCCCCGATTGATATTCCAATTCACAACACGTATGGAATCCGGTGGAATGAGGACCAACCGAGGAGGTGAAAAATTGCCTGTTTCGATCTCCTGCATCGTGATCACAGCTTGCCACACCTTCGTTGGCCGCACACGTGAATGCTCTCGAACTGCGAAACAAATGGCGTCATCGCTTGAGGATCAAAGCAAATCTGGGGCGTATTCGCGGGGTGGTTGCGCATTCTGAGAGGCAGGTGCGCGATTTTCCACCACTCGATGCCCGGGCCTGGCAAAAGCGAGAGAGGAGTACAGCGCGATGGGCCAGACCAGATTTGCTCCGATCACGCTCAAAACGAAAGCCACATTCATTAGGTTAGAGAGCGCAAAGGCGAGCAGAGCATAAGGGAAAAAACAGCGCCGGACGATGAACTCCGTATGTCGGCCGAAATACAAGAAAGGATTCGACGGCCGGCTCTCCGCGTGGCCTTGCCAGATTTTCAATAACTGCTCTGGACGCCCAGCGGCAAGGCGGCGCCGCTCCCATCCGGTGGCGAGGAAGCTTGCCAAGGCTCCAAAAAGGAGCAGGCCGCCATATACCAGGTACGTTCTTGTTCCCGAGCTTCGCCACCGTCCTATGGTCATGCCCACAAGAAGAAACAGGTAGAACGCGTAGTCGCAGATTGTCTCCAGCCAGCAGCCGAAATCGGATTCCAGTAGTTTCAAACGAGCGACTTCTCCATCGCACCCATCCATAACGCTGGCGAAGAGGCATAAAAACGCGCCGAGCAATGTGCTCCAGTAACCGCCGTAAGCGAAGAATGCGGCAGAAGCAACGCCGACGCTGAGCGTGAAGATACTGACCATGTTTGCTGTGATCGGAAGCTTGATGAGCTGCCGGCTGATCGGAATGGAGATCCGGCGATTCAACCGCGCGTAGAAGCCGTCGGTAGGTTTGACCAGCCAGCGGTCCAGTTTTCGTTCGGCAACCTGGCAGTCCTCTGGAGTGTTGACGCGCTGCCATTGGTCTTCCGCGACTGGCATGGAATCGACCGAGTGCATCTCGCTGAGTGACGCGTGCAGTTCCTTGAGCGTTCCGGCTTGCGTTGGACAACGCTCCGCGAAATCGCGAATCATCTCAACGGGGAGCGCAAAAATTCCGGCAAGTTTGTCGCCGCTCGTCAACGCCAATGCAGTGCGTTCGGTACGCGACTCAGTGACCTTCTGAAGCAAGGATGGATGGTACGTCGTGTTTCCGTCTACCAGGACCAACCACTCGCTGGGCGCCTTATTAGCAACGAGGAGTATTCGTTGGGAGAGAGAGGTACCAGCGGCTGCCTCTGTCCACTCGACAGATTCGGGAAGTCGCCCGGTAAAGAATAACGCACGCTGCACTTTTCGCCTGGTGGCAGGGTCGGCCACCACCACGATATGCTTAGTCCCGGCCTTTTGCGCTGCGAGTATTGTTCGGAGAAGAATGGGGAGAGTGCCGACTCGATAGAGTGAAGAGCTGCATTGGCGATTCTTGGGTTCTCCATCGTCGAGGAATATGGCGAAAACGATTCCGTCTTTCGGTGTCGAAGAATTCGTTTGCGCTCCTGGAGATGTCGCGATCGTTGCGGTTGTGCTCCCAAGGATTTTGTATCCGCGGTGCTTTCTTGACCGCGTCAGCAAGACGAAACAAATGACGCCAACGGCGGCCCAGAAAAAGGACCGCAATCGCCGCGACAGCCCCAATGCCAAGCCGGTCGCGCTGCTCAGGCCAAACATCTTGCCAATCAGCATGGTTCCACCTTCGTAGGTCCCAATGTTGCCTGGATTGAAATTGCCCAGGACGTTCACAAGCTTGGTCAATGCTTCGATGACCAGGGCACTGAAGAAACCCATCTTCACGCCCATCAGCCAGAGGATTAGACACACCTCCGATACAGCCAGGCACTGAGCGGCCAGATTCAGAGAAAAACTCGCCCAAAATGCTCCAGGCGTCTCGTGATGGAAATCGAACAGCGCACTCTCAACGGACTGGACTAGCAAGTATCTTTTTTCCATCCAATTCTTGAGGGAGGGAACACGGCTTATGATGCGGGCGCTCCACGAAAGCACCGGCCAACGCTTTCGCACTGCCAACAACGTCACCATCAAAAAGGCGATCAATGTAAAAGCAAACAGACTCGCGTACAGGCGCAGAGCGTGAGAAAGCGTCACGAGGGGCAAAGCCGCCAGAATCCCCGCGACAGTGGTCGCAATCCCCGTTACGACATAGAGGCCGCGATCGAGAGTCACCGAGGCGAGACCACTGGCAACGGGTATTTCTGCACTCATGCGTGACACTCGGACAGAATCTCCAAGTGTCTGCCCCAGGATCCCGAGTTGTCCGGCGGCTTCCGCTCCCAGTCTAAGCCCCACCAAACGCAAAAAGGAGATCTTATGCTGATCGTCACCGAGCGTAAGCCGCCAGCCCCAGGTCCTCGCGAGGTGCGAGACTCCGGCCAGGGCAAGTACTAAAATGATCCCCCAACCGAGTTCGGAGAGGCTTTTCCAAAGCTTGCTGGGACTAGTTCGCCAGATAAGATAAAAAAAGAAGCCTGCGCTCATGGCGATCGCCATGAGACGAAGCGGAAGTTGTGCTTTTGATGGGATTCTAAGCATAGACCAAACTCTCCGCGTACGGGTTTTCAGGGAAGTCCACATCAAAGATGCTTTCGGCGTGAGCCAAGGCTTCGGGACTGTCGACGTCCTGCCAGTGTGCGTCGCCGATATCAAAGGCTCTCAGTTTCTCCTCACGCGCAAGTTGGCGCATACCGTCCGACAACGAACAGCTCCCGTCTCTTTTTGCTGATTCGAGCCTGTGGAAGAGTGCCGGGCTGCACAAAAACATTCCCGTGTCGAGGGCGTCATAACGGGCAAGATCTTTGCCGATTTCGACGATATGATCCGCTTCGCATCTGACCTTCGTTGCGTCGTCGAGGTCAAAAACACGATCCACATTGTGGTCGACCGCAAGAATCACTTCGTCATCTGCCAGTGGCTGCTGCGCTAGGCCCTTGGCTGTTGTCGGCTCGAAAATGTGGTCAGACATGAGAAGTAAGAATGGATTGTGAAGTTCATCTTTGGCTGCCAGGGCGGAGACCCCGTTGGCTTTGTGGTAGTCCGGATTTTCTATCAAGGTGACAGAAATGCCGTCAAACGGCCGTTCGTCAAACCAGCGGCGGATCAAGTTGGCGCGGTACCCGACAACGATCACAAATCTCGTAATTCCGGCTTCTTGACACGAGGTCATGACATGCTCGAGAAGTGGTATGCCGCGCAGGGGCACGAGAGGTTTAGGGAGGCCCCCAGAGACAGATGCAATCCGGCTCCCCTGGCCCGCAGCGAGAATCAGGCACTCATTAACAGTTGCTATTGTGTTTTTCATCGCTTCGGCATCTCCTTTGCGGACATTACGGAGTTGTCAGCAGAGTGGGCCGTCCTGGGTGCGTAATCGAAATACTCGATGTTCACGTCCGTTGTGCCAAAAATGTGAGCTTCCGTGACGCTTTGCGTCGCGTGGGGAAACCAGAGAGGGCCATTTTTCTGGTAGATCTGCACGAAATGCGTGCTTTTCGTCCAGAACGAGGGGTTCTTGGCAGGACTGCCCTCCGCGCGGACCAACGCGTAGTCCTCGGAGTCTACCCAGATGCGGCCCCGGAACAGGTACTTTTCCTTTCGTTTGGGGTGAGTCTCGAGAACGTAGGCCGGGCGATCGGCTACCATTTCGGTTCCGATTACTTCAAAGTCGTAGTTTTCGAGATTGAGTTTAGTGTTTGCGCGCATCTCCGGGCCCGACGTTTCCGATTCCGATTCCAGCATTTTGCGCAAAACGTGCTTGTGCGCCGCTTTCCAGCCTTCTTCAGACACGACCTCGAAATGCTTTGTGCCGTCCGGGTCACCTTGCACCTGAACGAGCATCTCCGCGCGTTTGTTCAGATGCTGATTATCGAGGACGTACCGCCGCATGCCAACGTATCCCTCAATGGAGACCTGTCGTTGGAGATCGCGAGAACCCATGCGGGTCACGATTTCCGTGGCAGTTGGGAGCGATGGGGATTCATCCGCCGCAGCGACCGACGCCGGAAGCAGAAACAAAGCAGCAAGCAAGAGGCGATTTCTCATCGTTAAAACTCCAAGACAAATTTTCCGCGGTATTCACGCCAAGATGTGTTGAAGAACTCCCCGAACCTGGCGCTAGCAAGGTTGTTCTGTACATCCCGTGGATCGAAGTGGTTGAAAAGATTGAAGACCCCGCCTCCGGCGCGCGCGTGTATGCGCTTTTCTCCAAAGTGGAGTGTGATCGGTCGCGTAATCTGTAAGTCAAAAGAGGAGAAGCGCGGGAAACGATCGACGTTTCGCCGTCCAACATATTCGCGCAGTTCGTTTTCAACGGAGTAGGGGAATCCCGTATGCAGGTCGTAAACGGGAACGAGTGTTAGGTGCAACGGGCCGGTGAACGAGCCCCAGAACAGGAAGCGGTTAGGCGCGTCAAACGGTAGTCGTCCTCGAGCATCCGGCTGAATGACCGGTTGCGCGAGATTTCCGAAAAACTGATTGACGTCGTTGAGGTCGCCGAAGGCTCTTGATCGAACATAGGAAGCGTTGAGCACGCTCTGACGTACTTTGTAGCGGCCCGCGAATTGAAATTCTCGGTAGGAATCGCCGCCATTGTTGGAAACCCTGAGTACTCCTGTTGTGCCATCTGAAAATGGCGACACAACGAAGTCGTCTGCGGTGTTGCGCTCTTCGTAGGCGGCGCGCAGCGACAAGTCTGCGAAAATCTGGCGGTCGAGTTCCAAACTCCACGATGTACTCCGCGGGTTTCGAAGTGCGCCACCTATTTCGTTCTGATAGAACACGGAACTATTTGCTGCACCATCCTGACCCTGTATGGTGACTGTCCGGTCTGGAAGATCAGGGAACGCGGCAACCATGAGCGGAACGCGGTCGTAAAACAGACCGACGCCACCCTTGAGCAACGTCTTTCCGTCCTTGGTCACTGCCAGCAGGAATCCTGCGCGCGGAGCAGCATGAGTGGAGCTCGTGATGGTGTCATTGTCGAATCGGACGCCGAGGCTTAGGGTCAAACGCGGAAGGATCACCCATTGATCGCCCGCGAACCAGGCGGTCTCGTTTTGATGGATGTTGAATGACGTCGGGGAAGTAAACGAGATGAGCTCTACAAGTGCATTTGAAACACCGTCAATCTCAACGGGCAGAAACGTCTCGCGCCCATCATATGCAGAGTGCTCGTAACTAAGTCCGACGGTGAAGTGGTGCGAACCAGCGAATAGCCAGGGTGCAAAACTGTAATTTTCCTCCCAGCTCAAACGAGAAGTTCGACGCACTTGCCGATTGAAAAAACCGCCTTCTGTGGTTTCGAGCATCAATTGGTATGGATCGCTACTCTGTGCGGTCACGTCGGCATCAAATCGTTTGTAGCTGAGCTGCGAACTCAGCACGCCCTCCTTGCCGATCAGATAACGATGCTGCGCGTTAAGTTGATAACCGCGCTGATGAAAATCCGGCGTCGACGGCTGAGGAGTAAAAGTGTTGAGGCCGAGGTAGTCCAGCTTTTGCGGATACAGCGCAATCGAGGCCGTGGCTGTCTGCTTCGGCGTTAGCGTGAAGTCGATTTGTGTATAACTATCGAAACTCTCTAGTTTCGTATCTCGTTCCGTCGGCGGGAGGCTGTTGACCGGGGTGCGCACATAGCGATATTCGAAGGACTGCGTTATGGCGATGCGATCCTTTAAGACCGGGCCGGTAATCGTGGCCCGTGGCGTGGCGGCCCCAATCCCCATAATGGTGCCGTCGCGATCTCGCAGCCGGGGCAAGAAGTTCTGGATGGAGAAGTGAAACTTTTCATAGTCGCTAGTCTTTGTAGAGACGGTGGAAACCGCTCCGGTGAACTTGCCGTATTGGGGATCATAAGGGTTGGAGATGACCTCTACCGAGGCCACTACATCAATCGGAAGATTGAGCGCTGGACTGCCAGTTACTGGGTCCGTAACGTTTGCGCTGTTTACCAGCGCCCCGCTTTGCGTGCTGCGCGTGCCCTTGAGATTGACGTGACCGTCCGGCCCGCGAACAACTCCGGGAATGAGTGGAAGCGAGCTTTCAAATCGCTCGTTAACATTGGGAGCATCGCGCAGCGTCTGCTCGGATATTGTTTCCGAGGGGGCAGGGTCCTTGGTATCAGCCTGATCAGCTTTTACCTCCACAGACGCGGTGACTTCCGAGGGTTTTAATTCGAGAGAGATGTGGACTTCACTCCCTTCGACATGTACTTCCCCCACAGCCTTCAAACCTGGAAAGATTGCTTCGATGGAGTAGGTCCCACTGGGCACAGCCGCAATCACGTACCTGCCGTTTTCGTCGGATTCAGTTTCGAATGTGGCTGGTCCGCTGAATTTCACCGAGGCGCCAGCCACACTTGACTGGTTCCCTGCAGCATCTTGAACGAACACTGTTCCTTCGACCTTAGCGCCACCGGTGTTGGGCGGTTTCCCCCAAGACGCTAGCGCGAACAAGCAGATGGCTAGGAACGGGGAATGCAGCAGGAAGACGACTCTTCCCGTCGCGGAGGGTCCTTTCCCTTTCGGGTGTTGAATGGGGATCTCCTCTGCTTTCCGGGCGATTCGCGCTCGAAGGATCAATGTCTCTCGCCGCCCCGATTGAGATTGCAAGGGGCAGCGTACGGCTGAGACATGCAAAACCGGAGCGCACCATCTCCCAGATGTTCGTAGTTTCCGCACGCGATGCCATCCCCGCACGAGACTGCCTGAAGCAGGCACAATTCCAATGAGTCGATGGCTCGCAGCGCCTTGGATCCCATTGCTTATCAATGATTTGAAGAGTGGGAGGAGGTTCCACGGCGGCTTGGCCACCGCGAACAGTTGACGAGGCTTCGACTGTTTGGACGAGTTTTTGACAACTTGCTACAGATGACAACTCGTTTCAGCAGATTTAGCCCAGAGACTGAGGCTACCTCGCACAGGACACGGGACTTTCCGCATGTCGTTTCAAAGTTCGCAAAAATCGTGGTTTTTAGAGGAACGAGTATCTAGACAGACGAGGCTTTGACGAGACCGTCAAGCCCATGACTGTAGGTTTGCTCCGTGCCCAGTTTCCTGGCCTCCCAACCTGCCGGAAGCGCTTCCAATTAAAGGAGATAAAGGATGGTGCAGGCAAAGCATCGATTGGAGAGCAAGGTGCACCAGCAGGAATGCTGTCGGTGACGAGATCGAGATGTGGCCAGTGCGCGACAACTCGCGGAATTTCAAACAGCCATGATTTCCAGCGGCTTGCATGTGACGGCGCGGAGCGAGAAAAAACTTAGACGATCATGACAAACGAGCACAAGACGGAATGGAAAGCTGTCGCCGCCCGAGTCACTGGAATTCTCGTCATCCTGACCGGCGTCCTTCTTGCTGTGCGGGTGTGCGTTGCGAGCCCGCCGGGTGACCATCCGATTCCGAGCATCTTTGAACCGCATTCGACACCAGCGGAGTCGATCCGTCATCTGTCTCATTTCGTCCTCGGTATCACTGGGCTGATTTTTCTGGTCGTCTCCAGTTTATTGAGCTATGTCGTGGTGAAATTCCGAAACCGGGTGGCAGACTCCAAGCGCGAGCCAGCCCAAGTGTATGGAAGCACGCAGATTGAACTGGCGTGGACCATCATCCCAGTTCTGATCGTAGTTGTCCTTTTTCTGGCAACTGCCCGAGTGATTCACGCGATCCAGGACGCGCCAGAGCCCGCAGAGGCTGTGGAGGTGACCGCTATCGGGCATCAGTTTTGGTGGGAGTTTCGGTACCCCAGGCTCGGTATCGTCACCGCGAACGAACTCCATGTCCCCATGAGTGACCCCGCTCATCCCACACCGACATTCTTGAAATTGCTTTCCGCCGACACCGATCACAGTTTTTGGATACCTCAGCTTGCAGGCAAGACAGACTTGATTCCAAATCACCCAAACGGAACTTGGCTCGATCCTCATGAGACGGGCCTATTTCTCGGTCAATGCGCACAGTACTGCGGGACACAGCACGCGAAGATGCTGTTGCGCGTATACGTGGATACCCCAGAAGACTTCAACGCCTGGGTACGAGCGCAACAACAGCCAGCGAATCAGGATGAAAAAGAAGCTGCGGGAAGACATGTTTTCGAGAGCACTGCTTGCCTAAACTGCCACGCTATTACCGGGACAAACGGCACCGGGCGTTTTGGTCCGGACCTAACCCACCTGATGAGCCGCAACACAATCGCTGCGGGCGCCGCGCTCAATACGCACGAAAACCTGCGCTTGTGGATTCAGAACCCCGATGCGATTAAGCCTGGCTCGCTGATGCCAGCCATGAAGTTGAGCGACGCCGAACTGGATGCGCTCGTGCGGTATCTCGAAACCCTGCAGTAGAGAAAGAGAGTGGAAGATCAGCAATGTCGTCGGATGCCATAGCCGTTCAAACCGCAGAAGCCACAGGTCAACCATGGGTTCAAACGCTGCATGAGTGGGTGACCACGGTTGATCACAAGCGGCTGGGGATTCTGTACATCCTCTACGCCCTGGTCTTTCTCGTAATCGCCGGGCTTGAAGCCATCATTATCCGCATACAGCTGATGCGCCCGCACAACGCCTTCGTTTCCCCACAAGTTTTCAACCGCATGTTCACCATGCATGGGACAACGATGATTTTCTTCGTCGTGATCCCCGTTCTGTTCGGCTTTGCGAATTACCTGGTGCCATTGATGATCGGCGCGCGGGATATGGCATTCCCGCGGCTGAATGCGTTCAGCTTTTGGCTGACGGCTCTCGGAGGCTTTCTTCTCTACTTCAGTTTTGTTGGCGGGAGTGGCCTCTACGGCGCAGGAAATGCGCCGGACGTGGGGTGGTGGGCCTACGCTCCTCTGACTTCACGCGCGTTTTCCCCCGGCCACAGTGCCGACTACTGGACCATTGCCCTGCTTGTGTCCGGCTTCGGCAGCATAGGCACCGCAATCAACATCATCGCCACCATCATTTCCATGCGATGCCCCGGGATGACCCTGAGCCGGATGCCTCTATTTGCGTGGTTAAACCTGATCATGGCCGGCATGGTCATTTTAGCCATCTCCCCACTCACGGCGGCTCAGATCATGCTCTCCGTAGACCGTTATCTGGGCGGGCACTTCTTTGACACGCAAGCTGGAGGCTCGGCAACCCTTTGGATGCATTTCTTCTGGATCTTTGGCCACCCAGAGGTTTACGTTCTGGTGATTCCCGCATTCGCATTTGCATCAGAAATTATTCCGGTATTTTCTCGAAAACCGATTTTTGGATACCCGGTTATGGTGGGCGCCACGGCCTGCATCGGGTTCCTGAGCTTGAGTGTGTGGGCGCACCACATGTTCACCATCGGGATGAACTCCTACGCCAACAGCTTTTTCGCGATCACCACGTTTGCCGTTGGTATCCCGACGGGAATCAAAATCTTCAACTGGCTTGGCACGATGTGGGGCGGGCGAATTCAATTCAAGACGCCTATGCTGTTCTGTATCGCCTTTCTCTTTCAGTTTTTGATCGCTGGTCTCACCGGCATCATGTTGGGCACGGCGCCTTTCAATTGGCAGCTTAGCGGTTCGTATTTCGTTGTCGCCCATTTTCACTACGTGATCGTTGGCGGAATTCTCTTCGCGCTCTTTGCCGCATTTTATTACTGGTACCCGAAAATTACTGGAAGAATGTTCAACGAAACTCTAGGCAAACTCCATTTCTGGCTATTCCTTATCGGCTTCCACCTCACCTTTGACCTGATGCACATTCCCGGCGTGCTCGGAATGCCGCGTCGCATTTACACCTACGAGCCTGGCCGGGGTTGGGACACGTTGAACTTTCTCGTGTCCATTGGCGCATTCGTCCAGGGCATCGCCACTCTGGTGTTCGTCGCAAACCTGGTTGTCTCTTACTTCAAGGGAGCCAAAGCGGGGAACGATCCGTGGGACGCCTGGACTCTCGAATGGTCCGTAAGTTCGCCACCCCCGGTTTACAACTTTTCGTCAATCCCCACAGTCGCCAGCCGTAGGCCGTTGTGGGATTTGAAGCACCCCGAGGACCCGGACAGTCGTTATGAGTAAAGGAATCGATCAATGAGCGCAATCACGACGCGGCTACCGGAAACATCCGTACCTTGGAAACTCCCGTATCGTGGAAAGGTCGGCATGACGTGTCTCATCTTCGCCGAGTCCGCCATCTTCACGATATTCGTTGTCGCCTATCTTTTCTATGTGGGCAAGAGCCTCTCAGGACCGACTCCACAGGAAGTGCTGGAAACACCCATCTTCTACACGATCTGTCTGCTGTCCAGCAGTGTGACGATCCACTTTGCGGGAAAGCTTCTGGAACGCGGCAGGCGCGGCGCATTCCTGCTTTTATGGCTGCTCACGATCACTCTAGGCGCACTCTTTCTGTACGGCACTGGCCAGGAATGGCACCGGTTGATCCACGAACACGGGCTGACCATTTCCACGAACCTCTTTGGGACAACGTACTACTCGCTTGTTGGCCTGCACGCCTCTCACGTAACTGCAGGATTAGTGATGCTGGGGATCGTGCTCCTTTTCGGGCTAGCTGGCCGCGTCGGCCCGGAGCAATCTTCGCGCGTAGAAGTACTTTCCTTGTATTGGCATTTTGTGGATGCCGTCTGGGTCGTCGTCTTCACCGTCGTTTACATCGTTGGGCGCTGAGGAGAAGAAATGGCAACGCTGCTATCCGCAGAACAATTGGAGCAAAGCTCTCGGGGGCCGAGCGAGATCGAAGTGCCCGCACCGACAGCGTGGCCTTTTGTCCTGGCGTTTGGATTTACGCTCGTGTTCGCAGGACTTCTGACGAGTGTGTCGGTGAGCGTTCTCGGCACCGTGCTTGTTGTTGCGGGTTGCGTCGGCTGGTTCCGGGAAGTCCTTCCTTACCAGCATGAAGTAATTGTGCCGGTCGTGCCAGAGGAAATTCGCATAGCCACTGAGCGCCGGGTTGTCGAACGCCTTGCGATCGCGGCAGATCAATTGCGCGCTTGGCTTCCCGTTCACACGTACCCCATCTCCGCGGGTGTGAAGGGCGGATTGGCCGGAAGCGTAGCGATGGCCGTGCTGGCGTGCGCGTACGGCGTAATCAAGGCCGGAAGCATCTGGTATCCCATCAATCTTCTTGCCGCGGTGGCGTACGCGCAATCGTTGAAACTCGGAACCGCGGAGTTGAATTCGTTTCATGCAGACAGCTTCGCAATTGCTGTGGTTCTGCACGCGCTTGTGTCCACGCTGGTAGGCCTGCTCTATGGCGCGATGCTTCCCATGTTTGCGCGGCGCCCGATTGTACTAGGAGGAATGATTGCCCCGGCGCTGTGGTCGGGACTGCTATATACGATGCTGGGCTTGCTAAATCCTATGCTGGCGAGCCGCATTGACTGGACCTGGTTCATCGCTTCGCAGATAGCCTTCGGCGTCGTCGCTGGCCTCGTCGTCATTCGCCACTCGCGTATGCCGACCCGCGAGAACCTTTCCTTTGCCCTTCGCGCGGGAATTGAAGCTCCGGGAATAATTCCACCGCAAGAAAGCGGAGAGAAACGCCCGTGAACCCAGTTCGATATTTATGCGCATCCGCGGTGATAGGCCTGATGTGGTTCTCGGGCTGCAGCTCACCGCACGGCCAGCCGCGGCAAGGTTCCGAATCTCTGGCGCCGAATGAAGTTCTGGAATTCCGGACTCTGTACTCGGAAAACTGCGCAGGCTGTCACGGTGCGGAAGGGCGGGGAGGAGCCGCCATCGCGCTTGCCGATCCAGTTTATCTGGCCATCGCGGACGATACAGTGATTCGCAAAGTCGTCGCGAAGGGTGTGCGCGGAACGGCAATGCCAGCGTTCGCCGAAAGCGCCGGCGGAATGCTGACCGACAAACAGATTGACGTCATTACCAGCGAAATGCGGTCGCGCTGGAGCCGTCAGGGGATTCTCGACGGTGCCAATCCGCCTTCTTATGCCGCGAAATCAACCGGCGACCCGCAGGGAGGCGAGGTCGCATACAAGACCTACTGCGAAGCCTGCCATGGGCCCGGCGGCCACGGAGGACAAAAGGGTAGTTCCATCGCCGGTGATTCCTATCTCGCGCTGGTAAGCGATCAGGGCCTGCGCACGATTGTGATTGCCGGGCGCCCCGAATTGGGGGCCCCCGACTGGCGCGGCAATGTTTCTGGCAAGCCCATGTCGGACCAGGAAGTGACCGACGTGGTTGCGTGGCTCGGCTCGCGGCGATCTCAAAACCCCGGGCAACCCTATTCGGTTTCGAACTACGCGCAGCATTAGGAGCTTGACGATGTCGAATGAAAACTTGGTGTCCCGTCGAGGATTTTTCATGAAGATGGGAATCCTCTTCAACGGCTTGGTGGCGGCTGCGCTGACTGTGCCGATTGTCGGATATCTTCTGTCCTGTATCACAGGAGGGCGCGCGAACGCCTACCTTTCCTGGGTGCCACTCGGGCCGGTGAGCGAATTCCCAGAAGGCGAGACGCGTCTGGCTACCTTCCGGAATCCCTACGTCACGCCCACGGACGGCAAGACGGCGGACACGGCATGTTGGGTGCGGCGCATCGAAGGCCAGCAGTTCCAGGTTTTTGCGGTTAACTGCGCGCACCTCGGTTGTCCCGTTCGATGGTTTCAGCAATCCAGCCTGTTTATGTGCCCTTGTCATGGGGGGGCCTATTATCAGGATGGATCGCGTGCTTCGGGGCCACCAGAGCGCGGACTGTTCCAGTATCCGTACAAGGTGCAGGACGGTCTCGTCACCATTCAGGCGGGTGAACTGCCCACACCGGGAGCGAGCGCCTCTCTCGCTGGAAAGAAACCGTCATGCGCCTGATGGCCCAGATCGGGTACTGGTTCGATCGGCGCTTGCAGCTTGCGGCTCCTATCCGCGAGGTTTCCGAGCATCCCATTCCGCGCAACACGGCAAGTTGGTGGTACGTGTTCGGTAGCGCCGCGCTCGTCGTGTTCATTCTCCAACTCGTCACAGGGATTCTGCTTGCCCTGATTTACGTTCCTTCGGGAGGCGAGGCGTGGAGCAGCCTTCAATCTCTCAACCACGACGTGACTCTTGGCTGGTTCATCCGCGCGTTGCACGGGTGGGGCTCGAACTTCATGGTGGCGATTGTTCTCATTCATATGGTGCAAGTCTTCCTTTTCGGGGCTTACAAGTTTCCCCGAGAGCTCACCTGGATCGTCGGCGTTTTTCTTTTGCTGATGACTCTTGGCATGGCGTTCAGCGGGCAAGTGCTGCGCTTTGATCAAGACGCCTATTGGGGGCTTGGGATCGGAGCCTCGATCGCCAGCCGCGTCCCGATTGCAGGTCCGGCGATTGTCAAATTGATGCTAGGTGGGCCTATCATCGCCGGCGCGACGCTGTCTCGATTTTTTGCGCTGCACGTCTTCGTGATTCCCGGGATGCTCATCGGGTTGGTGTGCCTTCATCTCCTGATGGTCGTGAAGCTCGGAATCAACGAATGGCCGATGCCCGGCCGCCTCGTGAAAAAAGCCACCTACACCGCTGAGTATCACGAATTGACGAGGAAAGAGGGGGCGCCGTTTGTCCCCTATGCGGTCTGGAAAGATCTGTTCTTTGCCGCGTTCATCCTCTTGGCGGTGGCTGCATGCGCTTTGTACTTCGGCCCATTCGGTCCAACGGGCCGCCCGGATCCGACAATCATCCAGACGGTGCCGAAACCTGATTACTTCTTCCTTTGGCTCTACGCATTGCTCTCGCTATTGCCACCTGCGATGGAGACGCCCGCGCTTCTCATCGGCCCGGTAATCGTAATCACTGCTCTGCTTCTTCTTCCATTTCTGTCAGGTGAAGGCGAAAAAAGTTGGCGACGACGGCCGATCGCAGTCCTCACGATCCTGCTGATCGCGATATCGCTGGGGACACTGACGCACCTATCCGGATTCACACCTTGGAGTCCGCACATGAACGCTTGGAGCGGTGATCCGGTGCCGGAGCGACTTCTTCATGGCACAACGGCCCTGGAGCGGCAAGGCGCGCTTGTTTTTCAGGTCAAGCAGTGTCGCAACTGCCATTCCCTCGGGGAGTTGGGCGGGCAAAGAGGCCCGTCTCTGGATAGCGTCGCTGTACGGCTCACGCAGGACCAGCTCATCCGCCAGGTGATCCAAGGAGGCGGCAACATGCCGGCGTACGGGAAGAACTTGAGTCCGGCAGAGACCACGGCGCTCGTGGCATTTCTCGAGACCTTGCATCCGGCTGGGCAAGCTCCCGCGCGCGATGCATCACGCGATGTGGTGCTCAGTGACGCCCAGGAAAAACGACCCGGCGCACAACCATAAAAACCAATCCATGTCACCTCACGTTCATGTCGCATCGGGATCCTGGTGGTTTCCAATTTCGCTATTCTTAGCCCTGCTCCTCACGGAATTTTTGTACTTGCGTGGATGGCTTCGTCTTCATTCAGCCTCCGTGAAGCTCATTCCAGCCTGGCGCGTCATTAGTTTCTCCCTCGGCCTATTCTTAATCTGGATGGCTGTGGCCTCACCCCTGGCCGCGCTCGACGAACAGATGCTGACGGTCCACATGATTCAGCATCTGTTGCTCATGACCTTTGCTGCTCCATTGATACTGCTCGGTTTGCCCCTGAAGCCGTTCTTGCATGGTCTCCCGCAGCAATTTGAGCAATCGATTGCTGCTCCACTCTTTCACTGGCCGCTGTTACAAAGGTTTAGCCGTGTAATCGGGCGACCTGCATTTTCCTGGATAGCGGCAACTGCGACCCTGGTCGGATGGCATGTTCCGGCGATCTTTACGCTCGCGTTGCGATCGGGTGCGTGGCACTTGTTCGAGCAGGCAACCTTCCTTGCGGCAGGCCTTCTTTTCTGGTGGCCGGTCGTTCAGCCCTGGCCAAACGCTCCACGGGAGCCGCGATGGTCGATTCTCTTATATCTCTTTCTGGCCACGTTGCCCTGCGACATTCTGTCGGCATTTCTTGTTTTCTCCGAGCGTGTGGCCTATCCGGTGTACCTCTCGGCCTCGCGGCAGTCTGGCCTTTCTGTTCTCGCGGATCAGCAATGTGCCGGTGCATTGATGTGGACCTGCATCACCATCGTCTATCTCGTTCCGGCGGCTATTCTCTCTACGCGTCTGCTCGCGCCGCGGGACTCCCGCGCCGACTTAGCGCAATCGGGATTTCTCCGCATCATGACTCCGCAAAGTGATTCGAAGAGGGTGGAGGTTCTCTGAGGATGGCAACTGAGCCTGTTCTCGCTGCTTTCCAACTAACTGCCCTTCAGCGCCTTCATTCGGTGCGTTCGCGCGCTCTGTCCGACTACTGGGAGCTAACGAAGCCCGAAGTGAACTTTTTAATTGCCATGACCACGGTGGCCGCTTTTTGCCTGGGTTCTCCTAAGCCTTTCGTGCATTTCCCATGGTTTCTTCTTCTAAACACGTTGCTCGGCACAGCCCTGGTTGCCAGCGGCGCCGGTGCTCTGAATCAGTTGATCGAACGGAAATTCGATGCGCAAATGCGGCGCACATCTCGCCGTCCGATCGCAGCCGGCCGAGTCGAACCAGTCCACGCCCTGGTTTTCGGAACCGTATTGTCTCTTACGGGTGTCCTCTACCTTGCCTTGGCCGTGCGTCCCGCTGCGAGCCTGCTTGCCCTGCTTACGCTCTGTGCCTATTTGTTTTTCTATACTCCTGTCAAACGTAGAACACCCTGGTGCACGCTGGTCGGCGCATTTCCGGGCGCCATGCCTGTATTGATTGGGTATGTCGCAGCGACCGGGAAGCTCGACTCTGAAGCATGGCAGCTTTACGCGATTCTCTTTCTCTGGCAATTCCCACACTTCATGGCGATTGCATGGATGTATCGCGAGGACTACGCGCGAGCAGGATACCGGGTTCTTCCAATCGGAACAGAGAAAACACGATTCATGGGATGGCAGAGCGTGCTCCCCGCGATCGCCTTAGTGTCGGTCGCATTTGCGCCGATGGCTTTTCGGCACGCCAATCCGGTCTTCGTGACGGCAACACTGCTGCTCAGTTTAGGCTTCCTTTATTTTGCCGCGCGACTCGCCTTAGTTCGCTCAAGCCATTCTGCGCGCCGGCTGCTTTTGGTCTCGATCCTCTATCTTCCCTTGGCGTTCTTGCTCGTAGTACTGGCAAAACCTTGAGGAAATGAATGTTTCGCCTGCCACGAATGTTCCGTACGATCGAGAACCGTAACTACCGGCTCTATTTCTTCGGACGACTGGTTTCCTTACTGGGGAGCTGGCTTCAGTCAGTTGCGCAGGCTTGGCTCGTGTACCGCCTCACGAGTTCCTCGTTCCAGTTGGGGCTCGTAGTTTTCATCGGGCAAGTGCCGCTGCTATTTCTCTCTCCGATCGGCGGACTTATCGCGGATCGGTACCCGCGACGATGGGTCGTGGTGGCAACCCAGACGACCTCGATGCTGCTGGCGTTCGTTCTGGCTGTTTTGACCCTGTGGGGGCACGTCCAGCTATGGGAGATCCTGGCTGTGGCGGGGCTGCAGGGAACCATCAACGCCATCGATGTCCCCACAAGGCTGGCCCTGGTGTCCGAGATCGTGGACGCCGACAATCTTCTGAATGCAGTCGCGCTCAACTCTTCGATCTTTGGTAACGCGAGTTCGGTGGCACCACTCATCGCCGGTTTTCTCGTGGCAACCGTAGGGGAAGGCTGGTGCTTCGCGATCAATGGAGCGACATACTTGGCCGTTATCGCCGGGCTCTTGATGATGCGCCTCGAGGAACACAAGAGGGACCGGAGACCGCAATCGGCTCTATCGAGCGTTCGCGAAGGATTTCACTTTGTTCGCGACACCGCCCCAATTCGACGAATTCTCGTTGCCTTGGCTGTGGTGAGCCTGCTTGGCGCTCCATTCACGGTGCTCATGCCCATTTTTGCCGACAAAATCTTGCATGCCGGCCCGCGGGGCTTGGGTCTGCTGATAAGCGCAAATGGCGTAGGTTCGCTGATCGGATCGGTTTTGTTGGCGTCGAGACGCGGCTTGACGGGCCTCGGCCGCTGGATCGTCTTCGGCTCCGCTGGGCTCGGTGCCGCGCTCATTCTTTTTTCTCTGTCACGTTCTTTCGCTGTATCCTTGACCATCCTGTCTGTCGCCGGTTTCTGCATGTTCTATGAGACTACGGCTTCCAATACCTTGATCCAAGCGATGTCCCCGAACGCTTTGCGTGGCCGAGTCATCGCCATTCTATCCATGCTGATTCTCGGAGTGGCTCCTTTCGGGGCGCTCATGGCTGGTTTCTTGGCTGAACATTTCGGCGCCCCACTGACGGTTGCAGCAGGCGGACTTGCCTGCGTCGCTGGGGCGGCCCTAAGTTCGCTGAATCTGCCGGCGTTGACCGTACAGGCCAGGCAACTCATCACTGCTAACTTCATGCCTACGGGAATTCACACGTGAGTTCAAAGCCATCTCGCGCGGCACTTCCGGCGGTGGGCTAGGGTGTCCCCGCGCCAGGTCCGCTGGGCGTAACCCTATGCGAAAAAGTAACTTAGCGACGTAATGGCGCTGACCAAGGCAGAAAGCTTTCTCCGGAACTTCCTTCAACCGCACCGCGCCTGAGACGCATCCAATTGTGACCCAGATCAAAATTCATCGGAAAACATTCCAAATACGCCAAGTTTATTGAAGACGACTGGATTCCGGCGGGCCACAATCGGCCCAGATCACCGAAAGGAGGGCCAGCCAATGCAGAAAACCGAGTCCAATCACGTGCAACCAAACTCAGGTACAACAATGGGGTCGGCGGCCGCAACCAGATTCTCTGGGTGTATCATGCCCGTCATGGCCACTGCAGCACAGGAATCTGAGAGTTTGAATGCCCAACTCCTGGTCGACTCGATTCCTGCGCTGATTCACACTGCCAGGCCCGACGGTTACCTCGATTACTTCAATAAACCTTGGCTCGAATACCTGGGCGTCACTTTGGACAAAGTGACCGGCTGGAATTGGACGGCTTTCGTTCACCCTGAGGAGGTTGAAGGGATTGTCGCCAAGTGGCGAGCCTGCCTCGCAACTGGAGAAACCTTCGAGTACGAAACTCGCGTCCGAAGGGCGAATGGAGAATACCGCTGGATGTTCCACCGGAAAGTGCCCCTTCGCGATGCAAACGGCAACATCGTCAAGTGGTATGGATCGAGCCTGGATATTGACGAGCGCAAAACGGCGGAAGAACAGCTCCGCCGCTACGCCGAGGAGCTGCAAAGAAGCGAGTTTTATCTTGCCGAAGGGCAGCGTCTTGCCCACATGGGAAGCTGGGCCTTCGATCCTGACGGCTTCTACTATTGGTCTCCCGAATTATTTCGGATGCACGGACTCGATCCGGCCAACAAACCGCCTAGTGTTCAGGAATACCTGGATCGTGTCCACCCACACGATCGCGAGTCCATGGCAGATCTGATCAGCGGAATCTTGGCGGAAAGCTCGCCGTTCGATGCTACAAAGCGGATTGTTCGTCCCAACGGTGACGTTCGGTACATCCGTTGCGTTGGTGCTCCTGTTGTCGAAAACCAAAGCCTGAAAAAGTACGTTGGCAGCGCCATAGACGTTACGGCGCACGAGCTCCTGACCCAAGAACTCCGCCGGCGCGAAGCGTATCTGACGGAAGCTCAAAGGCTCAGTCACACGGGCAGCTTCGGGTGGAGACCTGATACCGGAGAGATTGTCTGGTCAGATGAAACCTACCGTATCTTCGAGTACGACGGCTCTGTCAAGCCAACAATAGATTCGGTGGTGGAGCGCGTCCATCCCGAGGACCGCGCCGACTTCAAAGAGGTCATTAATCGCGCCCTTGCGGGAGCGACAGATTTCGAGCATGCCTATCGTTTGCTGCTGCCTGACCAGTCCGTCAAGCACATACATTTGTTCGCTCACGCGACACGAGACAAGTCTGGTCGGCCGGAGTACGTCGGCGCGGCTCAGGACGTGACGCGGCACCGACTAGCGGAAGACCAACGCAAGGAGGCTGCAGATGCGCTGCAGGCGAGTGAACGCGATCTGCGCTCGATCATCCGCACGATCCCAACGATGGTATGGTCGGCTGCTCCGGAGGGTTCCGTCGACTTCTTCAACCCGCGTTGGCTCGATTATACGGGCCTCTCTCCGGATCAGTCGCGGGATTGGAGATGGACTGCAGCAATTCACCCTGACGACTTAAGCCGGCTCACAGATACCTGGCAATCAATTCTCGTTAGTGGAGAACCAGGAGAGACTGAAGCACGCCTTCGTCGTTTTGACGGCGCATATCGCTGGTTCCTGTTCCGTGCCAACCCGTTGCGAGACGAATCGGGGAACATCGTCAAGTGGTACGGAATCAATTTCGACATCGAGGACCGAAAACGGGCGGAGGAGGCCCTCCGAAGAAGTGAATCGTACTTGGCGGAAGCGCAGAGGCTGAGCCAAACCGGCAGTTGGGCCTGGAGTCCCGAGCAGGATATCGGGTACTGGTCGGAGGAATGCTACCGTGTTCTGAGTTTCGATCCACAGGATGGTTTGCCCCGATTCGAAGAATTCTTTCAGCGGATTCATCCCGACGACCAACCCGGTTTCAGAGAACTAATCCAGACGGCTATCCGCGAGAAGGCAGAGTGGGAGGCGGACTACCGCATCGTGCATCCGGGTGGCGCCAGCAGGGATATTCACGTCGTAGGTCATCCTGTTCTGAGCACGTCCGGCCATCTCGTTGAATTTGTGGGCACTGTGATCGACGTCACTGAACGTAAACAAGCAGAGGAGGAACTGCGCAGAAGTGAAATGGAGCTCCGGCAGATGCTGGATTTCACGCCTCAATTTGTCGCGGTTTTCGGTCCCAAGCGCGAACGTCTTTATGTAAACCGCATCGCGCTCGATTACCTCGGCATTACTCTTGATGAGTGGCTGCAAAGAAGTACTTATGCTGAAATTCACCCCGAAGATTCGGAACGACTCAAGGCTTATGTGGATCGTGCTTCGTCGAGCGGCAGCGGTTTCGAGCTGGAGTTACGCCTGCGCAAAGGGGACGGAAGTTACCGCTGGTTCTTGGTCCGTTATAACCCATTGCGCGACAACAAAGGTCAGGTCATGCGATGGTATGGTGCCTGCACCGATATTGAGGATCGCAAGCAGGCCGAAGACACTCTTCATCGCGAAAACGTCGCGCTACGCGAGGAAGTCGATAAAGCCTCGATGTTTGAAGAGATTGTCGGAACATCTCCCGCTCTGAAAGGCGTACTCTCGCGTATCTCCAAAGTCGCGCCAAGCGATTCTACGGTCCTCATCACAGGGGAAACGGGCACCGGCAAAGAGCTTGTTGCGCGCGCCATACACCGACGATCACGTCGTGCTACGCGTGCATTCGTTAGTGTAAACTGCGCGGCAATTCCTCGTGATCTTATCGCTTCTGAGCTGTTCGGCCATGAAAAGGGTGCCTTCACAGGCGCGACTCAACAGCGTTTGGGGCGGTTTGAATTGGCAAATGGAGGCACGCTTTTCCTCGACGAAGTCGGAGAACTTCCGCCTGAGACGCAGATTGCCCTCCTGCGTGTTTTGCAAGAACATGAGTTTGAACGTGTCGGCGGCACTCGTCGAATTCGCGCCGATGTTAGGGTGATTGCAGCCACAAATCGCGACTTGCAGGCCACCATCAGCGCGGGGTCCTTCCGTAGTGACTTGTTTTATCGGCTGCACGTTTTCCCGATTGACATGCCTTCCCTTCGAGAGCGAAGAGAGGACATTCCTCTGCTTGTGGAATACTTCATCGATCGCTACGCGCGAAAAGCTGGCAAGATTATAAAACGTGTCAACAAGAAGACGCTGGAATTGCTTCAGTTATATCCTTGGCCCGGAAACATCCGCGAACTGCAGAACGTCATCGAGCGTTCGGTGATACTCTGCGAAACAGAGATATTCTCGATCGACGAAAGCTGGTTACCTCAGCAGCCGCTGCTGACAGCAGAACCGATACCGCAGGTTGAGCTCCCTCGCAGACTCCTGGTGCAAGAGAAGGACATGATTGAGGCCGCCCTGAAAGAAACTCGCGGCCGGATATTCGGACCCAAGGGGGCGGCGGCCAAGTTGGGCATCCCGCGGTCCACGTTGGAATCGAAGATTCGGTCGCTGAAAAT